>Ga0316576_10000122_pt1 | contig 29183 bp, 22 predicted proteins | sample S0NA_FD_203075 | JGI IMG/M metagenome (GOLD analysis project Ga0316576, IMG submission 203075) | Rhizosphere microbial communities from salt marsh grasses in Alabama, United States - S0-2_050615r3r5 | ecosystem: Host-associated > Plants > Roots > Rhizosphere | place: USA: Alabama | collected...
CAAGGACAACTTCAGCGTGATCCTCCAGGGGGTGAGCCGCGTCCGCATCATCGAGTACACCCAGCGCGACCCCTTCATCATCTCCCGGGTCCAGGCCGTCCCCGACATGACCAAGCCTGATGTCGAGCTCGACGCCCTGGTGCTCAACCTGAAAGACATCGCCAAGCGGGTGGTCAAGCTGATGCCAGAGCTGCCCAAGGAGGCCTCTGCGCTCCTGGACAGCGTGACCGAGCCCGGCCAGCTCGCCGACCTGATCACCTCCAACCTGGACATCTCCGTCGAGGAGAAGCAGGAGGTGCTCGAGACCTTCGATCTCAAGGCCCGCCTGCGCAAGGTGCTGGCCTTCCTCTCGCGCCAGCTCGAGGTCCTCAAGGTGCGCGAGAAGATCAACACCCAGGTCCAGGAGGAGATGGGGCGCAACCAGCGCGAGTACGTGTTGCGCCAGCAGCTCAAGGCGATCAAGGAGGAGCTGGGCGAGCTCGACGAGAGCGGCGGCGACCTCGAGGAGTTCAAGGAGAAGATCGCCAAGGCCAACATGCCGCAGGAGGCCGAGAAGGCCGCGCTCAAGCAGTTCGACCGGCTCAAGGTGATGCAGCCCTCGTCGGCGGAGTACACGGTCACGCGGACCTACCTCGAGTGGCTGGTCGAGCTCCCCTGGGTCACCTCCACCGAGGACAACCTGGACATCGACAACGTCCGCAACGTCCTCGACGAGGACCACTACGACCTGGACAAGATCAAGAAGCGCATCGTGGAGTACATCGCGGTGCGCAAGCTGAAGCCGGACAAGAAGGGGCCGATCCTCTGCCTCGTCGGACCGCCCGGCGTGGGCAAGACCTCCCTGGGCCGTAGCGTCGCGCGGGCCATCGGTCGCAAGTTCATCCGCGTCTCTCTCGGCGGCGTGAGGGACGAGGCCGAGATCCGTGGCCACCGACGGACCTACGTCGGCTCGCTGCCCGGGCGGATCATCCAGAACATGAAGAAGGCGGGGACGATCAACCCGGTGTTCATGCTCGACGAGATCGACAAGCTCGGGCACGACTTCCGCGGCGACCCGGCCTCTGCGCTGCTCGAGGTGCTGGACCCGGAGCAGAACCACGCGTTCTCGGATCACTACCTCGAGGTGCCCTACGACCTGTCGCGGGTGATGTTCATCGCGACGGCGAACTTCATGGACCCGGTGCCCCCGGCCCTCAAGGACAGGCTCGAGATCCTCGAGCTCCCGGGCTACACCCGCGACGAGAAGATGCAGATCGCCAAGCAGTTCCTCGTGCCGAAGCAGCTCGAGGAGCACGGGCTCAAGGAGAGCCAGCTCGCGTTCCAGGACCCGGCGCTGGGTGAGATCATCGACTCGTACACCCGCGAGGCCGGGGTACGTAACCTGGAGCGCGAGATAGCGAACATCATTCGAGGCTGCGCGGTGAAGGTGGCGGAGGGGACGCACGAGGACGAGCTGCCGCCCATCGACGAGGCGAGCCTGTCGGAGTTCCTCGGTCCGCAGAAGTTCCTGAGCGAGGTCGCCGAGCGCACGGCAGAGCCGGGAGTGGCGACCGGGCTCGCCTGGACCCCGGTGGGCGGCGACATCATCTTCGTCGAGGCGACGCGGATGCCGGGCAAGGGCAACCTGGTGCTGACGGGCCAGCTCGGTGACGTGATGAAGGAGTCGGCCCAGGCCGCGATGAGCTATGTCCGCTCGCGCACGCGTGAGCTGGAGCTGGACGAGGGGTTTCTCCAGAACCACGACGTCCATGTCCACATCCCCGCCGGCGCCATCCCCAAGGACGGCCCCTCGGCCGGGATCACCCTGTTCATCGCCCTGGCCTCCTTGCTGAAGAACACCTGCGTGCGGCCGGACGTTGCGGTGACCGGCGAGATCACCCTGCGCGGGGCCGTGTTGCCCGTGGGCGGGATCAAGGAGAAGGTGCTGGCGGCGCACCGGGCGGGCATCAAGGTCGTGGTGCTCCCCGACAGGAATCAAAAGGATCTCATAGATATTCCTCAGCAGGCCAGGGACGAGCTGGAGATCTGCTTCGTCCGCCGCGTCGAAGAGGTGCTGCCCCTGGTGCTCTCCGACGAGCCTCCGCCCACGCGAAAGCGCACCCTGGCCCCCAACCAGGGCCCAACCTTCTGATTAACAAGAGGTAAAAACAAAAGGTCCGTGCGGCGGGGCGTGTTGACACGCCCAGGTCCGGACTTAGGTTAAGCCCCGTAAATGGATGGTGAGTGGCGGACAGGGACCGTTGTTCGAAACCATTGCTACCGGGTCGCTTCGCAAGTGCGCCGGAGGCCAGCAGGAGGCGATAAATGAGCAAGATGATTGGCATCGATCTCGGGACCACGAACTCCGTGGTCGCCATCATGGAAGGGAAGGACCCGAAGGTCATCACCAACGAGGAGGGCGGGCGGCTGACCCCGTCTGTCGTGGCCATTGATGACAAGGGGGAGGTTCTGGTCGGTCAGATCGCCCGTCGTCAGGCCATAACCAACCCGGAAAACACAGTTTTTTCGATCAAGCGCTTCATGGGGATGAAGTTCGACGAGGCGGACCGGGAGATCAAGCGCGTCCCCTTCAAGGTCGTCCGGGCCCCGAATGGCGACGCCTCCGTGGAGGTGCGGGGAAAGCGTTACTCTCCCCCGGAGATCTCGGCGAAGATTCTGCAGAAGCTCAAGCGCGCGGCCGAGGACTACCTCGGTGAGGAGGTGAAGGAGGCGGTGATCACCGTCCCGGCCTACTTCAACGACTCCCAGCGCCAGGCCACCAAGGACGCCGGCCGGATCGCCGGTCTCGACGTCAAGCGGATCGTCAACGAGCCCACCGCCGCCGCGCTGGCCTACGGGCTGGACAAGAAGCGGGACGAGCTCATCGCCGTCTATGACTTCGGCGGAGGTACCTTCGACATCTCGATCCTCGAGGTCGGTGAGAACGTGGTCCAGGTGGTGAGCACCAACGGCGACACGCACCTCGGTGGCGACGACATCGACGACCGCATCATGGAGTGGCTCGTCGATGAGTTCCGCAAGGACCAGGGGATCGACGTCTCCAAGGACAAGATGGTGCTGCAGCGGCTCAAGGAGGCGGCGGAGAAGGCCAAGATCGAGTTGAGCTCCGTGTCAGAGACCGAGATCAACCTGCCGTTCCTCACCGCCGACGCCTCCGGGCCCAAGCACATGCTGATGAAGCTCTCCCGGTCTCAGTTCGAGCGGATGGTGGGCGACATCATCGACCGGACCATCGAGCCCTGCCGCCGGGCGCTCGCTGACGCGAGCAAGAGCCCGCAGGACATCAACGAGGCGGTGCTCGTGGGCGGCTCGACCCGGATCCCGATGGTGCAGCAGCGCGTGCGCGAGTTCTTCGGCAAGGAGCCGCACAAGGGCGTCAACCCCGACGAGGTCGTGGCGCTCGGCGCCGCCGTCCAGGCTGGCGTGCTGGCCGGTGACGTGAAGGACATCCTGCTCCTGGACGTGACGCCGCTGAGCCTGGGCATCGAGACCCTGGGCGGGGTGATGACCACGCTGATCCCGCGCAACACGACGATCCCGACCAAGAAGAGCGACATCTTCTCCACCGCCGCCGACAGCCAGTCCTCGGTGGAGGTCCACGTGCTCCAGGGCGAGCGGCCGATGGCCCGGGACAACAGGACCCTCGGGCGGTTCCACCTCGACGGCATCCCCCCCGCACCGCGCGGCGTGCCGCAGATCGAGGTGACCTTCGACATCGACGCCAACGGCATCGTCAACGTCTCCGCGGTGGACAAGGCCACGGGCAAGAAGCAGCACATCACGATCACCGCCTCGAGCGGGATCTCCGAGGCCGAGATCGAGAACATGGTCAAGCAGGCCTCCGAGCACGAGGCCGAGGACCGCAGCCGCCGCGAGGAGATCGAGGCCAAGAACAAGCTCGACTCCATGATCTACAACACCGAGAAGATCCTGAACGAGAACCGGGACAAGATCGGCGAGTCCGAGCGCACGGCACTCGAGGCGGCGCTCGAGCGCGGCCGCAAGGCGCTCGAGGGCGGCAACAACGACGAGATCGTGTCGGCCACCGACGAGCTGACGCGGGCCTCGCACAAGATGGCCGAGGCGATGTACCAGGCGGCCGGTGGCGGAGCCCCCGGTGGCGCCCCCGGTCCCCAGCCTCCCCCTCCGGGCGGCGCTGGCGACAAGGATGGCGTGATCGACGCCGAGTTCGAGGAGTCGAAAAACTAGACGCCAGGCCAACGTAGCTTGAGCCGGCCTCGGGTATCTCGGGGCCGGCTTTTTTTTGAGATCAACGACCCAGGAGGCGGAACGGGCGGAGCACGAGGCGCGCGAGCAGCCCGCGTGCTGCCGACGGGGCAGGGGGGGGCGGCGCGTCGACGTACTTGATCTCTTTCTTCAGCCAGCGGGCTGGCCCACGGTCACGGCAGCCGAGTCCCCTGTCAGATACCGCGCAGAACACCCGGACATGGAGGTGGTCCATGTGGGCGTGGGCGTGGTGCATCACGGTCGCCGCGCGTTCGATGACGTAGGATGGCTCCTTCTTGCGCCGGGCGTGGGACAGGAGGAGGCGCGATATCGGCCGACCGATGAAGATCCACTGGACCGAGACCTTGGGGTCCAGGACGAGCGAGCGGACCAGCGTCCAGTTGCGGTCCAGGTCGAGCTTGCGGATCGGCGGCGGCTCCGTGGGCTGTGAGGTCGCCTCTGCCCCGCTCTGCGGCGCAGGCTGTCCGGTCGGCTGCGAGGCCGCTGTCACCACCCGGTTGCCGTCCTTGTCGAACTCCACCATCTCCTCTGGCCGCGCGGGCTTGCCTTTCTCGTCGAGCTGGAAGAACACGAGATCGACGTCGCGCCCCGATCGGTGAGACTTGTGCTCCGGCGTTGGTCCGCCCCCCCGCGGGCTCAGGTCGGCCACGCCGAGGAGCGAGCCGCGGTGGGCACCCTCGACGCGTCGGGCCACGCGCACGAGGAGCTGGACGAGCTCGTCCGTGCCGTAGTTTCGCTTGCGCTCCCGCCACCGCTTGGGGATGTAGTAGCCATCGCCGCGGGCGGGAAGGACCACACCCTCACGGAGCGCTCCTGTCGAGGTCGTGCCATGGGAGACAGACGAGCCGTCGGTGAGCAGGCCGGGTCCCACGCATCCCGCCAGGACCAGCGCGCTGGCAACGAGCCTCAGCCGCATGTGCCGATTATCGCAGCGCGCGGCCCGACTCGCAAAAATTGGTCGAGGGGCTCAGGGGGCGGGCTCCAGACCCTCGATCTGGAGCTCCTGCTGCGGCGCCGTGGTCGGCGCCGTGGTCGGAGATGGCCCGGACGACGGCCGGCTGGTCGGCTTGTTGGGCCGCTCCTCCACCTCCCGCCCATCCGGCCCCATGGTGCCGTCGTCGTTCGGGGTCTGTTTGGGGTAGGAGACAGCGTCGCGCGGCTGGAGCGTCCCCGAGGTGGGACGGGTGAGCTCCATCAGCTGCAACACGCGGTGCAGGTCGAAGTCGAAGCTCTCGATGCGGGACGCAGCCGCCGCCAGCGTCAGGACGAGCGCCCTGGTGCCGTGTGAGAGGTACAGCTGCTTGACGGCGACCTTGCCCTCTTCCCCCCGGAGCTCCACCTGGAGCACCGCTCGCTTGCCGATGGTCGCTCCGTCCGAGCGCACGACCCGGATCCCCACGGCCCTGACGCCGGCGAGGTTGTCACGCAGAAACGCCGGCAGCCGTGACCCGGTCCCCTCGGCACCGAGGGCCAGGCGGATCGTCGCCCGGGGCTCCCCCTCGGCCTTCGGCCCCTGGTGCAGCAGCAGAACGGGGATGGACGGGTAGCCGGTCTGCTGCGTGATCACCCAGCCGTCGGGGGCTTCGAGCCGGATTCCGAGCTGGCGACTGGTGAAAACCGTCTCTTCGAGCTCGAGGGCGGCGGCTGGTCTCGCGGCGCCGAGCAGGATCGCGGCGAGGATGTACAGAACCCGCATCATGGCTATTATAGGGCACGAGGTGCCGTCCCGGAAATGGGGGGCGTTGGGCAAACAACGATGCGGTTCGATGGCCGAGCAGTTCGGTAGATACGAGCTCCTGCGCCGGATTGGCGCCGGCGGGATGGCCGAGGTCTACAAGGCCAAGACCTTCGGCCCCGAGGGGTTCGTGAAGGAGGTCGTGATCAAGCGCATCCTGCCCGCGTTCAACGAAGACCCCGATTTCGTCGAGATGTTCATCAACGAGGCGCGCCTCGCCGCGCGGCTCCAGCACACGAACATCGTCCAGATCTTCGACTTCAACCAGGTTGACGGCGTCTACTACATCGCGATGGAGTGGGTCGAGGGTGCGGACCTCCGCCGCATCATCAATCGGTCGCGTCGGCGCTCCCGCCCGATCCCGGTGCGCGCCGCCGTCCACGTCGGGGTCGAGACCCTCAAGGGCCTGCACTACGCCTCGACCCGGACGGAGGAGGGCAAGCCGCTCAACCTGGTCCACCGAGACATCAGCCCGCACAACTTGCTCGTCTCCTTCGCCGGCGAGGTCAAGATCACGGACTTCGGCATCGCCAAGGTTGCGGCGCTGGCCTCGTCGACCAGGAGCGGGATGCTGAAGGGGAAGCTGGGCTACATGTCGCCGGAGCAGGCCGCCGGCGCGGTTCTGGACGCGCGGAGCGACATCTTCTCCCTGGGCATCGTGCTCTGGGAGTTGCTCGCCGGACGGCGGCTCTACCAGGGAGACAGCGAGGGGGAGCTCTTTGCCCAGGTGAAGCGCGCCGAGGTGCCGCCGCCCCGGACCCTGCGGGACGAGATCGACGAGGGGCTCGAGCGAGCGCTGATGCGGATGCTCGCGACCGACAGGGACGAGAGATTCGCGAGCGCCGCCGAGGCCCTCGAGGAGCTCAGCCGTCATGCGGCGGGAGGGGACTCTCTGGCGGTGTCCGCCTATCTGCGCGACCTTCTCCCCGACGACGTGGGCCGGGGGGGTGGGGGCACGAAGGTGCTGCCGGAGCCGACACCGAGGTCGTCCCCGGTGGCCGTGGCGCCTCCCGATGCGCCGACCCACACCCGCGATCCGGGGGGCGCCCGCGCCGCCGCCGCTGCCGCACCATTGCAGCGCGCGGAAACCGGCAGCGGCAGCCCCGGAACCCTGTCTCTGTCCGCGCGACCCACGACCCGGCGCGAGGCGCCACGGTCGGTGGGGCGCGCCGCGCGGCTGGCGGCGCTCTGTTGCTGGCTCGCGCTGTGTTGCCTGGGCGGGTGGTGGCTCGGGGCGCTGTCGTGCGGCGGGGAGCAGCCCGGCGGGGCGCGAAAGGCGCTGCTGGTCCGATCGCAGCCGAGCGGCGCCGAGCTTTGGGTGGACGGCGTCGCGCTGGGGAAGACCCCGCGACAGCTCTTTGCCGCCCCGGGCGCGACGCTCACCCTGGTCGCCAGGAAGGGCGGCCGGAGCGCCGAGCGGTCCGTCGCGGTAGAGGCGGGAGAGGTGGTCCTCGCCCTCGACGTTCCCGCCTCTCGTCCCGTGCCCGACGCGTCCGTCGCGCCGGACGGTGGTGCGGAGCGCGAGAAATCCGCGCTGGCGGTGGCCAAGGGGCCAACGAAGCGTCCCCCGACGCCTGCTCACCGGCGTCGTCACACCAAACCCGACGCGGGCGTCTCCTCCCGCAGGACCGAGCCGAAGGGGTGGGGCAGACTGACCGTTGCCGTTCGGCCCTGGGCCCGGGTGAAGATCGATGGCCGGGAGGCGGGCTCGACGCCGGTGAGCATCCGTCTTCGCCCTGGCCGTCACCGCATCGAGCTGCACAACTCCGAGCTGGAGAAGCGCGAGACCGTCCCAATCGAGATCAGGGTTGGGCGGCAGACGAGCCTGCGCAGGAACTGGGAGTGATGATCCCAGATCGTGCGCTCGCCGGCGTGGCGGCGAGCGCGACCCTGTCGAGGAAATTCGCTGTCTAGCGCCGAGACCTGAACAAACGAGCAGATGTCCGGGGCGCTAAAACTGCATCCTTATTCATTTTTTGCTTGCTTTGATCCACTCAGTGGAATATATTCACAGTCCAACAATCAATATAATCCAGTTCATATAATCCACTGAGTAGAAGCTACTGAATAGAGCAAAGCTCATTCAGAAGCGACCTGCGGATGGATCCGTTTACCTGGGCCGTGGATCCACCGCAGGAAGGACCGGAGAAAGGCAGCTTCTTGGAAATGTCCGAGGATCGCGAGGCGCTGCTTTCCGAGCGGGATCTGGTTCAGATCGAAAAGGCCCACCCGGATGGTCTGACCAGCGCTCAGATCATCAGCATCTTCCAGTCGCGGGGGGCGAAGCTGTCCGAGGCGACGTTCCGCAAGTACGTCCAGCTGGGTTTGTTGCCCCGTTGTCGCCGCGTGGGCACCAAGGGGAAGCATCGTGGATCACATGGGATCTACCCCTGTGCCACGGTGAGGCGGATCAACTCGATCAAGCGCCTGATGGCGAGCAGCTACACCATCGAGGAGATCCAGCGCAGCTTCTCCAACTTCAAGAGCCAGATCGAGGAGATCGAGTCGGCGCTCGATGACCTCTTCAAGGGCTTCGAGCGCGAGATCGCCAGGCCGCGTTTTGACAGCGCGCGCCGCAGGATCCTTGACCGCGAGATCAACAACGCCAGGAAGACCGCAAACGAGCTGGTGCGCCAGATAGTTCAAATCGAGTCGCAAGTTGTAGTGCCCGAGAAGTCGAAGAAGGTGGGGGCCCTCTCACCTTCGCCCAAGTAGCCCAGTAGCCGCCTGTTGAGGAGGAGCGCATGGATCGGAAGAGCCTGTTGACCGTTGCCCCAGGAATCGAGGATCCGAGGGCCGAGACGCCGGAGGACCAGGATCAGGTCGCCGAGGTCAGCCGCAAGGTGCGGCGCCGCCAACGTCGGCGGACCCGTCCGCGCAGCATGACCATCGCCATGAAGCGCCTGACCCGGGAGGAGATGCGCCAGGGAGCGCTGCTGGCCCAGTTCATGGAGTACGATCGCCCGCGAAACAGGGCGGAGTGCAAGGCCGGCGTACGCCCCTGTCCCTTCGTGAGCTGCAAGCATCACCTCTACCTGGACGTGAACCCCGAGACCGGGTCGATCAAGCTCAACTTCCCGCATCTCGAGGTCTGGGAGATGGAAGAGACCTGCGCCCTCGACGTCGCCGAGCGCGGCGGGATCACGCTCGAGGAGGTGGGGGAGATCATGAACCTGACCCGCGAGCGGATTCGGCAGGTCGAGGTGCGGGGCCTGCTCAAGCTGAAGATGACGGCGGCGGGCGACGGGATCTCCCCCGGTTCCTGACGGCCGGGAAGCCGGGCGCGCAGAGCCTGACAGCTCGGGGGTCCTCCTCCCCCCGTCGGGCTGCGTCTCCGCTCGGGCTCGACACCGTCTCCGCGCAGAGTTCCTCGCCTTTCTTTGAAGTCCTTGACCTCCTGGTGGCAATGGCATAGAGCCGGTTTGGCGATCAAACCGTAACTTCAGCTGCCGGAGGCGACCAAATGGCAACCAACTCGACTGATTGCCAGATTCAACGGGCGATCATCAGCGTGTATCGAAAGGACGGCCTGGAGGATCTCGCGCGTGGGCTCCATGGTCGCGGCGTCGAGATCCTCTCCTCGGGGGGGACGGCGCGTCACCTGCAGCAGATCGGGATCCCGGTCAGGTTGATCTCGGACTACACCGGCTTCCCCGAGATCCTGGACGGTCGCGTGAAGACGCTGCACCCCAAGATCTTCGGCGGGATCCTCGCCCGGGACACCGACGAGCATCGCGACCAGCTGCGCGAGCACCGGCTGAGCCCCGTGGACCTGGTGGTGGTCAACCTGTACCCCTTCGAGGAGACCGCGGGGCGCCCGGGGGCCACGAGGGGGGAGGTCGTGGAGATGATAGACATCGGCGGCCCCTCCCTGATCCGCGCGGCCGCCAAGAACCACGAGCGCGTGGCCGTGGTGGTGGATCCAGGAGACTATGGCAGCTTGCTCGAGGCGCTCGAGACCAACGACGGCGTGATCCCGGAGGCGCTTCGGCGCCGGCTGGCGGCCCGGGCGTTCGCACACACCGCGGCCTACGACGCCGCCATCACGGCCTATCTCGGGGCGGAGGAGGGCGAGCGCTTCCCGGAGCGGCTAGCGCTGCCCCTGACCCGGATCCAGTCGCTGCGCTACGGGGAGAACCCCCACCAGCTGGGCGCCGTCTACCGCTCTCCCGAGACCCGGGTGAAGCCCGCGGTGGTGGACTGTGAGCAGCTGCAGGGCAAGGAGCTGAGCTACAACAACTTCCTCGACGCGGACGCGGCGCTCAACCTGGTGCTGGAGCTGCCGGGGACCGCGGTCTGCGTCCTCAAGCACACCAACCCCTGCGGGGCGGCGACGAGCCCGACCGGCGACGTCGTCGAGGCGTTTCGTATGGCTCGAGCCACCGACCCGGTCAGCGCCTTTGGCGGGATCGTGGGCTGCAACGTCCCCGTCAGCGGCGCGCTGGCGCTCGAGCTGAAGGAGATGTTCCTCGAGGCGGTGATCGCCCCCGCGTTCGAGGACGCGGCGCTGGACGTGCTGAAGAAGAAGAAGAAGCTGCGGCTGCTGCGCTACCCGGCCTGCGAGCTCGACCGGCGAGGCTACCAGCTGCGGAGCGTGACCGGCGGGGTACTGGTCCAGGATCTGGACGCCGCCGTCGAGGACCTTTCAAAGGCCCAGGTGGCGACCCGGCGCGCGCCGAGCCCCGAGGAGCTCCGGGCGCTGGACTTCGCCTGGCGCATTTGCAAGCACGTCAAGAGCAACGCCATCGTCTTCGCGCGGGCCGGGCAGCTCGTCGGCGTCGGCGCGGGTCAGATGTCCCGGGTCGACTCGGTCAAGCTCGCCGCGACCAAGGCCCAGATGCCGCTGGAGGGCACCGTGCTCGCCTCGGACGCGTTCTTCCCCTTCCGCGACGGGGTGGACGCGGCCCACGCGGCCGGGGCCACGGCGGTCGTGCAGCCCGGGGGCTCGATCCGCGACCAGGAGGTGATCGAGGCCGCGGACGAGCACGGGATGGCGATGATCTTCACCGGCGTGCGCCACTTCCGGCACTAGGAAGGGGGGCGAGATGAAGATCCTCGTCGTGGGATCCGGGGGCCGGGAGCACGCGCTGTGCTGGAAGATCTCCGAAAGCCCCCTGGTCGAGCAGCTCTACTGCGCTCCGGGGAATCCGGGCACCGCGGCGGCGGCGAGCAACGTGGCCATCGCCGCCGACGACCTGGACGGTCTGCTGCGCTTCGCCCGGGACGAGGCCATCGACCTCACGATGGTCGGACCCGAGGGCCCGCTCTGTGCCGGGCTCGGAGACCGGTTCGTCGCCGAGGGCCTGGCGGTGGCCGGGCCAGGTGCGGCGGCGGCGCGGCTCGAGGGGTCCAAGGCCTACGCCAAGGAGCTCATGGCCCGGCATGGAGTCCCCACCGCCCCCTTCGCGGTGTTCGGGAGCGGGGGGCTGGACGAGGCATGCCGCTACATCGACTCCCACCCCGATGCGCGGGTGATCAAGGCCGACGGCCTCGCCGCTGGCAAGGGGGTCTACGTCTGCGGCGGCGCCGCGGAGGCAAAGCAGCACGTGACCGAGCTGCTCCGGGGGAGCATGGGGGAGGCTGGCGCGCGGGTCGTGGTCGAGCACCGGCTCGTCGGGCAAGAGGCCTCGTTCATCGTGCTCACGGACGGCGAGCACGTCGTGCCGCTGGCGCCGAGCCAGGACCACAAGGCGGCCCTGGACGGTGACAGGGGGCCCAACACGGGCGGGATGGGCGCCTACTCGCCGGCGCCGGTTCTCGACGACGAGCTGCAGGCGCTCGTGCTGGCCCGGGTCATCGAGCCCACCGTCCGCGGGATGGCGGCCGAGGGCACGCCGTTTCGCGGGGTCCTCTACGCCGGCCTGATGGTGGGAGAGGATCGCTCGGTTCAGGTGCTGGAGTTCAACTGCCGCTTTGGTGACCCCGAGACCCAGCCGCTGATGGTGCGGCTCGTCGATGATCTTGTGCCCTACCTCGAAGGCGTGGCGCGTGGTGAGCTGACCCTCCCGGCGCCCGCCTGGGACCACCGGACCTCCCTCTGCGTGGTGATGGCCGCCGGGGGCTACCCGGGCAGCTACAGGAAGGGCCAGGTGATCACCGGCCTCGAGTCGGCGGAGGCCCTGGACGACGTGGTGGTGTTCCAGGCCGGGACGGGGCGCAGGGGCGACCAGCTCGTGGTCGCCGGCGGTCGGGTGCTCGGCGTGACGGCGCTGGGCGACGGCGTGGAGGCGGCTCAGCAGAGAGCCTACGCTGCGGTGGAGCAGATCAACTGGGACGGCGTGCACTATCGGCGGGACATCGGCCACCGGGCGATGACGCGCTGATGGCGATGGAGGTCGTCCGGGGCGACGAGGCGGGGCTGGCGCGGGCGGCGCTGATCGTGCGCGGCGGAGGCCTCGTGGTCTATCCCACCGAGACGCTCTATGGTCTCGGCGCCGATGCCCTCGACGCCGCGGCCGTGGAGCGGCTGCTCGAGTCGAAGGGGCGGGGGGCGGACCAGCCAGTTCCGGTGCTGGTGGCCGACCGGGCGATGCTCCTGCGCGTGGTGGAGGGGCTGTCGCCCCTCGCGGAGGTGCTCATCGCCAGCCACTGGCCCGGGCCGCTGACCCTCGTGTTGCCGGCCCGGCCCGGTCTCCCCCACGCGCTGGTCAACACCCGGGGCGGGGTCGGCGTTCGAATCTCGGCCGACCCGGTGGCCTCCGCCCTGGTCCGGGAGGTCGGCGGGCCCCTGACCGCGACGAGCGCGAACCGCAAGGGCGAGGCACCACCGATCCTCGCCGACCAGGTCTCCCTCGACGGCGTGGCCCTCGTGCTGGACGCCGGGGAACGGAACCAACAGGCCAGCACGGTGGTGGAGCTGCTCCCCGGGCTCGGACCACGGATCCTGCGTCAGGGGACGATCGCACCCCGGCTGCCGGACCCCGGGGAATGAGCGCGGACTGCACCACCGACAGGATCTGCCGCGGTGAGCTGACCCTCGAGCAGCCGCGCAAGGGGTACCGTTTCAACATTGACTCCATCATTCTTGTCGACTTCTGTGGGCGGACGGCGGGCGGAACGGCCGATCGCGCGGTGGACCTCGGGGCCGGGTGCGGCGTGGTGGGGCTGCTGCTCGCCCGGCGCGATCTGGCCCGCGAGGTGGTGCTCGTCGAGATCCAGCAGGAGCTGGCGCAGCTCGCCGAGTCGAACGCGCGGCGGAACGGTCTGGAGCGGCGTGCGACGGTGGTCTGCGGTGACCTGCGCCAAACCGACGTCTGGCTCGCGTCCGCTGACCTCGTGGTGAGCAACCCGCCGTTCTTCCGACAGGGCCACGGCCGGGTCAGCGGCGAGCCGCAGGTGGCGCTGGCCAAGCACGAGCTGACCTGCACGGTGGAGGACCTGGCACGGGCAGCGGAGGCTGCGCTGCGCCCGGACGGGGCGCTGGCGCTGATCCACTCCATGGACCGGCTCGAGGAGATCCTGGGGACCTTGCGAGCCCACGGCTTGTCGCCGTCGGTGGTTCAGGGAGTCTGCCCGCTCCCCGGCCGAGCCTGTGGCCGGGTGCTGCTCCGCGCGATCCGCGGCAGCGCTCCCACCGTCCCCCGGCGTCTCCCCGACCTGCTTGTGGAGGTGGAGCCAGGGGTCTATTCGCCGCAGCTGCGCGCGACCCTCGGGGATTGATAATATTGGCGAAAGGTGTCAAACATGCGCCGATCGGGAGACCCGAGCGAGGCATCATGCAGCCCGGAATGAACATTGTGGTGGTGGGGACCCAGTGGGGCGACGAGGGCAAGGGCAAGGTGGTCGATCTGCTCAGCGAGCAGGCGGACGTGATCGTGCGTTTCGGCGGCGGGAACAACGCGGGCCACACCCTGGTGGTCGATGGTCGACAGCTTGTCCTCCACCTGGTGCCGAGCGGCGTGCTTCACGCGAACAAGCGGGTCGTGCTGGGCGACGGGATGGTCGTGGACCCGGCGGCGTTGCTGGAGGAGCTCGCGCACCTCGAGCGATCGGGTCTATCGCTCGGGCCGCAGGAGCTGCTGCTCAGCTCCAAGGCGCACCTGATCCTGCCCTACCACCGTGCGCTCGACGAGCTGCGGGAGACGACCACCGGGGCGCTGGGTACGACGAGGCGAGGGATCGGCCCGGCCTACGAGGACAAGGCGGCCCGCCGTGGACTTCGGGCAGGTGACCTGCTGCACCCGGCCCGGTTGCGGGCCCGGCTGGAGGCGGCGCTGGCCGAGGCCAATCGGCGGATCGTGGGAGCCGGTGGCACCCCTCACGCCCTGGAGCAGGTGCTCGAGCCGCTGGAGCGGCACGGCGCCCAGCTGGCCCCGCACGTGGCGGACACCTCGCTGTTCCTGGACCAGCAGGCCCGCGCGGGGCGCAGGCTTCTGTTCGAGGGAGCGCAGGGGGTCCTGCTGGACCTGGACCACGGGACCTATCCGTTCGTCACCTCCTCGACGACGCTTGGCGGTGGTGTTTCCGCCGGCGCTGGATTCGCGGCGCACCGGATCGACCTGGTGGTCGGGGTCGCGAAGGCGTATGTCACCCGAGTCGGTGACGGTCCGTTCCCTACCGAGCTGGCAGGGGAGGCGGGGGCTACGCTCCGCGCGCGTGGCAAGGAGTACGGCGCGACCACCGGGCGGCCCCGCCGCTGCGGATGGCTCGACCTCCCGGCGCTGCGCTACGCGGCGCGGGTCGGTGGTGTGCAGGCGCTCGCGCTGACCAAGCTGGACGTGCTGAGCGAGGTGGACCCGTTGAAGGTCTGTGTGGCGTACGAGCTGGAGGGGCGCCGCGTCGAGGATTTCCCCGCCGATCCTGACGATCTTGCCCGGGCTGCGCCAGTGCTGGTCGAGGTTGCCCCCTTCAGCGGGGAGCTGGCTCGGGCCAATGCGTTCGAGGAGATGCCAGAGAACGCCCGGCGATATATTGAGCTGATAGAACGCGAGAGCGGACTGCCAGTCCGCTGGGTTTCCCTGGGGCCTGGAAGGGAACAGACCTTGATAAGACAGCCGCTTAGTTTGTAGTATGCTTTGACGGGAATCACTTTTCGCCAAGGGGACCCAGGGGGTGGCGTGTCGAACGAGACAGCCAGGCAGCGAGTGTTTGACAAACCGCGTGGCAGGGGCTCGCGCGATTAATTGCAATTATTTGGCCGTGTTACTATAATCACGCCTGGCATTCTGGTTGCTGTCCATCACCTGAGGAACTCGAAGAGACCTGGGGGGGAGAGGCAGAACGATGAAGATCATCTGCGACAATTGCAGAACGAAGTACTCAATCGCCGACGAAAAGGTCAAGGGCAAGGTCTTCAAGATCCGCTGCAAGAAGTGCTCGAACATCATTGTTGTCCGGGGCAACCAGCCCCAGGACGGGAGCGCGGATCCGGCGGAGGCAGGCGAAGACTACGCCGGTGGGGCAGGGGCGGGCGAGGAGTATGGTGATGCTCCGACCTGGCATCTGGTGATCGACCAGAAGCAGGTCGGGCCGATGACGGGCGCCGAGGTGCGTGACCGTTACGCCCAGGGCGAAATCGACGCCGACTCGTACATCTGGCGCGAAGGTTTCACCGACTGGATGCGGATCGCGCAGGTCGAGGACTTCGCCGACATCGCGCAGTCCACGATGGTCGCGGACGCCGCCCAGGCCCAGGCGCCGGCGGAGCAGCCGCAGAGCTGGGGAGCCGAGGCGCCCTCCCAGGAGGAGCAGTGGGGCGGGGAGGCGGCGCAGCCAGCCTGGAACGCCGGGGCCCCGGCTGCCGCCACGCCCTCGGGCTGGTCCGCGGGCGGCGCTGATACCAGCCGTACCGACTCTGACGGGCTGTTCGGCGCGGCAGCTCCGGCGGCGGAGGACCCTGGCCGCGACCTGTTCGGCACGGGCGAGGCGGGTGGAGGCGAGGCGCCTGCGGATGGCGGTGGCCTTTTCGGCTCGGCAGGGGCGATGGCGGGGGATGCCGGCGCTGCGGCGGAGCCCGCGGGGGACCTCTTCGGCGGTGGCGGCGGTGGCGGCGGCGGCGGACACCAGCTTTTTCCTCAGGAGGAGGAGCCACAGCCCGCGGTGCAGATGACGGGCGCCCGCAACGAGAACTCCGTGCTGTTCAGCCTCTCCAACCTCCAGGCGCTGGCGATGGGCCCCGGCGGCGGCGGCGGCGGCGGCGGCGGCGGTGCCAGCCCCGTGGTGGCCAAGGCAGCCTCCGGGCCGGCGGATGGATCCGGGTTGATCGACATCCGCTCGATGGCTGTCGGCGGACCCAAGCCGGCGGCCCCGTCGAGCGATGACGGGCTGCCCGATCTGGGCGGCTTCGCGGCGCCCATCGCGGCGGCGCCTGTGCTGATCCCCGCGGGCAGCGACGAGCGGCCCGCGTGGCTGCTGCCCACGATCATCGGCGGCAGCGTGATTCTGGTTGGCGCGATCGTCACGCTGGTGCTCGTGCTGGTGATGCGGAAACCCGAGCCCGTCTACGTGGCCCAGGCCAATCCAGGAGCGGACCAAACGCAAAAGGCGGACCCGGCGACGAAGGCCGATCCGGCCAAGGTCGACGAGAAGAAGACCGAGACCCCCACGGCCACCGAGGAGCCGAAGAAGGACGAGCCCGGCGCCGAGGCCAAGGCCACGACGCCAACCAAGCGGCGCCATGGTCGCCGTCGCGCCGGGCATGGCGGTGGCGGGGGCGGCGGCAGGAAGCACGAGCCGGCGGCGGCGCGGAGCTCCGACGACATCCTCGGTGGCGGGTCCAGCAAGTCCAAGTCCAACAGGAAGCGGGATGCTCTCGACGACCTCATCGACGGCGCGGTGGGGAGCAAGAAGGCCAGTCGTCCGAAGCCGTCCCGGTCTTCCGCTGCGGCCGCCTCCTCGGACTCCAACCTGCCGGAGACCCTCAGCCGGGCCCAGATCCAGGGCGGCATGCGAGGGATCAAGGGCAAGGTGCAGGGCTGCTATGACCGCTACAAGGTCCCCGGCATGGCGAACGTGCAGGTCAAGATCGGCCGCAACGGGAGGGTGAACTCGGCCAGGGTGGTCGGCATGTTCGCCGGAACGCCGACGGGCGCGTGCGTGCAGGCGGCCTCCCGCTCGGCGAGCTTCCCCCGCTTCAAGGGGGCGCCGATCACGATCACCTATCCGTTCATCCTGCGATAGCTTGCTGCCCACCCGACCACGGCGCTGCCCGGGCCGCGTGCTGGCGCGTGCGTTGGTGTGCGGTGTGGTCCTCGCTGTCCCGGCCCCGGGCCCGGCCGAGGACGTTCCCCAACTCGCGGCTCAGGAGGTGGAGGGCTTCGGCGAGGCCCCGGTGGTGGGCGGCAACCTGGTCTCGGCCCGGAGAAGAGCGCTGGACCTCGCGCGCCAGGACGCCGTGGCCCGGACGGTGGCCGGCGAGGTCCCGCCCGAGAAGCTCGCCGAGCAGCAGGCGACCTTGCGGGGTGGGCTGTACAAGCGCCACCGTCTCTACGTGCGCAGCTACCGCGTGTTGGAGGAGGCGCGGGACGGCCGCCTCTTCAGGGTGCGGGTCGCCGTTGTCCTCGACTCCAAGCGGTTGCTGCACGACCTGCGGCGTCTGCTCGGGCTCAAGGCGTCGTCGGAGCCCGTCGTTGGTCGGCCCCTCGTGTGCCTCGTGGCTCAGGGCTCACCGGGGCCGGCGCTGGAGCGGGCGCTGTCCGCGGCGGGGTTCTCGACCCGGAGCGGAGCGGGGGCGGGATGCGGCGTGAGGGTCGCTGCGAGCGTCGCGTTGGAGGACCTGGAGGGCGTGCGGGGGGTGGCGCTGCCCGGTGCGAAGGCCAGCGTGCGGGTGCGCGCGACGCTCGGGGCGGGTGCGGATCTTCTCGTCGAGGGGAGCGCCCAGGGGCTCGGGGCGGCCTCCAGCGCCGTGGAGGCGCGTCGGATCGCGGCCCAGCGGGCGGTGGACCGGGTCATTCCGGAGCTCGTCGCCGCCCTCGAGCGCCAGTGGCCTCGCTCGGCGCAGCAGGGCCGACGGGTGGTGCGGGTGAGCGGGATCACCTCGCTCCAGCAGCAGGAGACGATCCGCTTGTTCCTGGAGCGCAGGGTGCCGGGGGTCCGCCGGGTGTTGCCCGCACGCTTCGAGCAGGGAGAGATCTGGCTCGCCGTGGCCGGAGGATCGCCGCAGGAGCTGGCGCGCTCGCTGGCCAGCCAGGACCTGGGGTGCGGCCCTTCGCCGACCCCGGACTGCAAGCCGTTGCGGCTCCGGCTACGGAGCGTGAGCGGAGGCACGCTGTGGCTCACCGTTCAGTGATTGTTGTTGTGGCGCTCCTCATCGCGTCAGGGTGCGGGCCCGCCGCACCTTCTCCCCGCGCGCTCCCCGCCGGTGGCCTGGTCGTGGTCAGTGATCCGCCGGACGCGATGCTGTTCGTCGACGACAAGTACGTCGGGACGGTGGCCAGCCTCAAGGGGAAGCCGGTGATGCTCGCCAAGGGTACGCACCGGATCGAGGTGCGCCGGGACGGCTACTTCGCCCACTACGCAGAGGTCACCGTTGCCGAGGGCGTTCAGCAGCGCCTCGAGGTCCAGCTGCGCCAGGAGCCCTTCTGACCCGGCCCGCGGCCGAAAAACATCGGCCAAAAACATGATGCAGGCGGCGACCCACAGTAATCTCTAGTAGATGTGACGGCGGGGTAGGCGGGCAGGTGGGCAGAACAACAGCGCGGAGGTACGACTCATGCCCCTTCGATGCAAGGAACGGGTGAGACGTAGCCATACTTTCTGGCACCTGGTGTTCTACAGCCTGGTGCTGGGCGTGATCTACGTCGTGGTGCGGGGGCTGGGCCAGGTGCTGACCCCCGTCGCCGCGGCGCTCGTCCTCTCCTACCTGCTGGATCCGGTCGTCACGTGGATCGAGCGCCGGTTTGGCCTCGCGCGCTGGATCGGGACGCTTGTCCTGTTCGTCGCCGGGTTGCTGGTGACCACGGTGCTGTTCTTGCTGGTGGTGCCCGTGCTGGTCCGCGAGGTCCACGCCTTCGCCGAGTCTGTCCCCGGATACCTCCAGCGCATGCGCGACACGGTCATTCCGTGGGTCCAGAGCACGTTCGACCTCCAGATCCCGAGCAGCCTGCACGACCTTGTCAACCAGCTCGGCGCCGACCTGAGGGAGGTGGCCTCGAAAGCGGTGGCGCCGCTGGGGGGCATGGCGGGCAAGGTGGCGCGGAAGACGGCCGGTTTCTTCGGCGCGCTGGGGACCCTCGCGCTGGTTCCGATATTCACCTTCTACTTCCTCCCCAAGCTGCACTCGATCATCAAGGGCGCCGAGGAGCTGATCCCGCGTCGACACCTGAGCTGGGTTCGAGAGACAGCGTCCGAGGTCGATGGGGTCCTGGCCGCCTGGATCCGTGGCCAGCTCACGGTCATCGCGATTCTGGCGGTGCTCTACTCCGTCGGGCTCGCCATCGTCGGAATAAAGATGGCCGTGCTCATCGGAGTGATGACGGCGGTGATGGCGTTCATCCCCTACGTGGGCGTGGCCATCGGGCTGACGCTGGCGATGCTGGTTTGCCTGCTGGAGTACAACGGCCCCGGACAGATGCTGGGCGTTGGCGTGGTGTTCGCCGTGGTGCAGACCCTCGAGGGATTGGTCCTCACCCCGCGGATCGTTGGAGAGAAGACCGGGCTGGGGCCGGTCGGCGTGCTGCTGGCCCTGATGCTGGGAGGGACTCTCTTCGGCTTCGTCGGTGTGCTGCTGGCTGTGCCCACCGCGGCCGCGCTGGTGATCGTCATCAAGCGCGGCCTCTCGGCCTACAAGGGGAGCCTGTACTACCTCAAGGGGGCGCAGCCAGGCGCGGAAACGGCCGGAGCGGCGGAGCGGTAGCGTGCGGCGGATCAAGCTCGTCGTCTCTGATTTCCACATGGGCTTCGGGCGCACGACCCCCGAGGGGGCGGTGAACAACCTCGAGGACTTCATCAGCGATCACGCGTTCGTCGACTTGATGGAGTTTTACCGCACGGGAGAGTACGTCGACGCCGAGGTCGAGCTGATCCTCAACGGCGACGTCTTCGAGGGGCTGGCGGTCAACCCGGACGATCCGGAGGCCGACATGATCTCGGCGAGGAAGTCGGTGGCCAAGATCGAACGGATCATCGATGGCCACCGGTCGATGTTCCTCGCCATGCGCACCTTCGCCGACGACGACAAGCGTCTTGTAACCTTTGTCGTGGGCAACCACGACCAGGATCTGCTCTGGGAGGAGGTCCAGCAGCTCTTGCGGGACCGCATCCACGATCGCATCCGCTTCGTCCACGAGTCGCTCCGATTCGACGGCGTGCACATCGAGCACGGGAACCAGCACGAGCTGCAGAACCGGGTGGACCCGCGCAAGATGTTTCTGACCCGGGGGCTGACCGAGCCGATCCTCCACCTGCCCTGGGGCTCCGACCTGTTCATCAACTGTCTGCTCAAGGTCAAGCGGCTCCGGCCCTACATCAATCGCATCCGTCCGCTGCGGCTGGCGATCTCCTGGTCCTTCTGGCACGACTTTCGCGCCCTCGCGCTGGGCATCTGGTACTTCCTGGTGGCGGTGTTCCGCGCGCGGTTCCGCCGGCTCAGGCAGCGTCGGATCACGTTTCTCAAGACGCTGCGGGTCGCCTTCAGCTTCAGCGCCTTCCCCACGCTGGAGGATGCCGCGAAGCGGTTGCTGCAGCACGAGGGCATTCACACCGTGATCTTCGGCCACACGCACATCGCCATGGGCCGCCACCCCCTACCGGGCAAGACCTACCTCAACACGGGGTCGTGGATCCCGACGACGAACCTCCACATCTCCGGTATGGGGCGGAGCCTGTTGCAGACCTACGCCTACGTCGAGTACGAGGGCGACATCCCCCGGGCCCGGCTCAAGCTCTGGCATGGACGCAAGCTCGTGGAGGAGGATATCGTCCTTTGATGGATCACGTGGAGCAGGTGGCCGAGGCGTTGGTGCGCTGGCGGCACGGCGCCGCCCTGACCGGGGCCGGTATCAGCGTCGACTCGGGTATCCCCGACTTCCGCTCCCCCGGTGGGCTGTGGGAGCGGTTCGACCCGATGGACTACGCGTCGATCGACGCCTTCCGCCGCGACCCGGCGCGGGTCTGGAAGATGCTGGGGGCGCTGGACCAGCTGCTGCAGACGGCCCGACCCAACCCGGCGCACCTGGCCCTCGCCCGTCTCGAGCGGCTGGGGGTGCTCGAGGGGCTGGTGACCCAGAACGTCGACAACCTGCACCAGGCGGCCGGGTCGAAGCGGGTGGTGGAGTTTCACGGCAACGGCAGCCGCCTGCGCTGCCTGCGCTGCGACAGGGTGGAGCCCGCGGCCGTGATTCGCGAGCTCGGCAGCCCGCCGCGCTGCCCGACCTGCGCCGAGGTGCTCAAGCCGGACGTCGTGTTTTTCGGCGAGATGATCCCCGAGCAGGCGATGCGCGCCGCGATGGAGCTGGTGCAGCGCTGCAAGGTGATGCTGGTCGTGGCCACGAGCGCCACCGTGGCGCCGGCCTCGCTGATCCCCCTGCTGGCGAGGCAGAACGGGGCGTTCGTCGTCGAGCTGAACCTCGCCCCGACGGAGCTGACGTCGTCCTGCGACGTCGCCGTCCATGCGAGCGTGACCGAGTCGTTACCCCTCATCGCTGACAGGGTCGAGGCGATGCTCGAGGACCCGGCGAAGGGAGCCTAGCTGGTCGGTGCTCTGGCTACAGGGCCTTGCAGAACTCGATGCGGCGGGGGACCTTGTAGGGCGAGAGGTTCCGTGCGCAGTGGTCAATGATCGCCTCGGGGTCGACCTTGCCCTTGCCCTTGAGCACGACCTTGGCGACGACCATCGGCCCGCCCAGCGGATCGGTGATCACTCGGGCCTGGGCCGCGCTCACCTTGGGGAAGGACTCGATGCAGCCCTCGACCTCGCCGAGGGCGACGCGCTTGCCCTCCACACGGACCAGATCATCGTCACGCCCCACGAGCTTCAACCGGCCGCCGCGGTCGACGCTGGCGATGTCGCCGGTGCGGTACCAGCCTTCGCCGTCGCGCCCGCCGACGGGCACCGACCCCTCTATGGAGAGTGGGGCGGAGAGCTCGAGCCGCGAGACCGAGGCGGAGCGGACCCACAGCACCCCCTTGCGTCCGCTGGCCGCGGTTTTCCCGGTCTTCGGGCTGGTGACACGCAGCTCGACGCCTTCGACCGGCTTGCCCACGGTGTCGCCCGATTGCCCCTTCGTGTCGATGCTCACGGTGCCGGTCTCGGTGGTGTGGAAGCAACCGAGCGGCCGGACGCCGAACTTCTTCTGGAAGCCGTCCGCGAGGGATCCGACGAGCCCCCCGCCGGCGGAGACCAGCCGCACCGGCTTGTGGGTCAGCGGTCTGGCCGAGGGCAGACGGGCCATCGACTCGAAGAGCGTGGCGTTGCCCGGGAAGAGCGTGATCTTGTGCTCCCGGATCAGCTTCAGGATCCTGTTCGGGGCGACGTCATCCTCGAGGTACACGGCGGCGCCGACCCGAAGGGACGCGGCCAGGCCGACGTCGAAACCGAACGAGTGGAACATCGGCACAGTGAGCAGCGTGCGGTCCTCGTCGGTGAGTCCCAGGGCGTGCGCGACGTGGTCGGCCTCCGCCGCCATGTTGGCCTGGGTTCGCTCGACGGGTTTCGGGTCTCCCGCCGAGTCCGCCGTGCAGAGGATGGCGACGATGGCCTCGTCTCCCTTGGGCTGCGCGGCCGGCTCGAGGGGGTAGATCGAGCAGCTCAGCAGCGTGCCCTGCAGCCGGCGCCGGCTCTCCGGTGTTTGCTTGTGCTTCGCGGCGCCCTTCTTCCCCGCGGCGGGAGTCGCGGAAGGGAGCGGCGCGTCGCCACCTCGCGGCCGGGTGATCAACCCCCGCAGCGGGGTGACCGACATGATCATCTCCAGCTCGCGGGTGCTGGTCGTTGGATCCAGGGGCAGCGGGGCGGCGCGGAGCTTGGAGAGCGCCAGAGACAGGATGACGAAGTCGGGGACGTTGCCGAGCATCAGGCCGACCCAGTCGCCCGGTCGTACACCGATCGTCTTGAACTCCGAGGCCCGGCGGTCGACGCGGTGAAGCAGGCCACGCCAGCTGAGGTACGTGTCGCGGTAGACCAGTGCCTTTGCGCCCCCCTTCTGTTTTACTGTGTCTTTCAGCCAGCGGTAGAGTAACATCATGATTCCAGATCGTTGATTAGGGCCGACAGACACGCGGCCGCGCAAACTATAGATCAAGCCCATTTTCCGGGCAAGGTGCGCCTGGACGGCACCCGGACAGGAGATGCGACGGAGCTTGATGGACCAGGAACAACAGTCGGCTCTCTGGGCCCGCGTGGCCCGCGAGCACGAGGAAGACCCGCACCCGGAGCTGACCGGCGGGCGGCTCCGCCTGCACCTCGCGGTTCACGTCGTGGTCGAGACCCAGCTCGCCGAGGGGAGCCCGTCGCAGGTGCAGGAGACCCTGGACCGATTGATCGAGCGGGGGCTGGAGCGACACGAGGCGGTCCACGCCATCGGCGAGGTCGCCGCGGAGGAGGTGGTTGCCTGCCTCTCCACGGGAGAGCGCTACGACGAGGTGCGCTACGTCTCCAGGTTACGGGACCTGTGACCGCTCGGCGAACCAGTCCTTGAGCTCGTTGCGCCGAAGCTTGCCGGTCGGCGTACGCGGCAGGCTGTCCACGAAGCGCACGTGAGAGGGCATCTTGAACTTGGGCAGGTGCTCGTGGCAGACCTGCAGCACCTGCTTCGGCGTGATCGTCGCGCCGCTGACCGGTACGACGAACGCGGCGATCGCCTCGCCCAGCAGGTCGTCGGGGACGCCGACGACGGCGCACTGCGCCACCTCCGGCAGGGTCTCCACCACGTCCTCGATCTCCTTGGGGCCGATGCGGTGGGCGCCTGACTTGATCATGTCGCTCTCGCGGGCGACGATGTAGATGAAGCCTTCGTCGTCCATCCGCGCCAGGTCGCCGGTGCGAAGCCCCTCGGGGCGAAGCGCCTTCGCGGTCGCCTCCGGGTCGCGCCAGTAGCCCCGCATGATGTTCTCTCCCTGGGCGACGATCTCGCCCACGGTGTTGCGCGGGACCTCGCGCCCCTCCTTGTCCATGATCCGCAGTGTGACGCCGGGGATGCCGATCCCCGCCGACCCGATCTTGCGCTCGAGGTCTTCCGGGGGCAGGTAGGACAGCCTCGCCGATGCTTCGGTCTGCCCGTACATCACGTAGATGCGCACGCCCGGCACGGCGCGCTTGAGCTTCTCGGTGAGCGCCGGGGTCATCGGCCCACCCGCCTGGGTGATGTAGCGCAGGCTGGTCAGGTCGAACTTGTCGAGGGCCGAAAACTGGATCAGCCGGGCGAAGGTCGACGGGACGCCCGAGAAGCCTGTACAGCGCTCCTGCTGGATCCCCTTGAGCACCGCCGCGGGGAAGGCCATGGAGCCCAGCACGGCGATGCTGCCCCCGACGCAGATATGGGTGTGCAGCACCGAGTTGCCGTAGACGTAGAAGAAGGGCAACACCATCGCGATGCGGTCCGACTCGGTGAGCGCGAGGTACTCGACGATGGAGCGGACGTTGGCCAGCAGGTTGCGGTGGGCGAGCATCGCGCCCTTCGGGCGGCCGGTGGTCCCGGAGGTGTAGATGATGGAGGCCAGGTCCTCTCCCTGCGCCCCGCTGTCGTCGAGCCTGTCGTTGTGCGCCAGGAGCGTCGAGATTTCCTGGAGCTCCATCCGACCGCTCGACTCGAGCCTCGCATCGCCGATGGTGATCACATGGCGGAGGGAGGGCAGCTCGCCGCTCTGCCCGTCGAGCAGCTTGGCGTTCCTGGCCTCGAGGATCACCGCCGCGGCGTCGCAGTGCGACAGGGCGTAGCACAGGGTGTGGGTCCGCGTGTCGGGGCAGAGCGGCACAACCGCTGCGCCGGCCTTGAGGATGCCGTAGTAGGCGATGAGGTACTCGACCAGGTTGTCGAGAACCAGGGCGACCCGGTCCCCCCGCTTGACCCCGATCTGAGCCAGCGCGGCGGCCAGCCTGCCCGAGCGGTCCTCCAGCTCGCCGTAGGTCGTCCTCTCGCCGCGGCGGACGAACGCCACGCGGTCAGGATCGCGGGCCGTGGACTCGCCGAGCAGGGCGTGGAGCCCCTTCATTGCTCGAGCTTCATCGTGCCCTCGGGGGCGTCCAGGTACTTCTCGATCCGTCGCACGGGGTCCCAGTCGGCGTCTCGCGCGGGGGCGAAGCCGATGATTCGGCTCTTCCTGCCGAGCACCTCCTCGGTGGTCTTCGATCCCGGCGTCAGCGCGAGGAGCGCCTCGGTGAGAGAGTGGACCGTCTCCTTCGGCATGGAGGGTGGCACGCAGTAGGCGTCGTAGGGAATGCGCGCCGTCGATGCCAGGATGCGGAAGCGTTGCGGCGCCATCCCGTGCTTCTTGGCCTCGAAGAAGATGCCGGCGAAGACGGCGGCGCCCTGACAGGCTCCGCTCTCCAGCGCCCGCAGCGCGGAGAGGTGGTCCCCGGTGAACCGCGTGGCGCGGAAGGCCTTGTCAGGGTCCATGCCCTGCTCGCGGAACACCGCCCTCGGGTAGAGGTAGCCCGAGGTGGAGTTGGGGCCAACGTAGCAGAAGACCTTGCCCTTGAGGTCCTGGAGCCGGGTCACGCCAGCGTCCGCCTTGGTCACGATGTAGCCCTCGTAGGAGGTGCCACCCGTGGTGACGTGGGTCGCCACGAGCCGCAGCCCCGGCGAGTGGCGTTTGGCCCGGACGTAGGCGTAGGAGGAGAGCGCCGCGAGGTCGAGCTTCCCGGCGGCGAGCTGGGCGGAGAGGTCGATGTAGTCCTCGTAGACCTTCAGCTCCACCGGCCGACGTAGCCGCCGGGACAGGTACTGGACCAGCGCGTTGTGCTCCTTCACCAGCTGCCGCTTGGGCAGGTACTCGGTGATGCCGAAGTGCAGCGGCGGCCCGTTGAAATGAGCGCCGGCGTCGACCGTCGCCGCCGTGGGCCCATCACCCCGTCCCCAGAGCAGAAAGCCCCCGATGCCGGCCCCACCCAGGAGCACGACCAGCGCGGCGGTGACGGGGAGGGCGGGCGAGCGCCGCCGTCGGAGCGCGTGGGGGCTCGCCTCGCGGGTGGGCGGGGTGAAGCTCGCGAGGAGGGAGCTGCCCGGGCCGGTGTTCAAGCTCATCGGCGTGGGGGTGTTGGTCAGCCCGGTGTGCGCGGTGATCTGCACCGTCCCGCCCGCCAGGTCCGGGAGCGCCGTCTGGATCTCGGTGATGAACTCCCTCGCGCTCTGGTAGCGGTGGTCCCGGTCCGAGGCCATGGCCTTCATCACGATCTGCTCCAGCGCCTCGGGCAGGTCGGGTCGGATCTCGCGGGGGGGCTTCACCGTCCCGGTGAGGATGTGGTGGATGATCTCCTCGTGGGACTTGGCGGCGAAGGGGAGCTTGCCTGTCAGCATGCGGTAGAGCAGCACGCCGACCGCGTAGATGTCCACGCGGTGGTCCAGGTCGGTCTGTCCCCGGGCCTGTTCCGGGGCCATGAAGCGCGGCGTTCCGATCACGGCGCCGATGGCCGTGACGTCCTGGGTCACCTCGGAGCGGAACTTGGAGATGCCGAAGTCGAGGATCTTCACCTGGCAGGTCCCGTCCTCGCGCCTGGCGAGGAGGATGTTGCCTGGCTTGAGGTCCCTGTGGATCACGCTCTTGTCGTGGGCCGCGGCCAGGCCGGACAGGATCTGGGTCGTGACGGTGGCGGCGACCATGGGGGGCAGCACCTTCTCCCGCCGGAGCAAGGCGCTGAGGCTCTCGCCCTCGAGCAGCTCCATCACGATGAAGGGGACCCCCTCTTCGTCGCTCCCCGTGTCGGTGACCTCGACGATGTTGGGGTGGCGGATCGCCGCGGCGGCGCGGGCCTCCCGGCGGAAACGCGACATGGCGCTCGGGTCGGTGACAAAGACCTCGTTGAGCAGCTTGACCGCGACGCGGACGCCGAGCCCGGTGTGCTCGGCCTCATAGACCGCACCCATCCCACCCTCGCCGATCAGCCGGCCCAGCCGGTACTTGCCACCGACCATCGGGGTGGGAGGCAGGACGTCCGTCTGCTCCAGCGCAGTGTCACCGGTGGACCGCTCGTCCTCGGGATCCAGCTGCTTGAGGTCGTCGTCAATGGGCATAGATCGCGAACCGCCACCAACCCCGTAGGGTCCGGGACACAGCACCCGCTCAGTAATCTATGCCGGCAAGATTACGCGAAGTTCCGCCGGAGGTAAAGGCGATAGCAGCTACTTGAGGAGGAAGGCCTTGAAGGTGAACTTGCAGGTCTTGCCGGCGAGATCCGCCTCGTTGGTCGCGCCAGCGTGGACGAACCACAGGGTCTCACCGAGAGTGCCCGTGGCCACACCTTCGGGGTACGCCGTCATCAGCGGCGAGGACTCCCCGCTGATGCTGCAGGCCTGCTGGCCGGAGTGGGGGCAGTTCCCGGTGCCCATCGCCAGCTCCATCTTGAACTCCCTGTTGTCCCAGAACACCACGCCGATGAGCGTCTTCACCCCCGCCGGCATGGTCCAGTGCACCTTGACGTGGTTGTCCAGGGCGGGGTCGATGGTCACCGTTTGCTCGGAGCCCTCCGTGAAGGTCACCTCCTCGCCGTTGTTGAGCACCACCACCGGGATCTCGTCGCTCGTGGCGTTCTTGGCGTCAGCGTGGGCCTTGAGGCTGAGCTTGACCACGCCATCGGGCGTTGCCGTGGTGTCCCACGAGATGCTGAACGGCGCCGCGGTGGCTTCGGCCACCACCTTGCCATCGGCGAGCAGCTCGACCTTGGTCACACCCGCGGCGGTGTCCGTGGTCACCTCGAAGGTGCCCGCGGCCACATCGTACTGGGTGAGGCTCTTGAAGCTGGAGCTGGGCTCCACGCTGGCCCCGCCGTCCGGCTGGCCGATCTGCGAGTCACCGGTGGCGTTGCCCCCATCGTCACCACAGCCCAGCAGCAGGCCGGTCGCAATGGCGATGATGGTCAGTTTGATGTAACGCGCACTACGCATAATGCACCTCCAAGGACGGGTTTCCCCGTAGGCAAAGCACTCGACTGTGAGTAGCAGGTCCCCTGTGGGATGGGAGCCTACAGGGGCCCCCCAGGGCCTTCAAGCAAATTCCGGCAACACAGTGTAAGTATTGAATTTGTAGGCTATGGCGAGGTGCAACCTGTGAAATTGTCTTCCGTATTCGTGACTGTCGCGCTTTGCGTCACCACGATCTTGGTCAGTTTTCCCCCCGAGGCGCTCTTGTTGAGGAACTGGAACACGAGGTCACCCTGCGAGATGCAGTCCCCGGACAGGACCAGCCTGTACCCGTTGCCCTCGTCCTGGCCCTTGAGGATCGCCTTGGCGGTGGAGACCGCCGTTCCGGTCGCGTAGTCGTAGGTGATCGGGTCGCTCCCCTTGCTCAGCGCGACCCAGACGTCGCTCTTGGCCCCACCGATTGGGATCCCCATCAGGGTTCCGCCCGAGGGCGCGTACTCGATGGTCAGCTCCTTGGTCGTCGGCTTGAGGGCCAGGCGGAGCTGGACGTAGCTCGGCGTGCCGTCGGGGAACACCGCGGGCAGGGCGTCGGGGAAGTAGAGGCCACTGCCGCCCGTGGTGTCCACGTGGTCCTTGAGCCGGACGCAGCCCAGCATGCCACGCTCCTGCAGGATCTTCTGGATCTCGGGCTCCTTGCCCGGCGCGGCCTTCTTGACCTCGTCGATGATTGCCAGCGAGGCCTCCTCGAAGGTCGTGTCCTCGCCGAAGGTGAGCACGGCGTTCCAGATCGCCTGGTCGGCGACCTTGGGTCCGAGGACCTGGCGCAGGCTCCAGAGCGCTCCCGAGGCGATCTCCCCGTCGGTGTGCTCCTCGCCCACGAGGTGGTCGGGGCACTTGAAGACCCGGGTCAGATCCCGGTCGGCGCCCAGCGCGGCGAGGGAGTAGCTCCCGATCGTCGGCGAGCCGATGAAGGAGGCGGCGAGGTAGTCGGCCAGCGCCTCGTTCAGCCCCTTGGGGCTCGGGTCCATGCCGTGCTTGTCCGTCGCGGGCTTCCACAGCGCCGACGAGCCGATCGCCGCGTGGGTATACTCGTGGTAGATCACCGACGCGTCGTAGGCGGTGTCCACCGTCGAGTCCATCGTGTCCTGGCTGAAGATGATGGCGTCCTCGCCCTTGTTCAGGTCGACGCCGAACTGGGCGAACAGCGATCCGGTCTCCTTGGGGAAGTAGGCCGCGTTCAGGATGCCGACCCA
>Ga0316576_10000123_pt1 | contig 29158 bp, 28 predicted proteins | sample S0NA_FD_203075 | JGI IMG/M metagenome (GOLD analysis project Ga0316576, IMG submission 203075) | Rhizosphere microbial communities from salt marsh grasses in Alabama, United States - S0-2_050615r3r5 | ecosystem: Host-associated > Plants > Roots > Rhizosphere | place: USA: Alabama | collected...
TGCCAGAGCTGAACCACGCCGTCGAATTCGACATCGAGCTCGAGGGGCAGACCATCACGGTGCTGGCCGAGGTCGCCCAGCAGCTCGGCTCGAGCCGGGTGCGGGCGGTGTGCCTGAAGCCGACCGACGGTCTGGTGCGTGGGGCCCAGGTTCGCAACCTCGGCCACGGCATCCAGGTGCCCGTCGGCGACAAGGTGCTCGGCCACGTGTGGAACGTGTGGGGCCAGCCGCTCGACGAGGAGCCGGAGGGCTTCGACCAGATGGAGCGTTGGGAGATCCACCGCGACGCCCCGGACTTCGATGCGCTCGAGCCGTCGGCGCGCATGTTCGAGACCGGCATCAAGGTCATCGACCTGCTCACCCCCTACGTCGCCGGCGGCAAGATCGGCCTGTTCGGCGGTGCGGGCGTGGGCAAGACCGTGTTGATCACCGAGATGATCAACCGGGTCGCCTCTCAGCACGGCGGCGTGTCGGTGTTCGCCGGCGTCGGTGAGCGCACCCGTGAGGGCACCGACCTCCGGCTGGAGATGATGGAGTCGGGCGTGTTCGAGAAGGCCGCCCTCGTGTTCGGCCAGATGGACGAGCCGCCGGGCGTGCGCTTGCGCGTCGCCCTCTCCGCGCTGACGATGGCCGAGTACTTCCGCGACGTCCAGAACCAGGACGTGCTGTTGTTCGTCGACAACATCTTCCGCTTCGTGCAGGCCGGCTCCGAGGTGTCGACGCTGCTCGGCCGCATGCCGGCCGCCGTGGGCTACCAGCCGACGCTCGCCGACGAGATGGGACAGCTGCAGGAGCGGATCACCTCGACCCGTGGCCGTTCGATCACCTCCCTGCAGGCCGTGTACGTGCCCGCCGACGACTACACCGATCCGGCGCCGTTCACGACGTTCACGCACCTCGACGCCACCACCGAGCTGTCGCGCCAGGTCGCCGCCCTCGGCATCTACCCGGCGGTGGACCCGCTGGCGTCGACGTCGACGATCCTGTCGCCCGAGGTCGTCGGTGAGCACCACTACAACGTCGCCCGACGCGTGCAGGAGACACTGCAGCGCTACAAGGAACTGCAGGACATCATCGCCATCCTCGGTCTCGACGAGCTGTCCGAGGAGGACCGCCTCATCGTCAACCGGGCCCGCAAGGTCGAGCGCTTCCTGTCCCAGCCGTTCTACGTGGCCGAGGTGTTCACCGGCCTGCAGGGCGAGTACGTGCCGGTCGCCGAGACGGTGCAGTCGTTCGAGGCGATCATCAACGGCGAGCTCGACGAGGTGCCCGAGCAGGCGTTCCTCAACGTCGGTGGCGTCGAGCAGGTCCTCGCGAAGGCCAAGAAGCTGCAGGAGTCCTGACATGGCTGATCCTCTCATCGTCGAAGTCGTGTCGCCGGAGGCGGTGCTGTACTCGGGTGAGGCCGACATGGTCATCACCCGGACGCTCGGCGGTGGCGAGGTCGCGTTCCAGGCCGGTCATGCTCCGTTTCTCGGCGCGTTGGTCGAGAACCACACGCGCGTGTTCCAGACCGACGGCACGGTGCAGGACATCGCCGTGCATCGCGGGTTCGTCGAGGTGAGTGGAACACCGACCAAGGTGTCGATCCTGTCGGACACGGCGGAGCTGGCCCAGGACATCGATGTCGCCCGTGCCAAGGAGGCGCTCGAGCGTCACCTCCACATGCTGCGCGATCAGAGCCTCGAGTCCTCGCTGATCGAGATCGCCACGGCGGGTCGTGACCGCGCCCAGGCACGGCTGCGTGCCACCGGGACCTCGTTCACGGCCTGACCCCGGTCGAGCGGTGCCGGGCGCCGCATAACCTGTCGAGCATGTCGAGCTACCCGTTCACCTCCGCGCTCGTGACCGGTGCGTCCTCGGGCATCGGTGCCGAGTTCGCCCGGTTGCTCGGTGAGGCCGGTGTCCCGACGGTGCTCGTCGCCCGTCGCGGCGACCGACTGCGGGAAATCGCGGAGCGCTACGAGCGCTTCGAGGTCCTCGAGGCCGACCTCGTCACCACCGCCGGTCAGGACGCGGTCATCGAGCGCATCGTGGCGGACGCCGACCCCGTCGACCTGGTCGTCAACAACGCCGGGTTCGGCACCAGCGGGCGTTTCCACGAGCTCGACATCGATCGTCTCGCCGACGAGATCGAACTGAACGTGAAGGCACTCACATTGCTGAGCCACGCCGCGGTGCGCACGATGGTGCCGCGCGGGCGCGGCCATCTCCTGAACGTGTCGAGCGTCGCGAGCTTCCAGGGATCGCCCGGGCTCGGCGTGTACGCCGCCACGAAGGCCTACGTGACCAGCTTCACCGAGGCGGTGCACGGTGACGTGCGGGGTACCGGCGTCCACGTCACCGCCCTGTGTCCGGGACTCACGAGGACCGAGTTCCAGGATCGAGCGAACACGGGCGGTCTCGAGAGCCGAGTCCCCGACCTCGCGTGGACCTCCGTCGAGCAGGTCGCCTCGACCGGATTGCGGGACGTGGCCTCGAACAAGACCATCTCGGTGCCCGGCGCGCTGTACAAGATGGCCGTGACCGGCAGCGATCTGCTGCCGCGGTCGGTCACCCGCTGGGTCAGCGGCTCGATCTCGCGTCAGTGACGCTGTGCCCGCGCCCGCTGAGCTCGGGGCGGGGTCAGTAGTCGATCGCGGAGAACTCGCGGAGCTTCGACACGCGGTGGTGGGCGTCGATCATCCGGACCGTGCCGCTGCGCGACCGCATCACGAGACTCTGCGTCCGGACGCCCGTCGCGTCGAAGCGCACGCCGCGCAGCAGTGCGCCGTCGGTGAGGCCGGTGGCGGCGAAGAAGCAGTTGTCGCTCCTGATCAGATCGTCCTGGACGAAGACACGGTCGAGGTCGTAGCCCGCCTCGATCATCGCGGTGCGCTCGTCGTCGCTCTGGGGGGCGAATCGGGCCTGGATCTCGCCACCCATCGCCTTCATCGCCGCGGCGGACACCACGCCCTCGGGCGTACCGCCGATGCCGAAGAGTGCGTCGGCGCCGGCGTCGGGCCAGCACGTCGCCACCGATCCGTAGACGTCGCCGTCGGTGATCAGCCGGATCCGGCAGCCGCTGGCGCGGATCTCGCCGATCAGATCGGCATGCCGGGGCCGATCCAGGATGACGACCGTGAGGTCACGGACCTCCTCGCCCTTCGCCTTCGCGATCCACCGCAGGTTCTGCGTCGGCGTGGCCGTGATGTCGATCGACCCGACGGCCTCGGGGCCGACGGCGATCTTCTCCATGTAGAACGACGGACCCGGATCGAGCATCGAGCCCCGATCGGACACCGCGATGACCGACAGCGCGTTCGTCTTTCCCTGCGCGGTGAGCGTGGTGCCGTCGATCGGGTCGACGGCGACGTCGACTTCCGGGGCGCTGCCATCACCGACACGTTCGCCGTTGTACAGCATCGGCGCGGCGTCCTTCTCGCCCTCGCCGATCACGACGACGCCGTCCATCGCCACGGTCGACAACGACAGCCGCATCGCCTCGACGGCGGCGTTGTCGGCGGAGTTCTTGTCGCCCCGGCCGACCCATCGTGCCGCCGCCAGACACGCCGATTCGGTGGCGCGGACCAACTCCATGGCCAGGTTGCGGTCGGGTTGCTGACGTGACTTCGTTGTCATGACCTCACGGTAGTTGCTGGGTCGCGCGCAGAGCACATGCCGTGGTCCTGGCGCGTGCGCGCGGAGAACCGTGGGCACGACTTCGGGTGGGTTCCGTGGGCCGGTAGCGTTTCGATGTGGCTTTCGTCAACAAGCAGTCCGGTGACGAAGCCGAGCAGGATCGTGCCGCCTCCGGCGAACCGCTCGACTTCGACCCGAACGATCCCGACGTCGTCAAGGTGCACTACGACGTCTCCGGATGGAACCTCGATCAGCGGGCCGAGCTGTCCGAAGCGCTCGCCGACGCCGAGTTCCCACACGTGTGGGAGGGCGACGAGGTGGTGGTCCCGGAAGCGATCGAGGACGCGGTCGACGCCTTGTTCGATCAACTCGACGAGATCCTCGGCCCGTTCGCGATCGCGCTCGACGCCGAGGCCGAGTCGACCGAGTTCGGACTCGACGAATGGTCGTCCGCCGACCGCGAGACCCTCACGGAGGCGTTGATCGCCTCGGAGGTGCCGCATCGCTGGGAGGGGACGACCGTGATCGTCGCGGCGGACGCCGAGCACGCCGTCGACGACCTGCTCGACGCCATCGAGGCGGGCGAACTGCTCGGCGACGGTGGCGACACCGGTACCGCCCCACCCGACGGCGTGCTCAGCACGATGTTCCTGGCGGCCGACCGGCTCGCGAAGGATCCGATGGACGCGGGCGCTCGTGGCGACTTGATCGACCTCGCTCCCCGGATCGAAGCGAAGACCCCGCCGTACGGCATGGCGCACCGCCCGTGGGCGGGTGCCGTCGGCGGCGTCGGAACGCTGATCGAGCTGATCAACGGCGACGCCTCCGCCGGTGCACGGGGCACCGACGCGGAATCCGACATCATCGGCGCTGCGCAGGACCTGCGTTCGCTGCTGCGGCCCTACGTCTGAGCGCCGTGCTGCTGGCCGAGATCGAGATCTGGCACACCAGACCAGCGCAGCCCACCCGTCGGCTCGCGCTCGGTCACATGGTGCTGCCAGTGGACCCCGCCCCCGGCTTCGGCGGCCTGCTGCTCGGAGCGATCGTGGCCGAGTACCTGTACGGCGTCGAGGACGACCTGATCCCCGACGTCCACCGCCTGCTCACGTCGATCGAGGCCGGCGACCGGATCGTGCAGCCGCGGCTGCGTCACCGGTTCCAGGTCGACCGGCACGGCCTGGCCAAGAGCCACCACCGCATGATCGGCAACGGTGACGACATCTCCTTCGACTTCCACTCCGTCGGCACCGACCTGGCCCAGGTGCTCGGCGCGATCTACGCCGTCGAGCGGTTCGCTCCCGAGCACCGCCGTCGGATCGTGCCGGTGCTGCAGAAGGCGGCCCGGTGGCGCGGACCGATCGGGCCCGCGATGATCGGCTATCTGGCCGGTTCGCAGACCCTCGCGCTCGAAGCGTTGGCCGATCCCCGGGCGTGGGCACTGAGCGTGCTCGGCTTCGAGCTCGATGCCAAGACCCCCTCGAAGCGGGCCGTGACCGCGAGGTACCGCGAGCGGATGCGCGACGTGCATCCCGACCACGGGGGCGACAGTGTCGACGCGGCCAAGGCGATGAGCGACCTCGCCGAGGCTCGCCGGGTGCTCACCGCCGCAGCGGAGTGACCGTGGCGGTCCCGACGGTGATGCTGTACCCGGGTGCGGGGTCGGACCGCGAGCACTCGAGCCTGGTTGCCGTCGAACATCGGCTCGGATCGTCGGCCCGCGTCGAACGTCTCGACTTCCCGTACCGGCGTGAGGGGCGCCGGGCGCCCGACCGTGCGCCGAAGCTGATGGCGTCGATCCGTGAGGATCTGGCTGACGTGCGCCGCCGGCGCGGTCCTCTGGTGATGGGTGGGCGGTCGATGGGCGGCCGCATCGCTTCGATGGTCGCCGCCGACGTCGACGGAGCGGGACCGGTGCCCCGGCTCGCCGGTCTGGTGCTGATCTGCTATCCGCTGCATCCGCCGGGCCGACCCGACCGGCTTCGTGTCGAGCACCTGGTCGACATCTCGGTGCCGTGCCTGTTCGTCTCGGGCACGAAGGATCCGTTCGCCACCCCGGAGGAACTGGCCGAATGGACGGCCACGATCCCCTCCCGTGTGGAGCACGTCCGGGTCGAGGGCGGTCGTCACGATCTGCGGGGCGCCGACGAGTTGATCGCCGACGCCGTCGCCGCCTTCGTCGGCTCGCTCGGCTGAGAGTTCCGTCAGCTCATCGAGCCGGACCGCATCTGTGTGCTGACACAGACTCTGTCGAGCATTCCTCCGTCGCCGGAGGCATCGTCACGGCGAGTGGTCGCGGGTGGGGTGATGGTGGAGGTCGATGGGGGTGTCCTCGGGGTTCAACGCCTCGAGCTCGAGGTGAGCGGTCTCCGGATAGCCGATCACCACGATCAGCGTGACGGCGATCTGGCACATCCCGAGCAGCCCCATCACCTGCCCGTAGGACCGTCCGGCGTCGAGCAACCAGCCTGTCGCCAGCAGGCCACCGACGCCGCCGATCAGCGCCGCGCCGGTGATCAGACCGGCGGCTCGGCTGCGGTTCCCGGTCGGGAAGAGTTCGCTGCGGTACACCGCGAGGGCGGGGTATGCGGCGCTCGACAGGATGCCACCGACCAGGGAGAACAACCAGAGCGGCGGTCCACTCACGGCGAAGGCGGCGACGATCGCCGCGGTGCCGAGTGGCAGGGTGAACCCGATCAGCCGGCGGCGGCCGCTCGTGTCGGCGATCCGACCCCCGAGGATGAGCCCGAGACCGGCGGGCGTGCCGACGGCGATCGAGAACACGCCGATCATCCCGCCGGAGAAGTCGCGGATGTCGGCGAGATAGCGGTTCTGGAAGAAGCTCGCCGGCGCGATGAAGATGTTGCCGATGAAGGCGACCGTGCCGATCAACGCGAGTCGCCGACGATCGAGCCGCGGCGACCTCCGTCGGACGTCGACGTGGGCCACGGCGAAGCGGCGGGTCTCGGGGAGACGTCGCGTCAGATCGAGCGCCACGACGCACCACAGCGCGGCGACCACGTACACGTAGCGCCAGCCGCTCTCGCCGATGTCGGCGAAGCGCAGCGACAGCACCGCGACTCCGGCACCGAAGCCAGCGGCCATCGCGAGCACACTCACCGCATAGGCACGGCTGTTCCGGGGCATCTCCTCCGCCGCCACCACGCCGATCAGGAACGCCAGCGCGATCCCCATCGGTCGAGCGAGCGTCTGGGTGGCCACGAGGATCACGAAGGTGGGAGCCAGTGCTCCCAGCAACGAGAGCACCGGCCCGAGCCAGGCGACCGCGACGATCACGCGCCGTCGTCCGATGCGATCGGCGATCACCGCAGCGGGCAGCGCGATGAGGATGCCGGTCCGCACGATGGCGCCGGCCACGCCGATTCCGGTGTCGCTGATGCCGAAGTCGTCGGCGGCGAAGTTGACGGTCTGCGTGAAGAGGGTGTTCACGAAGGCGGCGCTCATCGAGGCGGCGGCGAGCAGGCCGATGACCAGGACCTGGGTCGGGTCGAGCCGGTCCGGTGGCGCCCACCAGCGCTCGTGGCTGCCGGAACGGGCGAGCACTCGTCGCACAGGCCAGTGGAACAGCCATCCGAACCAGGGGATCGTGAGTGTGTAGCGCGTCGCCTCGACGAGTTCCCCGGCGTCACCGTCGGTGGTCACCGTGCGCCGGTAGGTGGTGAACGGTCCGTCCTCCTGCCCGAAGCGTGCGATCTCCTCGAACGGGGCCCGAGCCGGTCGGGGGAGTGCGGATGATTCGAGCACGAGGTCGTCGCGCGGGCCGAGCAGACGTTGCCGCTCGCCGGGAGTGTCGGGCCAGCGACGGATCAGCATGCGCCCGCCTGACTCCACGAGCGGAGCATACTGGTGGGTCATGATCCCGACCTCGGAGTCCGACCTCGACGCGCCGGCCATCGCAGTGCGTGGCAACGGGCCGCTGTCGGGCTCCATCAGCGTGCCGGGAGCGAAGAACTCGGTGCTCAAGCTGATGGCGGCGACGTTGCTCACCGACGGCACGTTCGAGCTGACCAACGTGCCGGCGATCGCCGACGTGACGATCATGGGGGACCTGCTCGAGGCCATCGGCGTGAGGATCGAACGACCGTCTCCCGACCGCCTCCTGCTGACCGACCACGGTGACCTGACACCCGTGGCCCCCTACGAGCTCGTCGAACGGATCAGAGCATCGATCAACGTACTCGGACCGCTGCTGACCCGCTGCGGTCACGTCCGGCTGTCGATGCCGGGTGGGGACGATTTCGGTGCCCGTCCGATCGACATGCACGTCGCAGGGCTCGAAGCGATGGGTGCGACGTTCAAGTTCAGCCACGGCTATCTCGAGGCGTTCGCCGAGCGCCTTCACGGCGCGGACATCACGTTCGACTTCCCGAGTGTCGGGGCCACCGAGAACCTGCTGACCGCCGCCGTGCTCGCCGACGGTCGCACCACGATCGACAACGCCGCCCGCGAGCCGGAGATCGCCGACCTCTGTGAATTCCTCGTCGCGATGGGGGCCCGAATCTCCGGCGTGGGCACCTCGACCCTGGTGGTCGACGGGGTCGAACCCGCAGACCTGGGCCCGGTCAGCCATCACACCGTGCCCGACCGCATCCAGGCCGCGACGTACCTGGCGGCGGTGGCCGTGGCCGGCGGCGAACTCGACGTGCTCGGTGCCCGGGCAGACCACATGACGATGCTGCTGGAGCGCTTCGCCGAGATGGGACTGGAGGTGGCATCCGTCACGGACCGCTCCGGCGACCGGTTGCGCGTGGTCGCACCGGAACGTCTCCGTTCGATCGACGTCGCCACCCTGCCGTACCCCGGCATCGCCACCGACTACAAGCCGTTGATCATCACGATGTTGTCGGTCGCCGACGGGGTCGGCATCGTCACCGAGAACCTGTATCCGGGCCGCTTCCGCTACGTGGAGGAACTGCAGCGGCTCGGCGCGGACGTACGGACCAGCGGCCACCACGCCGTCGTGCGCGGCGTGCGGCGGCTGTCCGGAGCGCCCGTGCGCGCACACGACATCCGCGCCGGCGCGGCGATGGTCGTGGCCGGTCTCGCCGCCGAGGGTGAGACCGAGATCACCGGGGTGCACCACATCGACCGCGGGTACGACGATCTCGTCGGCCGTCTCGCAGCGGTCGGCGCCCACATCGAACGTCGCTGACATCGTGTGCGTCGCTGCCGTGGTGCGGTCCACTCACAGCGCGTCGCACGCGTGGACGTCAGTCCGTGTCAGGGTGGCCGTGGACGCCGTGCGACGCTGCGGCGTGGTCGACGCGACGCTTGGCGAGCCAGAGCAGTGCCATGATGATCACGATCGGACCACCGATCAGCAACACCTCGTCCCAGCCGCCCTGATGGGCGAGCAGCACCGTGGTCGTCGCCGTCACACCTGGGAATCGTACGGGCTCGGCTGATTGAATGGGCGTCGTCATGCGTGAACAGGTCGCTGCAGCCATCGACGTCATCCGGCCCGCGTTGCAGGCCGACGGCGGCGACATCGTCCTCCACGAGGTCGACGAGTCCACCGGCGTCGTCATGGTGGCCCTGATGGGGGCATGTGCCGGCTGCCCGTCGTCGTCGACGACGCTCGAGTTCGGCGTGGCGCGGATCCTGCGCGACCGCGTCGATGGTGTGACGGCTGTTGTCAACATCGCTGCCGACGAGGCTGCGTGAGGATCCACGCGTGAGCCGACGTCAACTCCCCGCGCCCGAGTTGTTCGGAGCGGCGCTCGACGGGGACCGGAGCGCCCTCGCTCGGCTGCTGTCGCTGATCGAACGCGGCGACGACGATGCCCGCACGATCGGCCGCCTCGCGTATCCGATGAGCGGATCCGGGTACACCGTCGGGCTCACCGGTGCGCCCGGCGCGGGAAAGAGCACCCTGACCAGCTCGATCATCGGCCATCTCCGCTCGCAGGATCTCGAAGTCGCCGTCCTGGCGATCGATCCGTCCTCGCCGTTCACCGGTGGCGCGATCCTCGGTGATCGGGTCCGGATGCAGGATCACGCCACCGATCCGGGTGTCTTCATCCGATCGATGGCGACGCGCGGTCATCTGGGTGGGCTGTCCCTCGCGACGCCGGAGGCGGTGCGCGTGCTCGACGCGATCGGCCGCAAGTGGATCGTGGTCGAGACCGTCGGAGTCGGTCAGGTCGAGGTCGAGGTGGCGGGTAAGGCCGACACGACCATCGTCGTCGTGAACCCGGGGTGGGGTGACAGCGTGCAGGCCAACAAGGCTGGCCTGATGGAGATCGCCGATGTGTTCGTGATCAACAAGGCCGACCGCAAGGGTGTCGAGGAGACCAAGCGCGACCTGATGCAGATGCTCGATCTGTCCGACCTGCCCGACGATGCGTGGCGTCCGCCGATCGTGCCGACGGTCGGATCGACCGGGGAGGGCGTGGCCGAGCTGTGGGAGGCGGTGCTGGCCCACCGGCACCACGCCGAGCAGTCGGGAGACCTTCGCCGGAGGCGAGAGTTCCGCCTGGGCGAGGAACTCCGCGAGATCGTCGCGCAGCGATTGGGCCGACGGGCACGGGAGATCTGCTCGGGTGAGCGGTGGGACGAGCTCACCGCCGAGGTGGTCGAGCGCGTGACCGACCCGTGGACCGCCGCTGACGAGATGCTCGCCGCGGTCGACGCCTGATCGAACTCAGAGCGACAGCATCGCCACGGCGATCGCGACGAAGACCAGGGGTCCTGCGTACGACGACTGCTGGCGCAGGTGGAGGAGTCGTGACTTCACGTCGTCTCCATCGACCGATCGTGGCGCCGGCTGGAGTCCCGATTTCGTCAAGGCTGTCGCCGAGCGCGGCCGGTCAGTGTCCGGTGAAGGTGGCCTTGCCGGGTCCGTGTTCGAGGAAGCTGGCGACGCCGATGCGGGCATCGTCGGTGCGGAACACCTCGACGAACGCCGCTCGCTCGACGGCGAGCCCGTCGGCGAGCGGACGGTCGAGTCCGTCGTCGATGGCGCGTTTGCAGATCGCCTGCGCCGTGAGGGCACCGGCGGCGACCTCGGCGGCGAGCGCGAGCGCTCGGGCGGTGAGCTCGTCGGGAGCGACGACCTCGTCGGCGAGTCCGATGCGCAGCGCCTCCTCCGCTCGGACCTGGCGACCGGTCATGCACATCTCCTTCGCCCGGCTCGGGCCGACCACCCGGCTGAGCCGCTGTGTTCCGCCGCCGCCCGGGATGATCCCGAGCAGGATCTCGGGTTGGCCGAACACGGCCTTCTCGGAGGCGATCCGGTAGTCGCAGGCGAGCGCCAGCTCGCATCCTCCGCCGAGCGCATAGCCGCTCACCGCAGCGATCACGAACCTCGGGATCGCGGCGACGGCATCGAGCGCGTCGTGGAACGCGGCCCCGATGGTCGCCGCCTCGTCCGGTCCGCCGAACTGCGAGATGTCGGCACCAGCGGCGAACAGCCGGTCGCCGCCGGTGATCACGACCGCTCCCGGTGGGTCGTCGGTGAGCGCTGCCGCCGCCGCCCGGATCTCGCCGAGCAGCTCGGTCGAGAGCGCGTTGACCTTGCCGTTGGCGAGGGTGACGACGGCGACACCGTCCGAGCGCCGATCGAGGGTGAGGAGTTCAGCCATGTCGCGAGTCTTGCCGACACATCCCGTCCGCGCCGCCCCCGTCGCGCCCCCGCATCCCACCGCGATGAGTCTTCGCGCGGGACGCCCGCACCGAGACTCATCGGTTCGGCGGTGATCAGCGTCGCGATGAGTTTTCGCGCGGGGCGTCCGCACGGAGGCTCATCGCGGGTCAGGTGAGCGCGGGGTCGACGTGGAGCGGGCGGGTGAGTGACCACGCCGAGCGAGCGAGCCAGGCGCCGGCGGCGACGAACATCAGCATGATCGACGCGCACACCAGGTACGCCGTCGTGCGCCCGAAGTTGTCGTAGAGCGCCGCGGTGACGACCGCCATGATGCCCGCCGACAACGCCTGGGCGGCGCCGAGGACACCCTGCGCTCCGGCCTGGCGTTCCTCGGGCACCACCATGCCGACCGCCACCCCGCTGCTCGACACCGTGATGCCGTCGGCGATCGCGTGCACCATCGCGATCCCGAAGATCCAGGTGCCGGTTGGCAGCAGCCCGTACGCAGCCATGAACACCGCGCCGAGCGTCAGCCCGAGCGCGGCGATCCGGAACGGCCCGTGGACCTGCGACAGCCGTCCTCCTGGCGGCCCGAGCACGATCAGCGGGAGAGCGAACAGGGTGATGCCGAGGTTCGCGATCCACTCGTTGGTGCCGAGGTCACGGTGGACCACCGCCCAGAGTGCGTCGAACGAACCGATCATGACGAACACGGCCGCGCCGAACACGACGGCGCCGGCGACGGGCCGGATCGCGAGGAGATCGACAGCGAGTCGACGCTTGGGCGGGACCGTGCTCTCGGCCACCTGCACGCGCGCCACGAACGGCAGCAGGCAGGCGGTCGCGATGGCGACGACGATGAACGGCGCCGGGATGCCGAACGGTCCGACGAGCAGCGCCGAGATCGCCGGGCCGAGCGCGAAGCCGAACACGTCGGCGGCGAGGAGGCGTCCGAGGTTCTGACCGAGGTGGTTCGGGTCGGCGAGGATCACGATGCGCCGGGCGGCCGGCACGGCCGCGCCGATGCCGACACCGGAGATGAAGCGCCCGACCAGGATCGGCACGAGCGTCGAGCTGAACCCCATCAGGAGCAGCCCGATCACGTTGACCGCCACGCCGAACAGCACGACCCGGCGAGCGTGACCGCGATCGGCCAGCGGCGCGATCAGCACTTGGGACAGGAAGCCGGCGACGAAGCCGATGCCGATCACCACGCCGATCGCCGTCTCGCTGATCCCGTAGTCGTCGCGGTAGTCGTCGACGATCGTGAACAGCACGCCGTAGCCCGCGGCGAGGCTCGCCATCAGGCCGCCGAACGCGACGAACAACGTCGTCGCCGACGGTGCGTCGCGTGGTGCGGCCGGCGCCACGTCAGGGGGTGACGTCGTCATTCGCCGCACACTACCGAGCGCGAAGGCCGCTGATCCTGCCCGATTCCGGGCTGCGTCTCCGTGGTGTCGAACCTCAGCCGATGGCGACGAGCCCGGTGTCATGGGCACCGGTGAGAAGCCGATGCGTCGGCATCGCACGCGCAACCACACCCCATCGGCCGGTGCGGTCGGGTTCGAACGTCGTCCGGTATCGCCCGTCGTCATCTGCCTCGATCGACACGACCTCGAGCAGGTGCTCGTCGAACGAACCGTCGGCGAGCAGCGGGCCGTGGAGCAGTTGCACGTTGATCTCGTCCGCGTCGAGCCCGCCGGAATCGAGCTCGACCACCACGTCGTGCCGCTCACCGGCGATGCCGTCCTCGATGTGCGACTCCTCGCCGATCACCCGGACTCGGACGTCGGGCCAGGCTGCGCGCACCCGCTGCTTCCAGGCGGCGAGCTCCCGCGCCGGCGCGCCCGCATCGGCGGTGATCGAGGTGGTGCCGGTGGCGGCGGGCTCGTAGTACTGGGTGACGTAGTCGCGCACCATGCGGCCGGCGATCACCTTCCACCCGAGCGTTGCCCAGTTGTCCTTGATCCTCTGGATCCAGCCGTGGGGGAGACCGTCGTCGTGACGGCCGTAGAACAACGGAACGATCTGGTGCTCGATCACCTGGAACGCCGCGTCCGACTCGCGTCGGTCGCGACGGTCGAGATCCGGGTCGTCGTCGAACGAAGCGATGTCGAAGCCGTTGGTGCCGTCGGACATCTCGTCCCACCAGCCGTCGCGGATCGAGCAGTTCAGCCCACCGTTCAGTGCTGCCTTCATGCCGGATGTGCCGCATGCCTCCATCGGGCGGCGAGGGGTGTTGAGCCAGACATCGCAGCCGTGGTACATCGTGCGGGCGATGCCGATGTCGTAGTCGGGTACGAACACGAACCGGTGGCCGACCTCCGCATCGCGCGTGAGACGATCGATCTCCCGGATCATCGTCTTGCCCGGTTCGTCGGCAGGGTGAGCCTTGCCGGCGAAGACGAACTGGACCGGTCGGTCGGCGTCGAGCAGCAGGTCGCGCAGACGATCGAGCTGCTGCAGCAACAGCGTCGAACGCTTGTAGGTGGCGAAGCGCCGCGCGAAGCCGATCGTCAGGACGTCCGGGTCGAGCAGGTCGGCACCGAGCCTGGCGCGCACCATCTCGATCAGTTCGCTTCGGCCCGCGTTGCGGACGTCCCAGATCTCGCGGTGATCGAGGTGCCGGACTCGGGCCCAGTCGTGCTCGTCGGCGAGGTGCCACTCGTCGCCGATCATCTGCGTCAGGAGTTCGTCGACGCGGTCGCCGACCCACGAACGTGCATGCACACCGTTGGTGACGTGACCGATCGGGATCTCACGCGTGGGGAGGTCGGGCCACAGGCCGCCGAACATCTCGCGTGACACCTCGCCGTGCAGGCGGGCGACGCCGTTCGAGTGCGCGGCGAGGCGGAGGCCCATGATCGCCATGTTGAACTTGTCGGTCTCGCCGGCACCCTGGCCGACGGCGATCAGTTCGTCGATCGTCACGCCGCACTGTTCGGCGAACGAGCTGAAGTACTGCTCGATCAGCTCCAACGGGAACCGGTCGATCCCGGCGGGAACGGGCGTGTGCGTCGTGAACAGGCTCCCGGCCCGGACGGCCTCGATCGCTTCGTCGAAGTCGAGCCCCTGCCCGACCCACTCGCGGATCCGTTCGAGTCCGAGGAACCCGGCGTGCCCCTCGTTGGTGTGGAACACCTGCGGGTGGAGGTCGAGCGCGCGCAGGGCACGCACACCGCCGATGCCGAGGATGATCTCCTGACGCAGCCGGTGCTGCTCGTCGCCGCCGTAGAGACGATCCGTGATCGCGACGGCCTCGGGCGGGTTGCCCGGGACGTTGGTGTCGAGCAGGTAGAGCCGGACCCGGCCGACGTCGGCTCGCCAGACCCGCACGGTCACGGCGACGCCCGCGAGATCGACCTCGATCTCGACGCCGGTGGGGTGCAGGCCGAGAGCGTCCGGGTCGATGCGATCGTTGCGTTCGAGCTGCCAGCCGCTGCCGTCGAGAAGTTGGTGGAAGTACCCCTCGGTGTAGAGGAGGCCCACTCCGACCAGTGGTACGCCGAGGTCCGACGAAGCCTTCAGATGGTCGCCCGCGAGGACGCCGAGGCCCCCCGAGTACTGCGGGAGTGCTTCGGTGATGCCGAACTCCGGCGAGAAGTACGCCACCGAGTGGAGCGGCGTCTCTCCGTCGGCGGCGCGTCGGCCGAACCAGCTCGGGCCGTCGAGGGCCTGGTCGAGGCGGCGCTGTGCCTCCCCGAGCTGTGCGACGAACTGGTCGTCGGCGGCGAGCGCGTCCCAGCAGCCCGGAGACGTGCGTCGCACGAGGTCGACCGGGTGCTGGCCGGTCACGCGCCAGGACCGCCCGTCCGCCGAACCGTCGAGGCGGTCGAAGAGCCCGGTCAGCTGACGGTCCCACGCCCAGTGCAGGTTCGCGGCCAGCGATTCGATCGCAGCCAGTGACTCCGGCACGTTGCTGACGACGGTGAACTGGTGGAGAGGTCGCATCGTCCGGTGACGATATCGACTCGGCGACCGGCTCTCGTCGGCCCATCACACCCGTTCACGCAGCCGTCACGAGAGGCGTCGGCGTGCCCCTACGACGTCGGATGTCGACCCCGCTCGACCACCTCGCCGTACAGGTCCGAGGTCGTTCTGGCGATCGCCGTCCACGCGTACTTCCGCTCGACGAGATCGCGGGCATTGGCGACCAGGATGGTGGCGAGCTCGTGGTTGGTCAGGACCTCCTCGATCGCGTCGGCCAGGTCGTCGGGGTTGCCCGGCTCGAACGTGATGCCGGCGTTGGTTCCCGCGATCAGTTCGGCGAGCCCTCCGGTACGAGCCACGATCAGGGGAGCGCCCGCCGCCAATGCCTCGAGGGCCACGATGCCGAACGGTTCGTACAGCGACGGGATCACCACGCACCCGGCCCGATGGACGAGCTGGCGGAGGTCGGCGTCGTTCAGGAAGCCGGGGAGGTCGACGATGTCGCTCACGCCCTCGACGTCGACCTGCGTCTGCAACTCCGGCAGGTAGCTGCCGCGCCCCGCGATCACGCTCTGCACGTCGGGCACGCGGCCGCGCACCTCGTTCATGGCCCGGGCCAGGACCTGGAAGCCCTTCTCGTACTGCACCCGACCCCACGAGACCACCAGCGGCTGGCGGGGGCTGGTGGGAACCCCGGGGCCGTTCGTCGGTCGCCACTGGTCGGGGTCGATCCCGTTCGGGATGTGGGTGACGTGGTCCTCGGCGAGCTCGAAGCCCGTGATCAGCTGTTCGACGATGAATCGTGTCGGCGAGATCATCCGCTGGGCCTGGAACGCGAGCCACCACTCGATGGAGTTGATGTCGGTGGGGTGGCCGAGTGGGAGTTGGCCCCCGTGGCGCACCCGCTCGGTGCCGTGCATCGTGAGCACGAACGGCACGTCGTACTGTGATGCGAGCGAGTCGGCGGCCCAGCCGAGTTGCCAGTCGTGTCCGTGGACGATGTCGGGCCGCCACCCTTCGAGGTCACCGACGAACCGGTTGCCGAGCTTGGTGACTGCGTGGTTCGCGGAAGCGATGCGGGTGACCTGCTCCGATGGCGGCAGCCAGGGCAGATCGACGAGGGTGCGCAGGACACGAACGTGGTCGGGTGGCCGTGCCTCGAGTTCGGCAGGTCGGTCGGCGACGGTCAGGACGACGACGTCGTGACCGGCCTTGGCCAGGGCCGTCCCGAGACCTGCGACGTGAGCGGCGATGCCACCGGTGGAACGCGGCGGGAACTCCCACGACAGCATCAACACGCGCACGATCGCGCACCTTAGGTGATCACCGCGCGGATCCCGCCGATCGCCCCGGTACGACTGCCGGGGCCTGGTGAGGATGATCGGTGAGCGGGATCGGTCAGGGGCCGGCCAGGGTGGTCGACGTCGGCACGGTCGTGGTCGAGGGCGAGACGAGCGTGGTCGGTGGGGTCGTCGTGGCGGGCGGCCTGGTCGTCGTCGGGGCCGTGGTGGTGGGCGGCCTGGTGGTCGTCGGTGCCGGAACGGTCGTGGGGGGCGCGGTCGTGGACGTGGTCGTCGTCGAGGTGGTGGTGGTCGTGGCGTTCGGATCCGGTCGGTTGAACGACGGCAACGACTCGCGTTCGCTGTACTGCTCGGGCTCCTTGCCGTCGTGACCCCACACCAGGACGCGGTCGCCGCGTTCGACCAGCGACGGGAACACGTCGGCGAGCGTGTTGGAGATGCGGATGCATCCGTGTGACGCGGGGCGGGTCGGGACGTTGTGGGCGCCGTGGACGGCGATGCCGTAGTTGAAGTACCAGGGGTTCTTCATGCCGCCGAGCGGGCTCACGCGGTTGCCCTCGTAGTACCGGCGCATCGAGAACACGCCACCGGGTGACTTGGACTCGGCACAGACCTGCTTCGTCACCGGCTCGGGATACGGATTGCCGTTCTCGTCGGTGTCGTACGTGGCGGTCTCACAGAACGTGGCCGGCCGTCCGTCCGGGGTCAACTCGCCCGACGAGATGTGGGAGATGAAGATCGGTCGATCGTCGGTGAACACGGCCATCACCTGGAGCGGGAGGTAGATCTCGACGTGGGTGCCGGCGCCGGGGCGCCTCGGCAGGAACCGCACCGATGGGTCGAACATCTGTTGCCAGACGTCGTCGGTGACCACCGTCTGGTCGTCCCGCTCGGCGAACTCCTCCCAACCGACGGCGCCGATCAACTTCTTGAAGGCCCATACCGCCTGCTGGGTGCCGCTTCCGAACTGGCCGTCCGCCGGTCCCGGCTGGAATCCGAGCTCCGCGAGCCGTTCCTGCAGCAACTGCACGTCCTCGCCGACCGAGCCCTTCGCCAGCGGCGCGGTCAGCGGCGCCACCGAGCGCGCCGCGGTCGTCGTCGGGGCCGTGCTGGATGCGGTCGTCGTCGTGACGCCGGCGGCGGTGACCGGAGTGGTCGTCGTGATCGACTCGGTGCGGTTGTCGTCGCCGCCGGGGCCGCTGTCGCCGACGGCGACACCGACGCCGACGACCACCACGAGCACCAGCCCGGCCGCGCCGGCCGGCAGCCATTGCTGCGCGGGGTGACGTCGTCGATTCATCAGGATCTCGATCGCTGGCCTCAGGCAGAGGCGGCGACGGAACGCAACGAGTCGCAGGCTTGTTCGGGCGGGACGATGTTGATCAACACACCCGTCCCCCGTTCGAAGCCGGCCTGGCTGACCAGATTGGGCCAGACGTGGACGTGCCAGTGGTACTGACCCGTGTGGTGGTGGGGTGCGGTGTGGAAACCCAGGTTGAACGCAACGTCGCCGAGGGTGGCGTTGAGATGGCCGAGCGCATCGCGCAGCGCCCGGCCGACGGACTCGAGGCTGTCCTCGGGTGCGTCCTGCAGGTGCGGCTCGTGGTGGCGCGGCACGATCAACAGCTCGTACGGCGCGCCGCTCCAGTACGGCGTGAGGACGGCAACGTCGTCGTTCGCGAACACCACCCGCTCGTCCGCGGCGATCTCGGCCTCGATGGTGGTGCACAGCAGGCAGCCCCCGGCGAAGCGGGCGAAGGCCCGTTCCTCGTCGAGGATCTCGCCGGGGACGAACGGCAGACCGAGGATCTGGCCGTGCGGATGGGCGACGGATGCGCCGGCCTCGCGACCGTGGTTGACGATCGCTTGCGTGTACCTGACCTGCGGCGTCGCCGCGTGTTCCGCGAACCGGTCGCGCAGCACGCGCATCAGCTGTGCCGCATGCGAATCGTCGAGCATGTGGAGCCCCGAGTCGTGGTCGGGCGTGTACACCAGGACCTCGTGGATGCCGCTGGCCTCGGCCATCACGAACACCGGGCCCAGGTTGTGGACGGCGAAGGCGTCCTCGCCGGCGAAGGCCGGGTAGCGGTTCGGGATGACCCGCATCGACCAGGTGCCGTCGTGATCGACGGTTTCGAGCGCGGGTGGGGTGGACTCCTCGTGGCCCGGGCAGAACGGGCAGGGACGGGAGGGGTCGTCTTCGATCCTGCTGTCCCGCGGGGCGAAGTCGCTCGGCCGTTGGGCCCGTTCGGCGACGATGGTCACCCACCGACCGTTGAGTGGGTTCAAGCGCATCTGACTCATTGTCGTGTCAAGGATACGGCCATCGCGTGCGCGATGCGTGACACTGTGACGGACCACTCAGGCGGGCGGAGCCGGTGGTGTCGGGTCCGCCGACTCGTGCTCGGCGACGAGCAGTGCGTGGCGACGGTCGAGGCGGTCCTGGTTCCATCGGTGCAGGCCCCAGCCGATGAGGGACCCGACGCAGAACACGACGATCCCACCGACGCCGTCCAGCCAGAAGTGGTTGCCGGTGACGACGATGCAGAACAGCGTGGCCGCCGGGTACAGCAGGACGAGCGCCTTGACCCACTTGCGGCGCAGCAGGGGCCAGATCGCAATGGCGCACCACGTCGACCACCCGATGTGCAGGCTCGGCATCGCCGCGTACTGGTTGGAGATCGACGCCATCGTGTCGGAGTCGAACGACCACGGTCCCCCGTACTCGGCGAGCGTGTCGACGAAGCCCCACCCACCCTCGGGGCGCAGATCGCTCTCGATGCAGGCGCCGCCGTAGCTGATGCGGGCATCGATCGCTTCGGCGACGTCGGCGGGGATCGGGCACGGCTCGTCGAGCAGCCGCGGGGGCATCAGCGGGAACCACGCGAATCCGATGATCGCGAGCGCGGTCATCGCGGCGAGGGTGTTGCGCCACTGGGGGAACACGTCGGCGCGCTTGACGTAGAGGAGCACGAACACGGCCAGTGTGACGATGAAGTGGGCAAGGCCGTAGTACGTGTTCCAGAACTGGATGAACCAGCGATAGTCCAGGAACCACGACTGGACCGTCTGCTCGTGGAACAGATTGAGGTTCGACTCCAGGCGGATCACCCGCTCGGCGTTCGTGAAGGCCTGCTCGGGTACGCCGTCGGCGGCGATCTTGTTCGAGCCGAACTGGTTGCGTGTCCACGAGTAGATCCCGTAGAAGACCGCGACGATCAGCGCTTCCTTCCACCAGTGCGTGCGGTGTTCGCGGACCGGTGCCGGAGCGTCGTCGGCCACCTGCATCAACGCCGTACACTATTGCCCGGTTACGGTCTTGTTGCATGGCAGAGATCCAGGGGCACGCCGGACAACAAGCGGTCGCAGCACTCGCTGCGTACGGCACCGATGTGATGTTCACCCTCAACGGCGGTCACATCTGGCCGCTCTACGACGCGGCGCGTGATCAGGGTGTGCGCGTGGTCGACACGCGGCACGAACAATCTGCCACGTTCGCGGCGGAGGCGTACGCCAAGCTCACCCGCCGGCCGGGCTTCGCTGCGCTGACCGCCGGGCCCGGGATCACCAACGGGGTGTCGGCGATCACCTCGGCGCACTTCAACGGGTCGCCGGTGGTCGTGCTCGGCGGGCGGGCACCGCAGGCCCGCTGGGGTGCCGGTTCGCTGCAGGAACTCGATCACGTGCCGATCGTCTCGTCGATCACCAAGATGGCGGCCACGGTCACCGATCCCGAACGGGCGGGGGAGATGGTGCACGAAGCAGCTCGTCTGGCCATCGAACCGCACCGTGGTCCGACGTTCCTCGACTTCCCGCTCGACGTGTTCGGCCCCTCGGCCGGCGACGTCCCCGACGTCGGGACGTGCGACGGGTTGGGTATCGCGCCCGACGACGACGCGATCGCCGCGTTGGCGTCACTGCTCGCCGGGGCGGAACGGCCAGCGTTCATGGTGGGCTCCGACGTCTACTGGGACGGTGCGTGGGAGGAGCTGGCGGCGGCCGCCGAGCACCTCGGCGTGCCCTGCTTCTTCAACGGGATGGGCCGTGGCCTGTTGCCGGCCGATCACCCGCTGGCGTTCCTGCGAACGCGCGGTCTGCTCAAGCAGCGTGCCGACGTGGTCGTCGTGCTCGGTACGCCACTCGACTTCCGGCTCGGGTTCGGCCGGTTCGGGTCGGCGACGGTCGCTCACGCCGTCGACGCCGAGTCGCAGCGCGCCGACCACGTCGACGTCCTCACGGTCGCCGGCGATCTGCGTCTGACCCTCGGCGGCCTCGCCGGCTACGCCGGTGACCGCGTCGACCACCGGGGATGGATCAGCGAGTTGCGCGACGCCGAGTCCGCGGCGGCCGCCGACGAGGTCGTCCTGATGGAGGCCGCCGACGCCCCGATCAAGCCGAGTCGCATCTACGGTGAGCTCCGACGACGCCTCGAACGCGATGCCGTCGTCATCTGCGACGGCGGAGACTTCGCGTCGTACGCCGGCAAGTTCATCGAGGTGTACCAGCCGGGGAGCTGGCTCGACACCGGTCCGTACGGCTGCCTGGGCAACGGCCTCGGCTATGCGATCGCCGCGCGTGTCGTCCGCCCGTCGGCGCAGGTGGTGCTGCTGCTCGGCGACGGCGCGGCCGGCTTCAGCTTGATGGACGTCGACTCGCTCGTGCGCCACGGCCTCCCGGTCGTGATGATCGTGGGCAACAACGGGATGTGGGGACTCGAGAAGCACCCGATGCAGGCGATCTACGGCTGGGACGTGGCCTGCGACCTGCAGCCGGAGATGCGCTACGACGACGTCGTGAAGGCGCTGGGCGGTGGTGGTGAGACGGTCTCGTCGCCAGCGGACATCGGCCCGGCGCTCGACCGTGCCTTCGCCAGCGGCGTGCCGTACCTGATCAACGTCCTGACCGATCCCGGCGACGTCTATCCGCGCTCCAGCAATCTCGCCTGAGTGAGCGGCACGCTCAGCGGGCCGCAGGCCGCGGTGATCGGGTCAGGTGCCGCAGCACTTGCCCATGAAGCGCTCGAGGTCGACCACGACGCGGGTGATCTTGCCCGCCGCGACCAGGCCGCCGGGGTCGGACGCCGAGACGGTGAACTTCAACCGGCGGCCGTCGACCTTCTCGAGGACGGCTTCGGCAACCACTTCGACGCCGACCGGTGTCGGCTGCAGGTGGTCGAACTGGATCCGCATCCCCACGGAGGTGGTGCCCTCGTCGAGTGAGTTCTCGAGCGCCTTGCAGCATGCCTCCTCGCACAGCGCGACGAGCCGGGGCGAACCGAGGACGTCGACACTGCCCGAGCCCAGCGCCCGCGCCGTGTCGGCGTCGGTCACGACCAGCTTGGCGTCCCCACGCATTCCCGTTTCGAGATTCACCCCCACAACGCTAACGCGGTGCTGTCCGACTGCACGGTGACACCGACGGCATCCGGGATGTGCCCGACGCCCCACGAACGTAGGATCGACCTCGTGATGATCGACACCGACGTCCTCGAACGAGTCCTCGCCGGCGCCGTCGCCAACGGCGCCGAGTTCGCCGAGGTGTACGCGGAGGACAAACGATCGACGTCGGCGGGTCTCGACGACGGGCGGGTCGAGCAGGTGTCGAGCGGCCGAGATCGGGGTGCGGGCATCCGGGTCGTTGCCGGCGACACCACGGGGTTCGCCTACACGTCGGATCTCTCCGAGCCAGGTCTGGCCGCGGCCGCGTCAGCGGCGTCGGCAGCCGCGAGCCGGGGCGGTGGCGGCGTGCGCACCGTCGCCCTCACCAGGGCCGCTCCGCATCGACCGAACGCGGTGGATCGTGAACCGGATTCGGTCGCGAAGGCCGCCAAGGTCGAGCTGCTGGAGCGGATGAACGACGCGGCCCGCTCGTTCGGTCCCGAGATCGTGCAGGTGTCCGCGGGCTACGGGGACAGTCGCAAGCACGTGCTCGTCGCGAACACCGACGGCGTGTTGACCGACGACGAGGTGGTGCGGACGCTGTTGCGGGTCAGCGCGGTCGCCGACGGAGACACCGGGATGCAGACCGGCTACCAGTCGATGGGACACACGGTCGGGTTCGAGATCTTCGACACCGTCGACGTCGAGCAACTCGCCCGCGAGGCGGCGCGCCAGGCGATCACCAAGCTCCGTGCCCGACCGGCGCCGTCGGGCGCCATGCCGGTGGTGATCAAGCACGGCACGGGAGGCGTGCTGTTCCACGAGGCATGTGGTCACGGCCTCGAGGCCGACCACATCCAGAAGGGTGCGAGCGTCTATGCGGGCAAGGTCGGCGAGCAGGTCGCGTCACCGCTCGTGACGCTCGTCGACGACGGGACCATGCCGGGCGAGTGGGGCACACTGGGCTTCGACGACGAGGGCCACGTCACCCAGCGCAACGTCCTGATCGAGGACGGCATCCTCACCGACTACATGTGGGACTACCTGAGGGCTCGCAAGGAGGGCCGTCCACAGTCGGGCAACGGACGCCGGCAGAGCTACCAGCACCTGCCGATGGTGCGCATGACCAATACGTTCGTGCTCGACGGTCCCGACGATCCCGACGACATCGTCGGCTCCACCCCTCACGGGGTGTACGTCGCGAAGCTCGGTGGCGGTTCGGTGAACACGGCATCCGGCGACTTCGTGTTCGGCATGACCGAGGCGTATCTGATCGAGAACGGCGAGATCACCGAGCCGCTGCGCGACGGCAACCTGATCGGCAACGGTCCCAAGGTGCTCGCCGACATCGACATGCTGGGCAACGACTTCGCGATGGGAAGTCCGGGCACGTGCGGGAAGGACGGTCAGGGCGTCCCGGTCGGCGACGGTCAACCGACGCTCCGGGTCAAGTCGCTCACCGTCGGCGGCACGGCATGAGCGGCTTCGAGAGTGAGCTCCTGGCGGTGGCCGACCGTGTGGTCGACCAGGCACGGTCCGGCGAGCAGATCGAAGCGTTCGTCGCCCGTGGGGGCGAGACCGAGGTCCGCGTCTACCAGGGTGACGTCGAACACTTCGTGTCGGCGCAGAGCGAGGGCATCGGCATCCGGGTGATCCGCGACGGGCGTACGGGGTTCGCCTACGCGGGCACCCTCGAGGAGTCGGCGATCCGTGATGTGCTCGCCGAGGCCCGCGACAACGTGCAGTTCGGCACCGTCGACGAGTGGGCGGCGCTCGCCGAGCCCGATGGTGTCCCGGTCACTCAGCAGGAGCTCTGGAACGACCACCTCGCCGAGTACCCGACCGACCGCAAGATCGACCTCGCGAAGGAACTCGAGAAGCTCGCCTCCGGTGCCGACGCACGTGTACGCGTCGACGACTCCAACTACGCCGACGCCCACGGTGAGTCGGCCGTTGCGTCCACGACGGGCATCCGGACGTCGGGCCGGGAGAACGGCTGCTACGTGTCGGTGTCGACGCTCGCCGACGATGGCGAGGGCGCCGCGGCCGAGACCCAGACCGGGTTCGGCTTCTCCGTTGGACGCGCACCCGACGAGTTCGACCTCGATCGTGCCGCTCGCGATGCGGTCGATCGGGCAACCCGGCTGCTGGGTGCCACGCAACCGCCGAGCCGTCGCGTCACCGTGGTGCTCGACCCGTTCGTGACCGCGCAGTTCCTCGGTGTGATCTCCTCGACGCTGAACGGCGAGGCGGTCGTCAAGGGCCGCTCGCTGTTCCGTGAGCGCATTGGCGAGACCGTGGCGTCGTCGTCGGTCACCCTGGTCGACGACCCGACGAATCCCAGGGCCTACACCGCCACCGATGTCGACGGTGAAGGGCTCGCCGCGCGACGCAACGTGCTGATCGAGCACGGTGTCCTGCGTCGATTCGTCCACAACTCCTACTCGGCCCGCCGTGCCGGCACGGTCTCGACCGGCAACGCCACGAGGGGTGGATTCGCCGGCACCCCCGGCGTCGGCTGCCTGGCGCTGTCGCTGGTGCCGGGGAGGCGCAGCCAGGCGGAACTCGTCGCCGACATCGACGACGGGTTGCTCGTCCAGCAGATGCAGGGTCTCCACTCCGGCGTGAATCCGATCAGCGGCGACTTCTCCACGGGCGCCGCCGGTCTGCTGATCGAGCGCGGTGCGGTCGGTGCGCCGGTTCGTGAGATCACGATCGCCTCGACGCTGCAGAAGATGCTCCTCGACATCGTCGAGATCGGCGGTGACCTCGAGTGGCTCCCCATGCGATCGGCGGGTATGAGTCTGGTGATCCGCGACGTGATGATGTCGGGCACCTGAGGCGACTCGTGCCGTCCGACGACGCGATCGCCCGGCATCCGCACCTCGGGAACCCGTTGGCGCCCGAGCGGATCCGCGCCGATCTGCACACCCACACGATGTGGAGCGGCGACTCGACGACCACGCCCGAGGAGTTCGCCGACGCCGTGGAGGCGAGCGGGCTCGACGTCGTGTGCATCACCGATCACAACACGATCGACGGCGCGAACGAGCTGCGCGACCGGCTCGACTGCCGCGTGGTCGTGGGCGAGGAACTGCGCACCGCCGCCGGTGAGATCATCGGGCTCTTCCTCACCGAGCGCGTGCCGATGGGCATCTCGTACCTCGATGCGGCCCGCTCGATCCGAGACCAGGGCGGGGTCGTCTACATCCCCCACCCGTTCGATCCGATGCGACGGAACCTCTCGGAGGCGGCACTCTACGAGCTCGCCGAAGCCGATCTGATCGACGCGGTCGAAGTGCTCAACGCGAAGACCTCGCTGTCGAGTCTCAACCAGCGCGCGGCCGACTTCGCCGCGGAGTTCGGCATCGTCGCCGGCGCCGGGAGCGACGGCCACGTCCCGGACGCCTTGGGTGCCGCGTTCGTCGAGATGTCCGACTTCGACACGCCGATCGAGTTCCTCGCCTCCCTCGCCAACGCCGACGTGATCGGCCACCACTGGGACGAACCGCGGCGCTGGGCGCCCCGCATCGTCCCGTCGACCGCCCCGGAACGCTGACCACGACGCCCTGGGTCTCACGCCTGGGGTCTCACCCCTGGCGTGATCGGTGACCGCCTCATCGATGGCTGGCGGGTGTAGACAGGGCGTCCGTGCCGATCTATCAGGCGATCATCCTCGGAATCGTGCAGGGGCTCTCGGAGTTCCTGCCGATCTCGTCGAGCGGTCATCTCCTCCTCGTTCCGTGGCTCGCCGGGTGGCAGGAGCTCGATCCGTCGATCAAGAAGTCGTTCGACGTCGCGCTGCATCTCGGCACGCTCGTGGCCGTCGTCGGCTACTTCTGGCGCGACGTCAGCGTCTACGTGGTCGAGGGGACGAAGCTCGTGTTCGCCCGCCGGGTACCACCGACCACGGAGGGCCGGCTCGCCTGGCTGTTCGTGCTCGCGACGCTGCCGGCCGCCGCGGTCGGGGCGCTCTTCGAGAGCGAGATCGACAACCGCCTCGGCACGCCGACGATCATCGCCTTGTCGTTGATCGGCTTCGGCATCCTGCTCGGCATCGCCGACCGCTCACTCGGTCGGCGCCCGGTCGAGGAGTTCCACGCCAGGGACGCGCTGATCGTGGGCGCTGCCCAGGCGCTGGCACTCAACCCCGGCACGTCACGTTCCGGCATCACGATGACGGCGGGCCGGTTCCTCGGTTTCGACCGCGATGCCGCAGTGCGGATCAGCTTCCTGATGTCGATCCCGGTGATCTTCGGCGCCGTCGTGTTCAAGTTCGCCGGCCTGATCGCCGACGGGGTGCCCGACGGTCTGCTCGTCCCGATGATCGTGGGCATCATCACCTCGGCGCTCTCCGGCTGGTTGGCGGTGTGGGGCACGCTCAGGATCGTGCGCACGCGCAGCTTCATGCCCTTCGTGATCTACCGCGTTGCGCTCGGCGTCCTCGTGCTCGTCCTGGTGGCGACCGGCGCCCGCTGAGCCGTCCGCCCGCGGTGACGGGCAGCAGTCGTCACGAGAGGTCGAGGCGTCACGGGAGGTAGAGGAGGGAGGCCGCCCCCTGTTGCGCTGCGGCCGCGACACCGGGGCCGTCTGCGCTGTTCACCGCGACGAAGACGACGTCATCCACCACGGCGCTGACGATCGCCGAGGCGGCCAGCACGATCCCGTCCGCCACGACCTGGACCGCCAAGCCCTCGGCGACATCACGCGCGAGCGGGTCCGCGAGTGCGACCACGACCGTTGCGGGGTCGGCGAGGGCCGCGGGGCCGCGTCGGGACGTGACGTCGACGCTGGTGAGCACGGCGCCGCGCGTCACGCGTTGACGCGTACGCGTGCCGGGCGCCGTCTCGCTCAGGGCGTCGTCGGGGAGCGCGGCAACGGGAAGTTCGACGAGCTCGGCGGACAGGACGTCTCCCGGCTCGAGTGCTCGGGTGGCGACCAGGACCGCCCGCGTGGTCCCCCAGCGCTGCCGTTCGGTGTCGATCGACGACTGCCGGGCGGACACGGCGTATGCAGCGACCGCGGCGAGCGTGCCGACGGCGAGCCAGTAGAGCCACGGCCGTCGGGCGAGGACGAGTCGGGCTCGGGCCACGACGTGCATCGGTGCCTCCTCGGATCGGTGGACGATCGGAGGGAGCCGGTCGCCGTCGAGGCTACCGGCGAGTGCCGTGGAACGTCAGTCGCCCGATGACGAACCGGGCGTCGACGACGAGGCGGTCGAGGATCCACCCGACGAGGTCGCCGAGCCGCTGTCGGAGGGCCCAGCGTCCTTCTTCGTCGTGTCGCCGCTCGACGCCGTCGAGGTGGCCGACGACTTGCCACGGTTGTCGGTCTTGAAGAATCCGGACCCCTTGAACGTGACGCCGACCGGGGTGAACACCTTCTTGACGGGGAGCACCTCACCGGAGTCGGGGTGGACGAGCTCGGTGAGCGTGTCGTCGTGGAAGCCCTGCTGGACCTCGATGGTCTCGCCGGTGTCGACGAACTTGTAGACGTAGGTGGGCATCGAGGACGAAAAGCTATCGTCCGATGCATGCAGGTCCGCAGCGCTGTCATCCCCGCCGCTGGTCTCGGCACCCGATTTCTCCCGGCGACCAAGGCCGTGCCGAAGGAGCTGTTCCCGATCGGTGACCAGCCGGCGATCCAGATCGTGATCGACGAGGCGCTCGGCGCCGGGTGCGACCACATCGTGGTGGTCAGCAGCCGCTCCAAGCCGGCGATCGAGGCGTACTTCGCGCCGGACGAGCCGCTGCTCGAGGCGCTGGAGGCGAAGGGCAAGACCGACACCGCCGAGCGCCTCCGGGCGATCGGACGCGACTGGCGAGTCGACATCGTGCACCAGGACGATCCGAAGGGCCTCGGCCATGCCGTCGGTTGCGCTCGTGAGGCCGTCGGCGACGAGCCGTTCGCCGTCCTGCTGCCCGACGAGCTGATGTCGAGCTCGGCACTGCTCGCGCAGATGAACGGCGTCTGCGCGGCGACCGAGGGCAGCGTGGTCGCCGTCGTCAACGTGCCCCGCGAGCAGGTGAGTGCGTACGGCGTCATCGACCCGGCCGGCGAGCTGACGCACGACGGTGTGATCCCGGTGCGCGACCTCGTCGAGAAGCCGTCGGTCGAGGAGGCTCCGAGCAACTTCATCCTGACCGGTCGCTACGTCTTGACCGCCGATGCCTGGGACGACATCGCGGCGCTCACTCCCGGTCGCGGCGGCGAGCTGCAGCTCACCGACGCGCTGCGGGCCCAAGCGGCCCGGGCGCCGTTCCACGCGGTCGTTGCCGACGAGAGCCGTCTCGACACCGGGACACCGCTCGGGTTCCTGACCGCGTCGATCGAGTTGGGCCTGAGGGACCCCGACCTCGGCGGCGGTCTGCGCGAGTTCCTGGCCCACCTCCGCCTCTGATCATCACGTCCGACCGTGGTCGCGGCCCCGCCCGGGCGTCACAGGCGGCGGAATGCGTCGGGGTAGTCGTGCACGAGGCCGTACTGATCGACGTCGAACTCCGTCGTGAACCCGCTCTCGAGGTTCGAGTACTCGAACCGGCGGGACGTGAGCCGACGGTAGCGCTGGCGGGCGGGAACGACGCCGAGCGTCTCGACGTCGACCATTGCGGCGATCACCTCGGCGTCGTCGCCGACGTCGAGCATCAGTCGCCTGATCGGGATCGTGTTGGTGAACGGCGTGGCCGGCAGATCGACGTCGGTGCACCCGGCGAGATCGTGTCGGTGGGTGCCGTTGATCTCACCCCATCGGCCGGTGCCGTCGGCGCCCAGCCACAGGTCGGGCTCGTCGAGGTCCCGGAACAGCAGGAACTGGCGGACCTGCCAGGTGGCCGACAGACGGACCACGTAGGTGACGGCCTCGCGCCCGACCTCACCGGTCGCGGTCCATCCCTCGTTCTCCCATCGCAGTGTGAGGGTCTCGAGGTGCGCGTGGTCCCAGGTGCGCCAGCGAGCGGTGTAGCCGTCGGACGGGAACGCGGTGAGCGTGGACACGATCCCGAGGCTAGGCCTGTCGTCGCTGTCGGGCGCTGGGGTACCGTGCGGCGATGACCCCGTTGGAGGATGCGCAGGCCTTCGTGCTCGGGTCCTGCCCGCCGCTCGGCGCCATCGACGTCGATCGGACGGATGCATCGGGACTGGTCCTCGCGGCGCCGGTCGTCGCCGGCGAGGTCGTCCCGCCCTTCGACAACAGCGCCGTCGACGGGTACGCGGTGCGGGCGGCGGATGTCGCCGACGCGCCGGTCGAGCTGCGGGTGATCGGCGAGCTCGCCGCCGGTGCGGCGCCGTCACAGTCGCTCGGGGCCCGAGAGGCGATCAGGATCATG
>Ga0316576_10000124_pt1 | contig 29116 bp, 24 predicted proteins | sample S0NA_FD_203075 | JGI IMG/M metagenome (GOLD analysis project Ga0316576, IMG submission 203075) | Rhizosphere microbial communities from salt marsh grasses in Alabama, United States - S0-2_050615r3r5 | ecosystem: Host-associated > Plants > Roots > Rhizosphere | place: USA: Alabama | collected...
GGGGATAGCGAGGGGCGACGACAACGCGCAGCCCCGGCACCCGCGCGAGCAGGCGCGGCACCCAGGGAAGCAGGGCTTCCTCCTCCGCCCGGTGGATCGAGCCGAGCACCAGGAGCGGAGGTTCCCGCGCGGACCGGGATCCACACTCCGGGTCGCCGTGCTTGCTGCTGCTCTCGACGTGGACCCGGCTCCGCGGGACACCGGCGCGGACGAAGCGCTCCGCGTCCCCGTCCGACAGCGCAGCGACCAGCGCCAGAGAACGGAAACAGGGACCGAAGAGCCACCCGGCCCCGACGTAGCCTCGCAGGCTCCGCTCCGACATGCGCCCGTTGACCACCGCCACCGGGATCTCCCTTTGGACGCACCCGCTGACCAGCGCCGGCCAGAGCTCGAGGCACTCCAGCACGAGCAACGATGGACGCAGCCGGTCAAGGACCCGCCCGACCAGCGGCGCAAGATCCAGGGGAGCGTGGAAGACCGTCGCGTCCGGCGCCAGCCGCCGCCGGGCCAGCTCGTACCCCGACCTCGTCCACGCCGAGTAGACCGGGTGCAACCCGGCCCGCCCGAGGCGCCGCCCGAGCGGGATCAGCGCTCCGACGTCGCCGGCGCTCGAGCCATGCAGCCAGACCCGCGGCCCAACGGTCTCGACACCGCCGTCGGCGGCACCCAGCCGCTGGCCGAGCCCGCCGCGGAGCCTGGGGTGCAGGGCCAGCACCGGCAGCACGAGGGGGACGGCGGAGCACGCGGCGACGTTGTAGAGGACGAGGGGTAGACGTCCCACGGAGACCGGCTCTGGCTCAGCTGCTGCGCTTTTCGGCGAGCAGGACCAGGGAACGCGAGTGGTTGCCAAAGAAGCGCGCCCGGTGGGCGACGTGTCCGGAGACCTCCAGCACGCGGAAGCCGGCGTGGTGCAGGATCTTGCCCAGCTCGTGCAGGCTGTAGGACCGCACCGAGAACTCCTGCTCCAGGTGCCGTCCATCCTCGAAGACCACGGAACGTTTGCTGACGATCCGGCTGGTGAAGTAGTTGAAGTCCACCTCCTCGAGGATGACGCTGCCGTCGCCCTCCCACCAGATCCGGGCCGGGAGATCGCGGATCACGAAGTCCCGGTTGACGACGTCCAGCATGAAGCGTCCGCCGACACGCAGCGCCTGGTTCACCGCGTGGACCATCTTGCGGTTCGAGTCGTCATCGAAGTAGCCGAACGTCGTTCCGATGCAGTAGACCGCGTCGTACTGCTCCTCGAAGGAGAGCTCCCGGAAGTCGCCATGGACGAAGTTGACCTGCAGGCTCCGCCGCTGCGCCTCGTCGGCGGCCCGGATCAGCAGCGGCAACGAGAGGTCGTAACCGGTGACCTTGTAGCCCCGCCCGGCGAGCTCGATGGCGTGGCGACCGCTGCCGCAGCCGAGGTCCAGGATCTCGGAGTCGGGCGACGGCTGCAGGCTCTCCTCGAGGAAGTCCACCTCCTTCGTGGTCCGCCGCCCGTCGCCCTGCTTGAGCGTCCGCAGCCAGTCCTCGTCGAAGATCTCCTCGAACCAGGCCTTCTTGCGCTTGCGCCCGCGGGCGACGCGAGCGGCCCCCTCGACCACCGCCTTGGGAGGCGGCGGAGGGGGCGCCTGGGCCGCTGGCGCCTGGGCCGCGGAGGCAGGGATCTGTGGCGCTGACGGGGCAGGGGCCGGCGGCACGGCGGGAGGTCGCGCCATCGCCTGGTGTGGCGCCGTCGGCGCGCGGGCGATGTCGTCCTTCCCCTCCGCGTCCTCCCCGTCCGGCATCGCCGAGGTCATGATGTCATCGTCCCCGGCGGCGGGCTCGGGCCCGTCGCGTACGGGGACGCGGACCACGTCCGCCTCGGCCTCCCTCTCTTGATCGAACGGTGACAGCGGCGGCGGCTCGGGGATCGGCGGCGGCGGTGGTGGTGGCGCGCCGCCCTCGGCCTCGGGACCGCGGTCCAGGTCGACCTCCTCGAGATCCTCGCCGGACAGCTCCTCCAGCTCGCCGGTGGAGGTCCTGGCCTTGATCGGCTCCTCCGATCCGGGCGGTGTCACCAGGTCCACGGCCAGGGGGAACGGCGACTCCGGCACCGGCGCGTCCTCGGCCGGGGTCACCGGGGGCTGGTCCGGAGCGACGGGCTCCGCGGCTTCCTCGGCCGGGGTCACCGGGGGCTGGTCCGGAGCGACGGGCTCCGCGGCTTCCGCGGCGGAGGGCGCCTTCCGCAACGGGGTGATCGGGACCGTGGGGGTCTCGTCCGGGCTCGCGCTCGGGGCCGGGGGAGCCTTCTTCGCCGGCGTCTGCAAGGCCGAGAGCAGGATCGCCACGCGATCCGCCCGTTCGCCCTCCTCGGCTTCTCCCTCCTCTTCGTTCGCCTTCTGGGCGGACTGCCGGGCGGAGAGCTCCTCCAGCGCCTCGGACGCCCCTGGCATCGTGGTGTCCTCGAGGTCAAAGGCGGTGTCGCTCACCTGGTGTGCGCCCGACCCGGTCACCGCCTCTGCCGCCGCCTTTATGGCCTCGTGGACGGCCTGCTGGACCACCTGCGGGGGAATCTCCACCGTGTCGCCTTCATCCTCGTCCAGCTCGCGCTCGGCCGTCGGTGCGCTGGCCTCGGCGGGGAGCTCCTCCAGCCGAGGGGCCGGCCGAAACCCGGGCGGTGGTGGTGTCGGCTCGCTCTGGCTCTCCGCCCCGGTGTCCAGGTCACTGACCCCGACGGCGGACTCAGGTTGCTCAGGTGCCACGTGGCTGGGGACGGTGGTCTCCCTTCCTTCCATGTCCGGGGAATCAGGCTCCGGCACCCGGGGCGTCTCGGGCTGCTCTCGGAGCGCCGGCGGGGGCTCTGGCACCTGCGACAGGGCCGGCTCCGGCTCCGGCTCCGGCTCCGGCTCCGGCTCCGACTGTGACTCGAGCGGCGCTTCGGGCGCAGCGTCAGGCGCAGGCTTGGGCTCAGGCTCGGGCTCGGGCTCGGGCTGCGGCTCGGGCTGCGCCTCCGCCTTTGCCTCTGGCTCGAGCTCCGCTTCCGGCTCGGGTTCCGGGGCGGGACCGGGCGTCGCTGCCGCCTGCGCCTCGTCCGAGGCCGCCGGGCCGGGCGTCGGTGCCGTCTGCGCCCCGGGGGAAGCCTGCTCCGAGCTGTCCTCCTCGATCTCGGCCACGGAGATCGGGATCTCCACGCTCGGGACTGTCTCCAGCGGGGGGGCCGGCGCCGGGGCCAAGAAGGGCTCCGTGGGGGCTTCCTCGGCCTCTGCCGGCGTCACCGGGCGATTCAGCTGCTCGGGGACGATCCGCTCCGTGTCCTCGGGTCTGGGTGGAGGGACGGGTGGCGGAACCGGTGGTGTGACCGGCAGGCCAAAAGGCAACGTGCGGCTGGACGCCTTGCGCGGAGCCGGCTCGCCGACCAGCCCGACCGGCTCCGGCGGGCGGTGAGGAACGACATCCGCCGGGATGCGCAACCCTTTCTGGTGGGTCTTGCGCCGCGGACGGCCGTCGGGCGAGAGGCTGCTCCGGTTGCGCCGGCTCCGCTCGAGCTCGTCGAGCTCCTCTTCCGAGAAATCAAGGTCGTTCTTGACGTCGTCCGATCCCAAGAGAGCCTCTCATCGACCCGGCTGGAGGATCCGGCCCACCCGCTGCCCCACGCGGAGCATCGCACCGGGGGCAAGTGTGGTCAGATCCACCTTTCCGGGTGGAAACACCATGATTACAGTCGATCCCAGGTTGAAGCGCGCGACTTCCTCCCCCCTGGCTACCCGCCGCTCCAGACGAACCGCACGGACTCCGTTGGCGCGATCCCGCGCTCCCGTGCCGTTCAGGTCCGCCACTTCTGTGCTGATGTTGCCGACACCCGCGGCGGCGACGCAAACCAGCGCGGCTCGACCCATGTCAGCCTCGAGCTCGAACACCAGGCGCTCGTTGCGGACATACAGGCCCTGGAGGCTCCGAACCATGTACGGCTTGACCGGAAAGAGCCTGCCAGCGACCTGGCGCAACGCGACAACCCGGGCGTCGATGGGACTGTGGATCCGGTGGTAGTCGCGTGGACGAAGGTAGAGCGTCAGGTAGCACCCCCCGTCGAGGGCCCCGGCCAGCCCCTCGTCGGCCACGAGCTCACCCAGCGAGTACTCGATCCCCTTGGCCTGGATCAGCCCGCCACGGCGGACCGTTCCGATGCCGCTGACGGAGCCGTCTACCGGGGAGACGACGGCGTCAACCGCCGGGTCGACGGGGCGGAGCCCCGGGCGTAACGGCCGAACAAACAGCTCACCGAAACAGCGGTACTCCTCCACGGCCCCCTCGGCCTCGACCAGGTCGATCCCCATGCGCCGGGCGATGGTGCCAAAAACGGGCGTACGCAGCCCCGGTGGCAGTGGGATACCCGAAACCACCCGGATCAAGCTCGTATAGGCCCTCAGGGGCGTGACCCGGATCAAGCCAATCCACGCCCGCTCGGCCCAGCCGGACAGGGCACTCTGCGGCAAGGTCCGCCTCGCAAAAAACGGGGTTATTATAAGTGACTATGCCCCGCAGGGTCAAAAGCTGTTTGCGGGGCCTGCGGCCGGCGCTAGCAGTCGTAGTACAGCGCGAACTCGTAGGGCACGGGCCGCAGGAGCATCGCCTTGACCTCGCGCTCCATCTTGTAGGTCACCCACTCCGAGATTACGTCCTCGGTGAACACGTCGCCGCGCAGCAGAAACTCGTGATCCTCGACCAGGGCGTCCAGTGCCTCGTTGAGGGCGAACGGGGTCTTGGGCACGTCCTTGAGCTCCTCGGGAGTGAGGGCGTAGATGTCCTTGTCCAGGGGATCGCCCGGATCGATACGGTTCTCGACGCCGTCCAGCCCGGCCATGAGGATCGCCGAGAACGCCAGATAGGGGTTGCAGGACGGGTCGGGCGTGCGGAACTCGATCCGCTTGGCCTTGGGCGAAACCGAGTACATCGGGATCCGGATCGCCGCCGAGCGGTTGCGGCTGGAGTAGGCCAGGTTGATCGGCGCCTCGAAGCCCGGCACCAGGCGCCGGTAGCTGTTGGTGCTGGCGTTGGAAAAGGCGCAGATCGCCCGGGCGTGCTTGAGGACGCCGCCGATGAAGTGCAGGGCCATCTCGCTCAGGCCGGCGTACCGATCGCCGGCGAACAGGGGGCTGTCCCCCTTCCAGAGCGAGACGTGGACGTGCATGCCCGAGCCGTTGTCGCCAAAGACCGGCTTGGGCATGAAGGTCACGGTCCGGCCGTTGCGCCGCGCCACGTTCTTCACGACGTACTTGAACCACATCAGGCTGTCGCCCATCTCCAGCAGGGGGGCGAAGCGCATGTCGATCTCGCCCTGGCCCGCGGTGGCCACCTCGTGGTGCTGCGCCTCGACGCGGATCCCGAGCCGCTCGAGCTCCTCCACCATCTCGGTGCGCAGATCGTTGAGGCTGTCGGTGGGCGGGACAGGGAAGTACCCCTCCTTGTAGCGCGGCTTGTAGCCCAGGTTGGGTTTCTCGTCGCGTCCGGTGTTCCACTGCCCCTCGACGGAGTCGACCGCGTAGAACCCGTGGTGCTGCGTCTGGTCGTACTGCACGTTGTCGAAGATGAAGAACTCGGCCTCCGGCCCGAAGTAGGCCGTCTCGGCCAGGCCGGTGGACTTGAGGTACCGCTCGGCCTTGGTGGCGATGTTGCGCGGATCCCGGGTGTAGGGCTCCTTGGTCACCGGGTCCACGATGTTGCAGACCAGGCTGAGGGTCGGCGCCTTGGTGAACGGATCCATCCTCGCCGTCGCCGGGTCCGGGATGACGAGCATGTCGGAGGCGTGGATCGGCTGCCAGCCCCGGATGGACGATCCGTCAAAGCCCACGCCGTCCTCGAACAGACCGAGGTCCAGGTGGTGAACTGGGAAGCTGAAGTGCTGCCACAGCCCCGGGAAATCCAGGAACTTGAGGTCAATCATCCTCGCTTGGTGCTTCTCCGCGAACGCCAGCACGTCAACAGGTTTCATCGCTCCTTGTCCTTTCGATCTTCTCCAGGGCTCGCCGGGAAGCGAGACCCATCCGAGTCTACAAAGCGCCCTCGCCCTCTTCGCCGGTCCGGATGCGGACCACCTCGTCCACCGGGCAGACGAAGATCTTCCCGTCGCCGATTCGCCCGGTTTGGGCTGCGCCGAGGATCGCGTCCACCACCTGGCGCACGAGCTGGTCGGCGACCACGACCTCCACCTTGACCTTGGGCACGAAGTCGACGACGTACGCCGACCCGCGGTAGACCTCCTTCTTGCCGCCGGTCCTGCCGAACCCCTTCACCTCGGTCACCGTCATCCCCTGGATCCCGATGTCCGCCAGGCTCTCCTTGACCTCGTCAAGCTTGAACGGTCTGATGATCGCCTCAACCTTTTTCACGAGCGCCTCCAGAATTCGTTCAGCCCCGAGCGTCCTTGTCCGCTCGGGGACCCCAATCCGTCTAGCGGAGCGTACCAACGAGCTGGCCCACATCGTCGAGCCGCGGGTGGTGCTCTTGGCAGAACCGTTTGAGCTGGTCCGCGACTCGCGTGGCTGCATCAGGCCGCGTGAAGCTCGCCGTGCCCACCTGGACCAGGGTCGCGCCGGCGACGAGGAACTCGGCGGCGTCCTCTCCGGTCATGATGCCGCCGATGCCGAGGATCGGCACCCCCAGCCTGGCCTGGGCCACCTGGTAGACCAGACGCAGGGCCACCGGCTTGATCGCCGGCCCTGACAGCCCGCCGAACCGCCGCGCCAGGCGTGGCATCCCGGTCCTCGCGTCCACCGCGAGCCCCTTGAGGGTGTTGATGAGCGAGAGGCCGGCCGCCCCGGCCTCGACGCAGGCACGGGCGATGGGCACGGCATCCGTGACGTTCGGCGTGAGCTTCACGACCACCGGCAAATCGGTCGCGCCGCAGACCCGTTCGACGAGCCGCCCGGCCATCTGCGGGTCGACGCCGAACTCGATCCCACCGGCCTCCACGTTGGGGCACGAGATGTTGGCCTCCAGCGCGTCCACGCCGCGCTGGCCGCTCAACCCCGCGGCGCAGCGGACGTACTCGTCGAGGGTCTCGCCAAAGAAGTTCACGAGCACCCGGGTGCCGCAGTCTCTGAGGAACGGCAGCTTGTCCCGCACGAAGGCGCGGAGGCCGACGTTCTCCAGGCCGATGCTGTTCAGCATCCCCGACGCTGTCTCGCAGATGCGCGGAGGGGGGTTCCCGGCGCGGGGCTCGAGGGAGACCCCCTTGGTCACGAGCCCGCCAAGCCGGGAGATGTCGCACAGCCCGTCGAACTCGCGGCCGTAGCCGAAGGTCCCCGACGCGCAGAGGACGGGGTTCGCGAAGTCCAGGCCGAGGGCCCGGACCTCCATGCGCGGCCCCACGTCGGTCATGGCCAGACCTCCTCGGCGTCGAACACCGGCCCGTCAGAGCAAACGTGGACATACTTGCGGTCACGCCCCTCCACCGCACAGCCGAGGCAGGCGCCCAGACCGCAGGCCATCTCCGCCTCGAGGGAAAGCAGGCACGGGACCCGGTGTCTCCGGGTCACCTCCCGCACCGCGCGCAACATCCCCGTCGGCCCGCAGGCGAGCACGCGCCCTGCAGCGCCGGCGGCGAGACGCCGCTCGAGCAGGTCGGTCACCAGCCCCTGCTCGCCATCGCTGCCGTCCTCCGTGGCCAGGGAGACCGCCACGTCGCGTTCACCGAGCTCCTCGAGCAGGGGATGTGGCAGCTCGGCGGCACAACGCGCGCCGAGGAGCAGCTCGACCGCGCCCGGCGTGTCCCCCTCGGTGGCCCGGATGGCCGCGAGGTGCAGGGGCGGCAACCCACAACCGCCGGCGACGAGCAGATCCGGCCCGGCACCGGGTGAGGCCGACGGAAAGCCGTTCCCCAGGGGCCCGAGCACCGTGACCCGCACTCCCGCCGCCGCGCTCGCCAGCAGGCGGCTGCCCCGGCCGACCTGCTTCACCAAGAACCTCGCCCGCCCCTCCGTGGCGCCGAGAATGCTGTAGGCCCGGGGCAGGACCGGATCCCGGTCCCACTCTCCGCGGAGCATGGCGAACTGCCCCGGCCTGGCTCCGGACAGCGCGTCACAGCCGCCCAGGCTGAGCAGGGCGTAGCCCGCGCTGACCTCGTCGTTCTGCAGCACGTGTGCCTCGAAGAAACCCATCTGACGTCCTTGGACCGCGATATAGCAGGTTTCACGCGGTGCGGCTAGGCGGCCAAGACGCTACTCCCCGCGAGCCCGCTTCATCTTGGACTGAAACGCGTCCAGCATCGTGTTCAGGCGGCGGTACTTGTCCTCGTCCATGTTGCCGTAGGTGTTGGCGAACAGGATCTTCTGCCACTCGTCGTCCAGCTGGTGCCCGTACGAGCGCTTGAACCCGCCGTACTCCTTGCGAACCTGGCGGAACTTCCGTTGCACGACGGCAGAAGAGATCTTCTGCGGAGGCTTCGCCTTCTTGTGACGAACCGGCGGGCGTCGCCGATTGCGACGGTTGCGACGGCGGGGGCGCTGTCGGTCCACCTTGCCGTTGCCCGCGTCCTTGGTGCGAAGCGAGACGGTGACGCCTCCATCGCTCTGCTCCACCGGCTCCGGGGCAAAGGTCAACACGATGGTGCTGTCCCCGGGCAGGCCCTGGTCCGGGGAGGGCCTGGATGCGGCGGCGTGCTGGTCGCCGACGGCGCCACCGACCAGCGCGGGACCGTCGACGGAAGGCCGCTCGGTCCCCGGGTGAACCACCGCGCCTTCCCGGAGCAGGAGCCCGAGACCAACTCCGATGGCGATCAGGACGCCGAGAGTGGCGGCGATGAGGATCACCGTCCGGCGGCGCTGCTGCACGAGGACCGTGTAGGAGCGGACCGACTGCTCTGCCGACTGGAGGGCGACCTGCCGCTCTCCCTCCTCCAGACGACGGGTCCCTGCCGGGGCGCTGGAGTCGCCCGAGTTGTCCCACTTGCCAGACTCGCGCCGGATCCGGGCCGACGTGGGCTCCGCCGGGGGCTCGAGGTTTGGCGCCGCCGCGGCCGGCAGCCCCCCGTTCCAGAGGCCAGCCAGGGCGTATGACACCGTGTGAGAGGTCGCGTCGTTGAGCTCGGACCGAAAGGGCTCCATGTCGGTCTGGGACAGGGAGCTCAACATCTGCCTTTCCTCCTCGATCTCCTCGGCGAAGAGATCGCGAACGAAGGCAGCCAGCGCGTCCGCGCTGATGGTCGGGTTCATGCCGTACAGCTGCTGCTGGACCGCGTCCCGGAACTCCTCGGCGCTGGTGTAGCGCTCGTCCCGCTCCGTGCGCAGTGCCCGCAACACCAGGGTGTCGAACTGGTCGCCGAGCCGGAAATCCCGCTCCGAGGGGGCGTCGATCTTGCCGGCGGTGACCTCCCGGGCCACGCGGCGGTAGTCGGTGCCGGGGGGAAAGTTGAACAGCCGCTCACCGGTGATCAGCTCAAAGAGCAGCACGCCGGTGGAGTAGATGTCGGTGCGGCGATCGACCGTCCCGCCGCGGATCAGCTGCTCGGGGGCCATGTAGCCGAACTTGCCGAAGCCGATGTTCTCGTCGGCCTGGGCCTTCTGGATCGCGCTCTTGGCGATCCCGAAGTCGATGATCTTGACCTCGCCCTCCCAGGAAACCAGGATGTTGGGCGGGCTGATGTCGCAGTGCACCAGCTCAAGGGGCTTGCCCGCCTCGTCCGTCTTGCGGTGGGCGTAGGCCAGGCCGTTCGTGATCTCTCGGATCAGGTACAGGCAGAGGTCCGGCGGCATCCGCTGCTTGCGCTCGCGGCAGCGGTTGATCAGGGAGCGCAGGTCACGGCCCTCGATGTACTGCAAGGCGAGGAAGTACTCGCCGTCCACCATCCCGACCTCGTAGACCGGGACGATGTTCCCGTGGGTCAGCTTGATGGCGATCTGCGCCTCCTCGACGAACCGTTGGAGAAACTCCCGGTCCTGGGCCAGGTCAGGCAGGATCTTCTTGATCACGATGGGCTTTTCGAACCCCTGGATCTCCCCGAGCTTGCCCAGGAATATCTCACCCATGCCCCCCCGGCTCATTCGCCGGAGCAGAATGTAGCGGCCGAAGACGGCAGGCAGCATGAGATTGTGGTTCACCGACATAGAAAAGGGCCAATCAACTAGACTATTGACCATATGACAATCGAAATGGCCAGCCCAATTGTTCTCCCGGCTCGTCCGCGACAGATTTCCGCCACCCCCTGTTTTTCCTCGCCTTCGCTCCGCCAGACGGCGGTGGTCGTGCCAACCCTCGCCGCGTTGCCTTGCCGATGGCGAAGTGGTATTTTGGACCGTCGGATGTCCAAGATCCTGTTTCGACTCGTGCTCTTGCTGCTGCTGGCGGCGCCACAGGCGGCTGAGGCCACTGGCCGAACCATCGTCGTGCTCGAGTTCCGTGGTGGTGTACGAGCCGCTGCTCATATCTCCGCCGGGATGGCCGAGGAGCTCGCGCGCCTGACCTCCAACGTCGTGATCTCGCCCGCCGAGGCACGGCGGCGCCTGGGATCGAGCGTGGACGCCGAGGTCGCTCGCTGCTCGGGGGAGCCGGCCTGCATCGCCGATATCGGACGCCGGCTCGCTGCCGACGAGGTGATCCTCGTTGGCCTGAGCCAGCTCGGCGACCTCATCGTCGCCATCCAGCGCATCGACGTGCAGAGCGGGCAGGTCCTCTCACGCCTCGCCGACTCCCTGCACCCGCGCCGGCGCATCGGCGCGCAGGCCCTGGTCTCCTACCTCCGGCGGCTGCTACCACCGACGGACTTCAAGCGCTACGGCCAGATCGTGGTCCAGAGCTCCCGGGACGGCGACGAGATCTTCCTCGACGGCGCATCCCAGGGGCTCTCTCCCCTGCCCCCGCTGCGGGTCCCCGCGCCGGGGCGTTACGAGGTCAAGGTCACCCGTCCCGGGCACGTGCCCTTCGTCGCCAAGCTGGACGTCCTCCCCGACGCCACGGTCGAGGTCACCCCGACGCTCACGCGCACGTCCAAGCCGCTCAAGTGGTACCAGCACTGGTGGGTCTGGGCCATCGTAGGTGGCGTCGCGGCGGGGACGGCCACCGCGGTCACCGCGGTGACCCTGACCAGGCCTCCCGAGGAGGTCCCCGCGGTGATCCAGCTGCCGGGGCCCTGATCCATGGCCCACACCGAATCGACCGTGGTCGTGGCCGCGGCCCTCGCGGCAAACCTGCTCATCGCCGTCGCCAAGTTCGTCGCCGCCCTCTTCACCCGCAGCTCGGCGATGCTCGCCGAGGGGTTCCACTCCCTCGCCGACACCGTGAACCAGGTCTTCTTGCTGCTGGGGATCAAGCTGTCCGCGCGGCCCGCGGACGGCAAGCATCCGTTCGGCTACGCGCAGGAGCGCTACTTCTGGGCCTTCATCGTCGCCATCAGCATCTTCACCGTGGGCGCGGCCTTCTCGTGCTACGAGGGGGTGCACAAGATCATCCACCACGACGACCCCGGGCAGGCGCTCAAGCACCCGCTCTGGGCCGTGGGGGTGCTGGTGGTCGGCATCTTCTTGGAGGGGACCTCCTGGGTCATCGCCCTGCGCCAGTTCCTGCGTGACAAGGGCGACCGAACGACGCTCCAGGTGCTGCGTGACACGCGAGACCCGGTGCTGATCACGGTGCTCTTCGAGGACTCCGCGGCGATGTTCGGCCTGGTCACCGCCCTCGCCGGCCTCGGCGCGGCCTGGGCCACGGGAAACATGCTCTACGACGGAATCGCCTCGGTGGTGGTCGGCCTGGTGCTCGCGGGGGTGGCGTTTTTTCTCGCGCGGGAGACCAAAGACCTGCTGCTCGGGGAGAGCGTCCCCGAACACGAACGACAACGCATCGAGGAGCTGGTCACCGACTTCGACGAGGTCAGCACGCTGGTGGCGCACCGCACGATGCACCTCGGCCCGCGGGAGGTCCTCGCGGTCCTGAAGGTCGAGTTCCGCGACGGCATGGAGACGGGCCAGATCGAGGCCACGATCGACCGGATCGAGGGGCGGCTGCGGGGAGAGCTGCCCCAGCTCACCCGCATCTGGATCGAACCGGGCACCGCTCGCCCCGCGCCGACGCTGCCCAGAAACCCCGGACCGCTGGACCCCTGAGATGGCCCGCAAGCGACAGTCCTCCGGCCTCCCCCCCTCCCGTCCCGGCGCCCCACGCTACCGGCTGATGCCGGGCCGCCCCGCCGATCTCGACGAGATCATGGAGATCGAGCGGCTCTGCTTCCCGAGCCCCTGGTCGAGGCAGGTGTTCGTCGAGGAGTTCAACCAGGAGTTTTCGCGGATCATGGTGATCCGTCACGACCGCAGCGCCCGGATGCTCGGGTTCATCAACTACTGGCTAGTCCACGACGAGGTGCACGTGTTGAACGTCGCGACGCACCCCGACTGGCGCCGGCGCGGAATCGCCCGCAAGCTCATGGATCACGCGATCCAGGCCGGCGTCGTCCGGGCGGCCCGGCTCGTGACGCTGGAGGTCCGCCGCTCCAACGAGGGCGCGCAGGCCCTGTACCGCCGGCTCGGGTTCCGCGAGGTGGACATCCGGCGTCGTTACTACGAGAACGGCGAGGACGCCATCGTGATGCTCCTGGATCTGTGACCGGGCCGGGGCTCAGTCCAGCGGATCGGTCACGTCCTCGTCGAGGCGTTGCCGACGGGCGGCGCGCACGTCCTTGACGTAGCGCACCAGGTTGTCGACGTAGGTCTCGAAGGCAGGACACCAGACGTCGATGCCACGCAGCGCCTCCAGCGTGTTGCGGCAGTTGTAGTAGACGTTGCGCTCGAACCCCTCGAGCAGCGAGCGGGAGCCCACGCCGCCGAGGCGAGAGACCCCCGGCAGCTTCAGCAGGGTACGGGCCAGCCCGGCCGGGATCACCCCCTTCGGCGGCTTGCGGTGCGCCCGCTCGGCCACCAGCTGGTACACGCTCCGCGCCGAGAGCGGACACGGGTCGACCAGGTGAAACGTCTTCGACACCGTCTCCTCCGACTTGGACAGCGCGTGGGCGGCGTTGATGACGTAGTCGATGGGCACCAGGTGCAGAGGCGCGTCCCCCTTGCCGGGCAGCGGCAGGTGCACGTCGACCGGCGCGTCGACGATCAACACCATCAAGTGGTACGGCCCGTCGAAGCGGTCGATCTCGCCGGTCCGGGAATCACCGACGATGATCCCCGGACGGAAGATGGTGCAGGGCACCCGCCTCGACATCGAGCGGACAATCTTCTCGGCGGCGTACTTGCTGTGCTCGTAGTGGTTGTTGAAGCGCTGACCGGCGACCAGCTCGTCCTCCATGATCACGCCGACCCGGTCGCCGGAGACGTGCACGGTGCTCCAGAAGTTGAACCGACGCAACCGACGGCACTCGAGGGCGAGCTCCAGCACCCCCCGGGTCCCGCCAACGTTGACCTGCTGGACCACCTCCTTGCGCGCCCCCATGTGCAGGTGCGCCGCCATGTGGTGAATGCTGGTCAGCTCCGAGGCGAGCGTGCGGTACTCCCTGCCGGAGAGGCCGAGGTCCATGCTGGCCACGTCCCCGACCAAGACGGTGACCCGCTTGCGCTGGCCGGGAGGGAGCGACGCCGCGAACTCCTCCGCGTCCGCGCCGCTCTTCTCCCTTACGAGCACAAACAGCCGCTCCCCGGGCTCCTCGAGCAGCTTGAGCATCATCCGTCTCGCGGTGTACGAGGGGAAGCCGGTGACCAGCGTGCTGTCCACGACTCCCTTACGGTTGCTCATGGATTCCCACTCCTTCTGTCTGCGTCCGCGCAGAGCGCGCGCCAGACGCTCTCCGCGCGAGCCCGAGTTTGCGCCAGCGGGCCAGAGTTGTCGATGACATAGTCTGCCAGCTCCGCCTTCTGTCGCTGGGGCAGCTGGGCGGCGAGCCGCGCCTCGGCCTGGGCCCGGTCCAGGCCGTCGCGCGCCATCAGCCGCGCGATCCTCGCGGCGTCACCGGCGGTCACCACCACCAGCCGGTCCATCTCGCGGTGGCGGCCGGTCTCGACCAGCAGCGCCGCCTCGTAGATCACCACGCTGTGCCCGTCGCGGGCGAGCTCCTCGATGCGCTCCCGCGCGGCCCCGGCGATGACGGGGTGGACGATCGCCTCGAGCCGGGCGCGGGCTCCGGGGTCGGAGAAGACCAGGCGGCCCAGCGCCTTGCGGTCCAGCTCCCCGGCCCGGTCGAGGATCTGCTCTCCAAGCTCCTTTGCGATGCGCCGGAGCGTCTCGCTCCCTCGCGCCGTCACCTCCCGCGCCAGGTTGTCGGCGTCGAGCACGGGCGCACCCAGCTCGTGAAACATCGAGGCGACGGTGGACTTGCCCGCGGCGATGCCGCCGGTCAACCCCACCACCAGCGCGTCTTGTCCCATCGTGGTCCCCATGCTACCGATCCCTTTGCCTGCGCCAGCAATAATTGTAGACCGGTACGGGGGGGATGGAGCCACAAACTGCATGGACGCCCAGTTCGAGCTCGCCTGCACCCGTGTCGCGGACCTGCCGCCACCGTCGCTCGTCGAGCTCGCCGTCGTCGGCCGCTCGAACTGCGGCAAGTCATCGCTGATCAACGCGCTGACCGGCCAGCGACGGCTGGCTCACACGAGCTCCACCCCGGGCCGCACACGGCAGCTCGTCTTCTTCCGACTCCGCGCCCCCGACGTCGCCCCGTTCTTCCTGGTCGATCTACCGGGCTACGGCTACGCCAAGGCCTCGAAGGCCGCCCAGGACGCCTGGGCCACGCTGGTCAACGACTACATCGACACACGGCAGACCCTCGCCGCGCTGCTCCTCCTCGCCGACGGCCGCCGCGCGCCGGGGCGCGAGGAGCGCGACCTGCTTCGCTGGGGCAAGACCCGGGGCCTGCACGGGCTGATCCTCTTGACCAAGGCGGACAAGCTCAACAAGAGCGAGCGTTTCGGCGCGGCGCAGCGCTGGAAGACGGAGCTGGGCCTCGCGAAGCGCCCCCTCGTGGTATCGGTCCACGATCCGGCCACCGTCGCGCTGGCGCGGGAGGCCCTCCTCGCGCTGCTCAGCGCTTCGCGCCGATGACCCCGAGGGTGATGAGCTGCGACAGGATGCGGCTCGCCTCGAACTCGCCCATCCCGCTGACGTCGATGATGTCCTCGTAGCTCAGCTGGCCATCGATGCGGGAGAGCAGGAAGCCAGCGCGGTGGTCCAGCTTGTGCCACATGATCTCGTGCTGCGGGATCAGGACCACCGGCACGCCGGTCTGGTCGCCGATCGTTGTCCTGTGCTGCTCGAGCAGCACCCTCCGGTTCTCCTCGAGGAGCTCGCGCGCCTCCACGTTCTGCGGGTCCAGGCTGAGCACACGCTCACAGAGCCAGAGCGACCCCTCGTAGGTCCCCTGCTCCCGGAGCTGCCGGGCGCCCTGCAGCATGCTCGCCACGCGATCGTCACCGGTGCTGGCCGCCTGCACCGGCGACGGCGGGTTGAAGTCCTCCTCGAACAGGTCGGCCGGCGGCACCACGAAAGGGGTCTTCTGCAGCGACGGGAAGCGGTCGGATGGTTCCTCGTCCTCGGCCGCGCGGTCGGGGTCGCTGATGTGCGGCCGAGGCAGCCCCACGCCGACCGGCGTCTGCTCGAGCGGCTCGAAACCGCCATCCGAGGGCTCCCCCTCCCCCGGCACGAGCACGAGCGGCGTCGGTCGTCTGTGGCGCTCGGAGGTGCCCACCGCCGGGCTTGTCCGGCTCGGCGTCGAGCGCTGGCCCTTGGTCTGGTCCACCTTGTCCCTGAGCTCGGCGACGTCCATCCGCGCGGTGGGCTCGATGCCTGGCAGGGGCAGGGTCTCGCGCGGGTCCGCCTGTTCGAGGACGCGGCGGGCCCGCTCGGCGGCCAGCTCGTCCTGCCCCTCCTCTACCCCCGCCGGCTCTCCGGCGCCATCGCCGCTCGCCGGCGCGTCGGAGGCATCCGCCGCTTCCGCGGCTTGCATGAAGCTCGCCTCCAGCGCGGCCCGGTTGTCCTCGACGTACTTGATATAGTCCTTGGCCCGCGGGTGATCCTCGACGAGGCCGAGCGCCTCGTTCCACTTCTCGATGGCCCGGTCCAGCGCCCCCTGGCTGTAGAGCTGTAGCCCCTCCTCGACCAGGTCCTCAGCGCTGTGTTCGTTGCTGTCCGCCATGCGCCAGGCCGCGTCGGGTCCTATCCCAGGCGTGTCTTGGCCACGACACCCTTGAACATGTTGAGGGTGCGGTTCAGCGCCTCCCTGGAGTCCGCCACCGACTGCTTGTCCCTGGCTGCGATGGCAGCCTTGGCCCGGTCAAGCACGATACGCGCCTTATTCACCGCGTCCTGGCCAAAGTCGCTGGCCGCGATGGTCTGCTCCACCTCCGGGAACAGCTTCTCCACCTCATCGATGACCTTCTCCACCGCCTGCTTCTCGCGCTCGTACTCCTCGCTCTCCTTGAGCTCCAGCAGGTAGTCCTTGTTCTCCTGGATCATCCGCCGGATCTCGTCCTCCGTCAGGCCGCTGGTCGCCGTCACCGTGATGCTCTGCTCCTGGCCGGTCTCCATGTCCTTGGCCGAGACCGAGACGATCCCGTCGGCGCTGATGTCGAAGGTCACCTCGACCTCGACCTCCCCCCGCGGCGCCCTGCGCAGCCCGGTGAGAATGAACTCTCCGAGCAGCTCGTTCTCCTCGGCCCGCTCCGCCTCGCCCTGGAGCACGAGGATCTTGACCGATGTCTGGTTGTCCTTGACCGTGGTGAAGACGTGGCTCTTGTTGGTGGGGACCGTCGTGTTCTGCTCGATCAGCTTGTGGAAGTAGCCACCGACGATCATGATGCCCAGCGAGTGCGGCGTGACGTCGAGGAGCAGCATGTCGCTCTCCTCGTCGACCAGCGCCGATCCCTGGATCGCCGCGCCCAGGGCGACGACCTCGTCGGGGTGCACCCCCTTGCACGGCTCCAGGCCAAAGAACTCGGCCACCATCTCCTGCACCTTGGGCATCCGTGTCTGCCCGCCGACCAGGATCACGTCCTCCAGCTCGGACCGGTCGATGTCGGCCTCGCGCAGCGTCTTCTTGCAGATCAGCAGCGTCCGCTCGACCAGATCGACGGTGAGCTCCTCGAGCTTCTCGCGGGTCAGCCCGCGCTGCAGGTGCAGCGCGTCATTGCGCGAGGTGCTGATGATGAACGGCAGGTTGATCTCGGTCTCCTTGACCGCGCTGAGCTCGCACTTCGCCTTCTCGGCGACGTCCTTCAGCCGCTGGAGCGCCATCTTGTCCTTGCGCAGGTCGATCTTGTGCTCCTTGGCGAAACCGAACACGAGCCAGTCGATGATCCGCTTGTCGAAGTCCTCACCGCCGAGGAAGGTGTCGCCGGCCGTGCTGATCACCTCGAACACGCCGTTGCCGATCTCCAGGATCGAGATGTCGAACGTGCCCCCGCCCAGGTCGTAGACCGCCACCTTGCGCTCGATGTTCTTGCCGAAGCCGTAGGCCAGGGCCGCCGCGGTTGGCTCGTTGATGATGCGGATCACGTCGAGGCCGGCGATGCGTCCGGCGTCCTTGGTCGCCTGGCGCTGACCGTCGTTGAAGTAGGCCGGGACGGTGACCACCGCCTTCTGCACCTCTTCGCCCAGGTACTCCTCCGCGATCAGCCGCATCTCCTGCAGGATGTGGCTGGAGACCTCGGCCGGGGAGTACTCGCGGTCGCGAAGTCGGACTCGAACGTCGCCGTTCGGCCCCTCGACCAGCGTGTAGGGCACGGTCTCCATGCTCGCCTTCACCGCCGGAGAGTTGAACCGGCGCCCCATCAGCCGCTTGATGGCGTAGACCGTGTTCTCCGAGTTGGTGATCGCCTGGCGCTTCGCGATGTGGCCGACGAGACGCTTGCCGTTCTCGGCCACCGCGACCATCGATGGCGTCGTCTTGTATCCCCCCCGATTGGGGATAACCAGCGGCGTCCCATCCTCCACGATGGCGACACATGAGTTTGTAGTACCGAGGTCAATCCCGATTACCTTGTCCATCGCGGTTCCCGTTTGGCACTGGGTGCTCAGACCCCTTTTAGCAGTTCCTTGGCTTCCGCGTTACCCGGCTCTATCTTGAGCGCCATCTGGAGCTCGCGGCGCGCGTTTTGCTTCATCCCCGCGGCCCGGTAGACCTTCGCGGCGATGAGGCGGACATCGACGGAGTTGGGGTCAGCCTGGACGGCTCTTGTAGCATAATCCTTGGCCTTTATCAAATCTCCGCTGTCGTGGCTCCAGAGCATCGCCTCGGCCGCCTTCATCAGGTAGGCCGCACTGCGGTGCTGCTCCGCGGCCCTGACGAAGGACTCCGCCGCCGCGTCGAACCGGCCCACCGACTCCTCCATCATCCCCCGCCTGTAGTAGTTCTCGGCGGTGAGCTCCCCGGCCTTGCGCGCGGCCAGCTGGAACGCTTCGGCCGCCTCCCGGTCCTCGGGGTTGTAGGTCATCGCGAGCTTGAGGCTGGCGGTGGCGGCCAGGTACTGGCCGCGCTCCAGCTGCTGCTTGCCCTGGGCCAGGAACTGGAGTGCCTTCTTCGCCCGGGAGAACAGCGCGCCGGTGACCCGCTTGGCCCGCAGCTGGTGATCCGACTGCCTGCGTCCCCGCCGCTCGGGGTCATCGACGGCGGGCGCCGGCTCCGACGGGGGCCGCTCGCCGCCCTGGCGCTGACCGACGAGGTCCATCAACGCCTTGGCCCGATGGGCGCGGAAGGTGCCGGAGCGCTTGCGAATCGCCGAGTAGTGCTCGCCCACCGAGCGGCCCTCCTCCTCGGCCCGCTGCTCCTCCTGGAGGTAGTCCTCCGCCTGCCGGGCCACCTCGTCGGCGAGCCTCTCCTGCTCCTGCTGCTGGACGACCATCTCCCGATACTGCGCGAGCTTTTCCTTGTCGCACAGCATCTTGTAGCCGGCGTTCATCTGCTTGAAGATCTCGTGCAGCATCGCGCCGTAGGGTCCGAGCTTTCTGTTGAAGTAGCGGTCTGGGTGGTAGACCTTGCTCTTGACGAAGAAGGCCTTGCGGATCTTCTTGATCTCCGCGTCCGGCGAGACGCCGAGGAGCTCGAAAAGATTCAGCTGTCCGAGCTTGCCGTGTAGCTCGCGGATCTGCTTGCGACGCTCGGGCTTCAGCTCGCACTCCTCGTCCGTGTCCGAGTCGTGCCACTCGTCCTCGTCGGCCGAACCCGCGGGCGAGGCGTCCGCCTCGGCGGGCGAGGCGTCCGCCTCGGCGGGCGGCGAGTCTGCCTCGCCGGGCCGCGAGTCTGCCTCCGGGGGCTCGGGAGGGGGCTCGGGATCCGTCGGCTCCCCCAGAATAGCGGGCGTCGCATCGACAACAGTGTCCACCTGCTCGAGCCCGCCGGAGAAGCCAGGCGTGACCGCCCCGACCCCCTGCTCGGTGCCTCCCCGCCGCTCCCGCGGCCGATCGTGCTCGACTCGCGGCTCCGGCTGCTGCTCATCACCCACGAGCAGCAGCCCCTTGCGGCGCAGATCGGCGAGGATCCCCATCGTCTGCTCGGTCCCCAGACCGGTCAGCAGGCAGATCGTCTGCATCGAGCTCACCCCGTCCACGCGGGAGAGGACGAACCCCTCCACCGCGGTGAGCTTCGCGGTGGACAGGTCAACGCCGGGGACCAGGCGCACCACCTCGTCAGGGGAGCCGATGTCGTGCTCAGCGCCCACTGAGAAGCCTCGCCCGGCAGCGGGTGTTGCAGAAAGGTCTCAACAAACTTCGGAAGTTACTTCCTTTGGGGGAGGTTTGCCAGCCCATTTCGTCAGAGGATGTAGCGGGACAGATCCTCCTGCGCCAGCACCTCGCTCAGCCGCTCCTTCACGTAGCCCGCGGTGACCACGATCTTCTGCGGCCCGATGTCCGGCGCCTCGAAGCTCAGCTCCTCGAGCAGCTTCTCCATCACCGTGTGCAGGCGGCGGGCACCGATGTTCTCCATGCGCTGGTTGACGTCCGCGGCGATGCGCGCGACCTCCTCCACCGCGTCACTGGCGAACTCCACCGCGATCCTCTCTGTCTCCATCAGGGCGACGTACTGCTTGCACAGGGCGTTCTCGGGCTCGGTCAGGATTCGGATGAAGTCCTCCCGGGACAGCGCGTCGAGCTCCACCCGGATCGGGAAGCGCCCCTGGAGCTCGGGGATCAGGTCCGACGGCTTGGTGACGTGGAACGCACCGGCGGCGATGAACAGGATGTGGTCCGTGTGCACCGGGCCGTACTTTGTGGTCACCGTGGATCCCTCGATGATCGGCAGCAGATCGCGCTGGACCCCCTCCCGGCTCACGTCGGGGCCGTGGCCGCTCTCGCGGCTCGAGACCTTGTCGATCTCGTCGATGAAGATGATCCCCGAGTTCTCCACGCGCCAGATCGCCTCGCGGATCACCTTGTCCGAGTCGATGAGCTTGGACGCCTCCTCCTCCTCGAGGAGCTCCAGCGCCTCGGGCACCTTGACCCGGCGTTTGCGCGTGCGCTTGGGGAACGCGTTGCCGAACATGTCGGAGATGTTGATCACCATCTCCTCCATGCCGGACTGGCTGAAGTTCTCGAACACGGGCAGCGTCTTGTCCTGCGACTCCACCTCCACCTCGCGGTCGTCGAGCTTGCCCGAGCGCAGCATGCCCCTGAGCTTCTCCCGCGTGGCGTCGGCGCGGGCCTCCGCGTCCGCGTCGGTGTCCCGGTCTCCGTAGCCGGCGTGACCCGGGCGGGGCGCCGGCGGCAGGAGCAGGTCCAGGATGCGCTCCTCGGCCAGCTGCCGCGCCCGGGCGCGGACCAGGTCGCGCTCCTCGGACTTGACCAGGTTGATGCCGATCTCGGTCAGATCCCGGATCATCGACTCCACGTCCCGGCCGACGTAGCCCACCTCGGTGAACTTCGAAGCCTCGACCTTGATGAACGGCGCCTGGGCCAGGCGGGCCAGGCGCCGCGCGATCTCGGTCTTGCCCACTCCGGTGGGCCCCATCATGATGATGTTCTTGGGCACGATCTCATCGCGCAGATCCTCGGGGACCTGCTGCCTCCGCCAGCGGTTGCGCAGGGCGATGGCCACGGCGCGCTTGGCCTGGCGCTGGCCGATGATGAAGCGGTCCAGCTCCTGCACGATGGTCCGGGGCGTGAGGGTCTGCCCCAGCACCTGCTGGTCGATCTTCTCCGGCTTCACGATAGCTCCTCGACGGTAAGGCGGTCGTTGGTGTAGACGCAGATCTGGGCGGCGATGGCCATGCTGTGCTCGACGATGGCCCGGGCGTCCAGCTCGGTGTGAGCGATCAGCGCGCGGGCCGCGGCGACGGCGTAGCTCCCTCCCGAGCCGATGCCAATCACCCCGCCGTCCGGCTCGATGACGTCCCCGTTGCCCGAGACCAGGAACAGACGCTCCCGGTCGGCGACGATGAGCAGCGCCTCCAGCCGCCTGAGCGCCTTGTCCGTCCGCCAGTCCTTGGCGAGCTCGACCACGGCGCGGGTCAGGTTGCCGCTGTACTCCTTGAGCTTGCCCTCGAACCGGTCGAACAGGGTCATGCCGTCGGCAGCCGACCCGGCGAACCCCGCCACGACCTTGCCGTCGGCCATCCGCCGGACCTTCGTCGCCGTCCCCTTGACCACGGTGTCGTTGAGGGTCACCTGCCCGTCACCGGCCACCACGGTCTTGCCCCGGTGGCGCAGCGCGAGGATCGTCGTGCTGCGCACCTGCTGGTCGCTATTCATTCTCATCGTCGGAGCCGACATCCTTCCGGGCCCGGGGGTGGGCCCGATCATAGACCTGCATCAGGTGGTCAATGCTGACGTGGGTGTAGCGCTGGGTCGTCTGGAGGCTGGCGTGGCCCAGCAGCTCCTGGATCGCCCGCAGGTCGGCGCCACCGTCCAGCATGTGGGTCGCGCAGCTGTGGCGCAGGGCGTGGGGGCTGACCCGGGCCCGCGTGCCGGCCTCGACGCAGGACCGGTCGACCAGGCGGGCCACCGAGCGGACCGTGAGCCTGCCGCCCCGCGCGTTGAGGAACAGCGCGTGAGGCTCCTGCCGGCCGGTCCGCGGGTGACGCAGCTCGGGTCGACGCGCGAGGTACGCCTGCAGAGCGTCGAGGCAAGGCTGCCCCAGCGGCACGATGCGGTCCTTGTTGCCCTTGCCGGCGCGGACCCGCACCGTCCCCTCCGTGGGCTCCAGGTCGCCCACGTCCAGCCCGCAAACCTCGGAGACCCGGAGCCCACCGCCGTACATCAGCTCCAGCAGCGCCGCGTCTCGCGCCCCCCGCGCCGAGGTCGGGTCGGGCACGTCCATCAGCCGGAACGACTCGTCCACGGTGAGGAAACGGGGCAGGGTCTGGGGACGCTTGGGCATCGCTACCAGCCGCGCCGGGTTGTCCTCGCGGACGCCCCGCCGCACGAGAAAGTCTCCAAAGCTGCGCAGGCTGCTCAGCTTGCGACCGATGGTCGAGGCCGAGTTCCTGCCGAACAGCGATGCAACGTAACCACGCACCTGGGGCACGTCAAGGTCGCCAGGGCGCGGCGCGCGACCGGTCCGATCGTGGACGAACGCGAGAAACTCCTCGATGTCACGACGATACGCCCTCACGGTGTGCGCCGAGGCGCGCCGCTCGTGCTCCAGGCTGATGACAAACTGCGCTAGCTGCTGCTCCACGTAGGCAAGGGTACGGGGATGGACCGCTCCGAGCAAGAACCTGCACCCGCGCGCGAGCCGCGCAAGCCCGGGCGCGCGGCAAAGAAGCTACTGGCCGGCGCGCGCCGCGAAACGGGCCTGGCGGCTGCGGGGCCGCAGCTGCACGATCCGGCGTGGCCCCGGGGTCACGGCGGCAGGCTGCGCGGCGAGGAGCGGCGCGAGCCGCTCCGGGTTGAAGTCGCGCTCCATCTGACGAAGCCGGCGGCGCTGGATACGCCCCTGGCGGCGCAGCTCGTCCTGCGTGATGTAGAGCGTGGTCACCGCGATGTTGGTCCAGGTGATCGGGTTCAGCGTGTGCCGCAGGTTGCTCCGGACATTGCGCAGGATGATCGCCGAGACGTCCGAGAGCAGGCTGCGCAGGGTCGCCGTGCGGCCCAGGGTGACCAGGGGGCTGGCCGGCAAGGCGGCCTCGCGGCGACGGGTCAGCGCCAGCATCCGGTCGAACAGATCCCCCGGGGCCACCTCCTCCGGCAGCCTCCCCTCCGGCGCCGGCATCGCCGTCACCGCGCGGTCGAAGTCGTGGCTGTGGGCGTCCGATCCGCTCAGCGCGTGGACGATACGCCCGTGCCGCAGGATATGACCGACGATGCGGCGTCCGACCGGGGACAGCGCGGCCTCGGGCAGCTCCGCGCCTCCCACCAGCGCGTTGTTGAGCCGGATGAAGGCCTCGAGCATCCGCGCGCTGCGCGCGGAGTAGCCGCCGTTGATCGTCTCGGTGAAGGCGAACTCGCTGATGATCCCCAGCGTCCCCTCGAGCGAGAGCGCGTGCCCGTCGAGCGGGTGGCTCAGCGCGTGGGCCACGCCCCGCGCGAGCAGCAGGTCCCGAGCGCGCCTCGTGCAGAGCTCCCGCCGGTCATCGTCCAGGCAGGTGTCGTAGAGCTCGTCGATCAGGCGCTGTGACAGGCCGTAGTATGGTCCGTGGGGCCCCTCCACCAGGTGCGGCGGGCCAAAGGCCAGGATCTCCGGGCCGGTTTGGTAGCGGCCGTCGATGTCCCTCGTCCGCGTGGCCAGCTCGGCCCCCAGGGCCAGGCGCGGCGTGCGGGCCGCCGCGGCCAGGTGACGGCTGGGCAGCCGATGGGACTGGCCGCGCATGTGGTCGGTGACCAGAATCATGTGCACCGGGCCGTGGCCCCCGCGGCCGTGCTGAACCAGGCTCTCGAGCCGGGTGATCGGGGTGAAGCACTCGGCCCAGCTCACCGGGGACCCCTTGCCCGCGCAGCGGCGGATCGCCGCGCCGATGCGATCGTTGAGCACGCTGGTCTCGGCGCTGCTCGCGTCGGTGTGGATGTGAGTGATGATGTTCACTCGTTGTCGGGAGCTGGGGCTAGAGTAGTCCATGAGTTGTCAAGCCCCGGGCGGCCTGAGTCCGCCCGGGGACCCCAAATCTTGGCGGCCTCCGGGGCCGCGGCTGGGTGCACTATACATGTCGCTAAGGGTTTGGCAATCACAGACCACGTACGTTGTGATCGGCGTCACAGTACATTCGCCGCGAGCTCGGCCAGCTCCGAGCGCTCGCCCTTGACCAGCGTGATGTGCCCCGAGAGGGTGTGCTCCCGGAAACGCTGCACCACGGTGGTCAGGCCGTTGTTGGAGGAGTCAACGTAGGGGTTGTCGATCTGGTACGGGTCTCCCGTGAGGATGATCTTCGTGTTGTCTCCGACGCGGGTGATGATGGTCTTCACCTCGTGGGGCGTCAGGTTCTGCGCCTCGTCCACGATCATGAACTGGTTGGGGATCGAGCGCCCCCGGATGTAGGTCAGGGGCTCGACCTCCACCGACCCCATCTCGAGGAACTCGCGGTAGCCCCGCTCCTTGGCCCCGGACTTGGTCACCCCCATCAAGAACTCGAGGTTGTCGTAGATTGGCTGCATCCACGGGTTGAGCTTCTGCTCGATGTCTCCGGGCAAGAAGCCGACGTCGCGGCCCAGGGGGAAGATCGGCCGGCTCACCAGCATCTTCTGGAACCGCCGCTCCTCCACCACCTTCTGCAGGCCCGCGGCGATGGCGAGCAGGGTCTTGCCCGTCCCCGCCTTGCCCACCAGCGTGACGAGCTTGACGTCGTCCTGCAGCAGCAGGTCCAGAGCGAAGTGCTGCTCCTTGTTGCGGGGGCGGATCCCCCAGACCCCCATCCCCATCTTGTGCAGGCCGACCACGGCCTGGCCGGCCGCGTCGTAGCGACCGAGCGCGGTGTGCCCGCCGTTGTCCTGATCCTTGAGCAGCACGTACTGGTTCGGAGAGAGCTTGTGCTCGCCGAAATCCAGCCGGCCCTCGGCGTAGAACCGATCCACGTCCGCCCCGGGGACCTGGACGTCGGCGGTGCCCGAGAACAGCTCGGAGATGTCGACCTGCTGCTCGGTGTAGTCCTCGGCCTCCAGGCCCATGGCGTCGGCCCGGATCCGGAGGTTCGTGTCCTTGGTGACGAAGATCACCGGCTGACTGCCGTCCCGCTTCTGCTCGTCCAGCGCCACGGCCAGGATCATGTCATCCGCCGTGGCCCGCGTGCCCTTGCCGGCCGGCATCGACTGCTGGGTCAAGGCCACGCGCAGCACGCCGCCGTTGGCGGTCCGAACGCCCTCGGCGAGCCGCCCCCCGTCCACCCGGAACTGGTCGATGTAGCGCGAGACGAGCCGGGCGTTGCGCCCGCGCTCGGACAGCTCCCGCTTGAACTGATCTATCTCCTCGATCACGTGGATCGGGATGATCACCTCGTTGTCGGCAAAGTGCTCCAGTGCCAGCGGATCATGAAGAAGCACATTGGTGTCGAGGACAAACCGTTTCTTCATGCCTCGTAGCTTTCTGCAGGTCCGCGAAGTGGACCGTGCGGTTGCGCCCTCCCTCCTTGGCGGCGTAGAGGGCTTGGTCGGCCCGCTCTATGAGGTGCTGCTTCTCCTTCCCGCTTTGTGGGTAGGTGGCGATCCCGAGAGACAGGGTGACGCGGAACGAGCCCTTGTCGGAGGACATGACCTGCGCCGCGATCTCTTGCCGCACGCGCTCGCAGAACAGCAGCGCGCCCTGGGCGTCCGTCTCCTCGAGCACGATGGCGAACTCCTCACCGCCGTAACGCGCGACCAGGTCGACCTTTCGGATCTGATCGGCGAGCACGGCGGCGACGCGCTTCAGCACCGCGTCGCCGACAGGGTGACCGTAGGTGTCGTTGACCGACTTGAACTTGTCGATGTCGGTGAGGATCATCGACACCGGCTTTCCATGGCGCTCGGCCCGCGCGAGCATCTCTGTCATGCGCGCCTGGAAGGTGCGGTGGTTGGGCAACCCCGTGAGGCCGTCGGTCGTGGCCATCTCCTCCATCTGTTTGTACATCTTCGCATTCTCGATGGCGACAGCCACCTGATTGCTAATAACCCCAAGCATCTCGCGGACCTTCTTCGAGAAGCAGGAACGCCGACGGCAAGCGAGCACGAAGGTGCCGATGGCCGCATCCTGGACGATGAGCGGCAGCACCAGCAGGGACTGCATGCCGCGCATGCGGAGCTTGCGTGTGAACACCACGGTGTCGCGCTCGCGGAGCTCGTCGCCCGCCGGCAGGTAGTGGCGGTTCTTGACCACCATCGAAACCAGCCCGGCGTTGCTCTTGAACTCCTGCCCCTCGAACCGCTCGGCCTGCTCGCCCTCGACGCGGCAGACGATGTGCCGGTTGCGCTCGCGATCCACCAGCGTGATCGCCCCGAAGTCGAAGACGGCGATCTCCCGCGCAGCGGCGAACGCGGTGTCGTAGACCTGCCCCAGCGTCAGCGCGCTGTTCAGCATGCTGCTCGCCTGGTAGAAGCGCTCGTGCTCGTACTTCGAGCGCTCGACCGCGGCGAACACCCGCTCGGACTGGATCGCCCGCAGCACCTGGCGGCTGGCCTGGACCATCAGCTGCTCCTCCGCCTCGCTGAACGGCCGGTCGTCACGGCGATCGGCGCAGAGCACCCCGCGCAGGTGCCCGTCCTCGATCACCGGAACCCCGATGAAGGCGCCGACCTGCTCCGGTCCGGAGTAGTAGGGGATGCCCCGCGCCCCCTTGCCCTTCGTCCCACGCAGGTTGAGCAGCAGGCGGCTCGAGACCACCCCCCCCAGCGCGCCGGCCTGCGCCGACAGCGGGACCTCGCGCACCATGTTGCTGTCGGTGACCAGCTCCTTGATCTTCAGCTTCTGCCCGCCGGCGTCGAGCCAGAGCAGGATGCAGGTCTGCAGGTCGAGTGACTTCTTGAGCAGCTCGAGCACGAAGAACATGCTCTGATGGATCGCCTCCACCGCGCCGCGGGCGAGCTTCGACTCCATCTCGGCGCGGCCGAGGGCCCCGTCCGAGGAGAGGGCCGGGCTGACCAGCCGGAAGTCGCGGGCCTCCTCGCGCATCGCCCGGATCTCCGCGGACAGGCGCTGCTGGTGCTCCCGGCGGCGCCGTTGCACCTCGGCCTGCAGGAAGATCATGTTGGCCAGGGCGAAGAGAACGATGAACGCGCCCCGGATGGCGAGGGGCTCCCAGCTGTAGGGCAGGTCCCCGGCGGCGCTGTGGAGCACGAGCTGGAACCCCAGCGCGGCGATCGTGAGCACCAGCCCCACCGGCCGGTCGTTGAACCCGATGAGGTACGCCAGGGCGAGGTAGACCACGGTCTGGGACCAGGACTCCGGTCCGCCGCTGGCCTGGACCAGGATGTAGACGAGCGCGAGCACCAGCAGGCCGACCTCCACCCGGTCGACGCGCTGGCGAAGGGGCGTGCGGGGGACCCCGCGTCCCACCGCCAGGCGGACCAGCAGGAGCAGCGACGCGAGCCCCACGATCGCGAGCTGCTCCCACCTGTCCGTGTCCAGCCGGACGCGCTCGAAGAAGCTCGCCTGGAGCAGAGCCGCGACGGCCACCGCAACGAGAACTCCAAGCCGCTCCAGAACAAAACGGCGGAGGTGGTAGAGCCCCCTGGCGGCCAACGTGCTCATCACCACGGAAACTGGAACACGACGTCACCTGGCCGGACGAGGCCCAGCTCGTCCCGGGCCACGCGACCGATGTAGGTTCTGTCGCTTTTGAGGCTGTTGATCTGGTAGCGCAGGGTCTGGTTGTCGAGCTGGAGCTTGTCGTTCTCCTCTTCGAGCTGGGACAGCTCGCGCTCCAGCCGCAGCGCCCGCGCCACTCCCTCCGGCCCGTACACCCTGTAGGGGAGGTAGCCGATGCCTACGGCCAGGACACCGGCGAGAACGAAGCGCAACAACCAGCGCCCCAGTCCTTTCAGTCGCATCGAACCATTCGATCAACGTTGCCTTTTTCAGCAGTCACCCGACTGCGTGATCGATTATAGCGACGGGCTGATCCGTGTCTAAAAAATGCAGGGTGAGGGTGTAGCGACTACATATGCGCGCGACCAAGGCACGCACCGGCGCGTCGGCGTCGTTTCACCCGCCGTCCGGCCAGGAGGTGCTACAGCTTGCCGATGTGCCGGTCGAGGACGCGACCGATGCCGGGGACCGCCTGCTCCACATGCACCAGGCCCTTGGGGCGCAGCTTGTGGTAAGCCTTGACCATTGTCTTGTTCTTCGACCGGTCCGCCCGCCGATCGGTGATCGAGAGCAGCGCCTCGGCGATCTCCGCTCCCAGGGGCGGGAGGTAGGCCTCGAGGGTGCCCGCCGCGCCCGCCTGCTGGTACCGCTCGTAGAACGGCTGCATCGCCGCGGTGAAGTCATCGAGCAGGCTGTCCACCGAGTCCTCGAGAATCCTGGGCTTGATGGCCTTGACCAGGGCGAACGCGGCCTTGACCGCGGCGCCGGAAAACCCCTTCTTGGACTTCACCTCGTCGTTAATAAGCTGCACGCAGTCCGCGATGACGGCCTGACGCGGCTCGGGCTCCTTGACCAGATCGCTGAGGTTCTTCACTGGCGGCCTCCTTCAGCCCCAAAACTGGGACGGCGAGAAGACAAGCAGGTTTGGAGTGCTGCGTCAACGATGGAGTCAAGGAGCGGTGTGCCAGGGATCGATCAGGTCCCCCTTGGCCTTGAACGGCGCGGTCTTGTTTGTCTTCGTCGAATCCTGCCGACCGGGCGTTGTGGCCCTGGGAGTCGCCGTCCTGGTTCGGTGACGTCTGCTTCCATGTACGGGCGGCCGGTTCGGCCGCCCGGCGTCGGCCGGGACCGTCACCGAGCTGTCCGGCCCGCCGTCAGCCCGCGAGGCGATGGTCGCGCCGGAGTCGACGGTGGTCGGGAGGATCACCGCGTCCCGCCGGTCCGGGCCTTCGCGGCGAGCCCTGGGGATCAGGATGATGCCCGCAACGGCGGCCCCCAGCAGGAGCACGACGACGGTGGCGAGCGGCAGCATGTTTCGTCGGCTCCTGAGCTTCAGGGTCGGACCGGGATCGTCCACCGCCACCGGGGGGAGGGTCAGCCCGACCTCTGCCGGCGCTGGCGCGAGCGCCTCCAGCGCCGAGGCGAGCTCGTCCATCGAGTCGAAGCGGTCCCCCGGCTGGCGGGCGATCGCCCGTAGCAGCACCTCGTCGACCCCCGCAGGCAACGACGACGGGTCACGCGCGGCCT
>Ga0316576_10000125_pt1 | contig 29067 bp, 21 predicted proteins | sample S0NA_FD_203075 | JGI IMG/M metagenome (GOLD analysis project Ga0316576, IMG submission 203075) | Rhizosphere microbial communities from salt marsh grasses in Alabama, United States - S0-2_050615r3r5 | ecosystem: Host-associated > Plants > Roots > Rhizosphere | place: USA: Alabama | collected...
GCCCCCAGCCTGCAGAGCTTCGCGTCCGTGGGGGCCAAGAGCTCGGCCGGCGCCGCCAAGCTGTGCGGCAATGTCTCCGGGACGTCGCTCGCCGCGGTGCCGATGCCCTCGTCCCTGGCCGGAGGGTTCCTCGGCTGCCAGAACTACTCCGCGTCGAACAACAACAGCATGCTCGACCTGCTGGTGGCGGGCTGCAGCGTTTTCCTCGTCGGGCAGGCCATCGCGCCGACCCAGCCGGACACGGACGACCCGGCGGTGGCGCCCGTGGGCGCCGGACCGCCCTACACGCTCACCGCGAGCTCGTCGACCAAGAAGGTCACCCAGTGCCGGGACAAGAACAACACCGTGGTGAACCTCCAGGCCTGCCTGGCCGACGCGGCCTACAGCGTGTTCCTCAAGTTCGCCGCCGGCCGCGTGATCATCAAGTAGACCCGCGCGCTTGCACCGCCAGCCGGTAGCTGCTAAGGACCGATCCTCGGAGGTCGCCATGGCCGCGCACAACCGGATCAAGGCCTGGGCCGCGCAGATCCGCGCGCCCTTTCTCCTGCTCTCGGTGTTCCTCGTGCTCATCGGCGGGGCCGTGGCCCACGCCGAGGGGCGGTTCGTCGGGCTCCGTTTCGCCCTCGCCATGGTGGGGGTGATCCTGGCCCACGTGGCGGTGAACCTGTTCAACGAGCTCTCCGACCACCGCACGGGCATCGATCACAACACGACGCGCACCCCCTTCTCCGGGGGCAGCGGCTCCCTCCAGGCCGGCCACACCACGCCGCGGGCGGTGCTCGCGGTGGCCTCGACCACGCTGCTGGTGGCTCTGGGCATCGGCGTCTACCTGGCGTGGATCGCCGGCTGGCAGCTCATGCTCTTCGTGGTTTTCGGCGGCCTGGCCACGGTGTCCTACACCACGCACCTCGCCCGCTGGATGCTCGGCGAGATCGCCGCCGGCATCGCGCTGGGATCCTTCGTCGTGCTCGGGACCTACTTCGCGATGACCGGCACGATCTCCCCCACGGTGATCTGGCTCTCGGTCCCCCCCGGGATCCTCACCGCGCTCCTGCTGTTCCTGAACGAGTTCCCCGACATGGAGGCCGACCGGCAGGGGGGACGGCACCACCTGGTCATCGCCCTCGGCCTGCGTCGCGCGGGCGTTCTCTACACCGTCGCCCTGGCCGCCAGCTATCTGGTCCTCGTGGCCGGCGTGCTGCTCGGCAAGCTCTCTCCCTGGGTCCTGCTCTCCCTCCTCACCCTGCCCCTGGCGATCCGCGCTGCCATCGGCGCGCTGCGCCACGCCGCCAGCGTGGAGAAGCTCGTCCCGGCCATGGGCGCCAACGTCGGGGTCGTCCTGGGCACCGATCTGCTCCTCGCGGTGGCCTACTTCATCCAGTAGCCGCGGCGCCTCTGCCCTCCGCCCGCATTCACCGCTTGCCGACGAGAAACGGCCGCCCTTATACTCCCGGATCGCGATGGGGGGTAAATGCCCAGAGTGCGGCACCTCGAACACCGGACAGGATGAGCTCTGTACACGGTGCGGGGGGGCTCTGCGTGGCGGTGACCGGTCCGACCCGCTGATCGACAGGACCATCGCCGACAAGTACCTGATCCGCTCCCTGCTCGGCAGCGGCGCGATGGGGCGAATCTACGTCGCCGAGCACACCGCCCTCGAGCGGACCGTCGCCCTCAAGGTGCTCCACCCGCACCTCGCCTACAACGAGAGCATTGTCCACCGCTTCCTGCGCGAGGCGCGGGCGGCGAGCCGACTGGCCCACCCGAACATCGTCACGCTGCTCGACTTTGGCCAGGACCCCGAAGATGGCCTGCTGTACCTCGTGATGGAGTACCTCGAGGGACGCTCGCTTCAGGCGATCATCGAGGGGGAGAGCCCGCTGGAGCTGGACCGGGTCATCTCCCTCGCCAGGCAGGTCCTGCTCGCACTGGACGAGGCCCACGCCGAGGGCATCGTCCACCGCGACCTGAAGCCCGAGAACATCATCGTGCAGCCAACGCGGCAGGGCGAGCGGGTCAAGGTCGTCGACTTCGGCCTGGCCCAGTTGATGGGGGGAGACGATCCCCGCCTGACCTCCACCGGGCTCGTCTGCGGCACCCCGTCCTATATCTCGCCGGAGCAGGCGCGCGCCTCCGACGTCGGACCGGCCACGGACATCTACAGCTTCGGCGTCATGCTCTACGAGATGGTCGCCGGTGTCCTGCCCTTCGACGCGACCGGGGCCTACGAGATGGTGAGCAAACACCTGACCGAGCTCCCGCCGCCGCCCGATGTCCGGGCCCCCGACCGCACCATCCCCCGGGCGCTCACCGACCTGATCATGTCCTGCCTGGAGAAATCCCCGCCGCAGCGCCCCGCGTCCGCCGCCGAGGTCCACGACGCGCTGCTCGAGGTCGAGCAGTCTGGCCACGGCCCGTTGCGAGCGCCGTCGTCGCCCCTCGAGGCCGTGCCCACCGCCCCCTCGCCGCTGGGACCCGCGGAGGAGAGCCGCCCCTGTACGTCGTGCGGGCATGACATGCCGACCCACGCGCGGTTCTGCGGCGTGTGCGGCGCGGACATGGAGGAGGAGTCGGGCCAAAGCGGCGCGGCCCCCTCCGCCCCGGCCGCCGCCACGGAGCCGGTCGAGGCGCTCGAGCGGCTCCGTCGGTTCGTACCGCCGAAGGTTCTCGACGCCGTGCTACACGGAGACGAGCTCCTCGCCAGCCAGCGCCGGCAGGTCACCGTCCTCTTCGCGGAGGTGCTCGGGGTGAGCTCCGTCGCCGGAGATCCCGAGGAGATGGTGCAGGTGATCAACCGCTGCTTCGACGTGCTCGTGCAGGCGGTGGACGACCACGACGGGACGGTGGACAAGCTCGTCGGGGACTGCGTGATGGCGGTGTTCGGCGCGCCGGTGAGCCACGAGGACGACCCCCTGCGCGCCCTGCAGGCCGCGTTCGCCATGCGCGAGTCCGTCGGTCGGCTGCGCCGCACCCTGCCCCTCGCGCTCTCGCTGCGGGTCGGGTTGAGCACCGGGACCGTCGTGGCGGGGCCGGTGGGTGGCGCCGCCCGGGTGGACTACACCGTGGTGGGGGAGACGGTTCGCCTGGCCCAGCGACTGGCCAGCCTCGCCGGGCCGGGCGAAATCCTGGTCACCGAGGAGGTCTACCGCGACGCCGGCGCCGCGTTCCAGTTCAAGCCCCGCCCCTCGGTCCGGCTCGAGAGCAACGGCGCGCGGGTCGCCGCGTTCGAGGCCGAGGGCGCCCGCCCCCGCCGCGCACGGCCGGCCACGCCCCCGCCGGTGACCTTCCTCGTCGGGCGCGCGGCCGAGCGCACCCTGATCGCGGAGGCCACGCAGGACCTCCTCGCCGCTCGCGGCGGCTCGCTGTTGTTCACCGGCGAGGCGGGGATCGGCAAGACCGCCCTGCTGGTCCACGCGGCACAGACGCTGGGCGCGCAGAAAATCGCGACCCACATGGTCCGCGGACGACCGAGCGACACGGCGGGGTCGGGCGCCCTGGGGCACCTGCTCCGCTCGCTGCTCGCCTGCCCGCCGGACGCCACCGAGGGCCAGGTGCAGGGACGGCTGGACGCGATGGACGGCCTGGACACCACCGACCGCGCCGCCCTGGCCTTCCTCGCCGTGACCTCGCGCTCCAGCGCGTCGCTCCCGGCCGGCGCCCTCGACCTGACCTGCATCACCGCGCTGCGACGCCTGCTCCGCCTGGTCGCCGCCGTTGCCCCGACCGCGATCCTGCTCGACGACGCGCGGCACCTCTGCAGCCGCGAGCGTCACCTGATCGCCCAGCTCGCCGAGGGCGTGGCGTCGATGCAGATCCTGATCATCGTCGCCGATCGACAGGCCCACCCCGAGCTGATCGACGCCGGGCTGCGCGAGGTGAAGCTCGGTCCGATGCACCCGGTCGACGCCGAGCGGCTGCTGCGCAAGCTCGCCGGGGACCGCCCGGTGGACAGCGAGACCGTCCAGCGGGTGCTCGAGTCCTCCGGCGGCAACCCGCTCTACATCGTGGAGACCGCGCGCTACCTCGAGCGCGAGGGGCGCCTCGCGGCGGAGACGCCGCGGCAGCGCCGCCAGCGGGCGATCACCGTCCCGGGCAACCTGCGGGCCCTGGTGCTCTCGCGCTTCGACGAGCTCGATCCGCTCGCCCAGACGGTCCTGGTCCACGCGGCCCTCGTCGGACGGGCCTTCGCCCCTTCCCTCCTGGCGCGGCTCATGCCGGGCGAGCGCGGGCTGCAGGCGTCCCTGGAGGAGCTGGAGGAGGCCGGGCTCCTCGAGCGCGAGGACGCCGAGGGGGCCAACCCCAAGCTCCAGTTCCGCCACGAGCTCGTGCGGGAGATCCTCTGCGACACGCTGACCCGCGACCGACGACGGGCGGTCCACCAGCGCATCGCCGACCTGCTGCTCGAGGGCGCCGACCCCTCCACTCCCCCGGGCGAGATCGGGCGGCAGCTCGAGCTCGCCGGTCGGGACACCGACGCGGCCGACCAGTTCGACCAGGCGGCGCGGGAGCACAAGGACCGCGGCGAGCCCGAGGAGGCCGCGCGCTACCTGCGGCGCGCGGTGGTCGCCCGCGAGCGCGCCGGCGACGTCGGCTCCCACCGCACCGTGGACCTGAGCATCCGCCTGGCGGCGGCCCTGAACCGCGCGGGTCACTGGGACGAGGCGCGACGCACCGCGCTGGAGACGCGCAACCGGGCCCTGCCCACCGGCGACGTGATCCTCGCCACCCGCGCCTCGCGCGAGCTCGCCCGCGCCGCCGCCGAGCAGGGCGACCTCCCTCTCGCCGACTCCGTGCTCGGCGAGGCGGTTCAGACCGCCTTCGAGTGCGGCGAGCTCGACCTGGCCGCGGCCCTGTCCAGCGACCTCGGCGAGGTGCAGGAGCGGACGGGCAAGCTGGAGCAGGCCCTCGGCACCCTCGAGGCCGCGCACCGCCGGCTGGAGGCCGCCTCGCGCCGGACCCGGATCAGCCAGGCCGGCGCCGCCTCGGCGCGCGTCGGCGAGGTGCTGAACCGCCTGGGCCGCGTGATGCTGCGCATGGAGCGGGTGGACGACGCGCGGGATCGGCTGGAGAAGGCGCTCAAACACGCCAACGTCGCGGGCGATCCGGGCCTCACCGGAAAGGTCCTCGGCAACCTGGGCCAGGCCCAGGCCGCGGCCGGCGAGCGCGCGGCCGCGCTGCAGACGCTGCACCAGGCGCTCGAGACCCTGCGGCGCGCGGGGGACCGGGTCGGAACCGCGAAGCTGCTGCACAACATGGCGAGACTGCACCTCGACTCGGGTCAGCGGGAGCAGGCCGAGGCCCTGGCCCGGGAGTCCTTCGACCTCAGCGTGGAGATCGGCTGGCGCGAGGGCGAGGCGATGGGCGCCGCCTTCCTCGATCAGATGCGCTGACCCGCCCCGCACCCGCCCGCGGCGCTATAGAAGGAAGTAGTGCACGACGTTCTCGCCCAGCTCCGCCGGGTCCAGCGTGGAGACGATGGCGCCGAGCTCCGGGGTGCGTGAGAGGTCGACCAGCCCGCTCCCGCCCCGCACGAGCTGGACCACCGGCCGCGAGAGCTGCTGCCGGCCCCGCGGCGCGCGGACCACCACCGCCGTCGCCCCCGACTCGAGCTCCACCACCGACCCCACGGGGTACAGACCGACCGTGTTCACGAACAGGCGGCAGAGCACCGGCTCGTCGAGCTGCCGCTCGACGAGGAGCAGCCGCAGCGCCTCGTCCGGGCGGACGGTCTCGATGAGCATCGCGAAGCGGTCGCCCAGAGCCGTGATCCGGCCGAGGAGGTCGCCCGGCTGCTCGTTGCTGTACAGGCCAGGGCGCCCCTGCCCGGCCGCCTCGTAGACCCCGACGACCCGCCGGATCAGGCCCTCGTTGAGGCCTCCTCCCCCGCACAGCGCCAGCGCCGCCGTCAGCGGGTCCGTCTCGCCCACGGCGAGGTTCGTGTCCGGCACCGTGCCCCGAAAAGCGCGCTCGTCCGGGCGCGCCAGGTGGTGGCACAGGGCGATCAGCGCAGCCTCGGCCCCGGCGCGTCGCGGCAGCGCCAGCCTGGCGACGCAGAGCAGGGCGAGGATCGCGCAGCGCACGAGGTGAACGCCGAGCCGACTGCCCTCCACCGGGAGCTGCAGCAGCCCGAGGAGGAGATCCGGCTCCCGGGCCGCGGCGTCGGCCAGGTCGTGGCCCACCCGGCGCAGCAGGCTCGGGCTCCAGCGCTGCCCGTGGGCGGCGAGGGCCATCACCCGGGCGACGACGGCCACCGAGCCGGCGTAGGTCCGCAGCACCTGGATCCGGCTGTCGATCTCCACGCTCTGGCCGCCGGCGTCCGCGTCGCTCAGGGGCACCAGCCTGACGCCGCGCAGCTCCGAGAGCGTCGCCGGATCCGCCTTCCCCTCGGCGACCTGGCGCAGCGCAGACATGAACGCCCGCAGCTCCTCCTCCGACAGCCCCGGGTCGAGCTCGAGCTCCTGGGCCTGGAGCCGTCGGTACAGCCGACCGAGGAACTGGCCGTTGTTGTACGTGGCGGAGTCCGGCTTCAGCAGCGCCTGGTTGAGCGAGAGGTTGTCACCGACCACGCCGAGCGCGACGCGGCTCTCTCCCAGCTGCCCCGCCTCGCGCAGGGAGGAGAGGAGCTGGGCCACCGGGTGACTCAGCGCCTCGTTGTTCAGATCGAAGAGCAGGGTGTTGCGCGCGAGCACGAACAGCCGGTTGACCAGCTCGCAGCCGAGGCGGCCCAGGCGCTCGTGGTCCCGGTCCACCGCCATCAGGTCGTCCAGGCTGCCCCTGCTCCGTTTGCTCACGGCTCGTCCTCCTCGACGTAGCGACGGAGCAGATCGTCCACCTCCGGGCGCGCCGTCCCGGCCGGCGGCTCATCGGTGTCCTCCAGGTAGCGTTGCAGGAGCTCCGCGACGGCGTCCTCCCCGCCGTCCTCCGTCGTGGGCCCGGGGGACGGCTCGTCCCGGTCCAGGTAGGCGCGGAGGAGCTGCGCCACCTCACCCGAGGAGCGGGACGCCGTCGCTCCCGCCGCGGGAGGGTCGGTTGCCTGACCGATGTCGACGAAGCCGTAGCCATCGGATCCGCCGAACACCCCGTCCTCGACCGCCGGGCCGACGTCCTCGACCGGCGCCGGCGCGGCGCGTTGCATCGCCGCGGCGCCGTCAGCGGGATCTTCGTCCAACGCCCCGGCCTGGCGCACGAGCTCGGGGATGGGGCGGACCTGGCTGGAGCGCGAGCGACGGCCCTGGCGCAGGACCTCGGCGGCCTCGCGGCAGGCCTCGCGCACCTGCCGCGCCATCAGGCGCCGGCCTGCCGTCTGCTCCAGCAGCTCCAGGTGCGCCCGGTCGTCGGTGGCGGCGAGCCCGTGGGCCGCGGCAGCGCAGAGCTCCACCTGGCGCCTGCCGCCCAGCACGCGTCCGCGCTGGACCAGCTCCTTGAGCAGGCGCACCTCGCGGGGGCCGCCGAAGCTGCCCAGCATCGTGCAGACCCTGCGTTTCTCGGCGAAGGACTGCTCCTTGAGCGAGCCATCGGCGAGGCGACGGAGCAGCCGCTTGACCAGCTCCGGGTCGGCGTGCCGCGCGAGGCACCGCTCGGCCTCGGCCCGCACGCGCGCGCTCGGATCCTCGAGCATCGCCCGCCGGACCGCGGCGACCGCGGGCGAGCGCAGATCCTGGGTCAGCCGGAGCAGCCAGATCCGCATGTCCGGCTGCGGGTGCTGTCTCAGCGGCCGGAGGCAGTCCAGCGCCTCCTCGGTGCCGATGGTGAGCAGAACGTCGAGGGCGAGCTGGACCTCTGCCTGCTCGCGGGACTCGAGATTCGGGGCGACGAGCGCGGGGCGATCCGCCGCGAGCTCAGCCAGGATCTCGGCGACATCCCGCGACACGTCGGTAAGCGGCGCCGCCGCGGCGAGGATCTCGCCGCACCGCTCCGCCGGCGCGAGGCGCAACAGGTCCAGCACCGGCGAGGGCTGCGCCGCGTCGCCTTGGGCGAGGAGCCGCAGCATCGCGGACACGTTGGCGCCGAGGAACACCCGCTCGACCATCCGCCCCGCCGCGTCGCCGAGCTCCTGACCGAACGCGCCCAGCGACCGCACGACCTCGAGCAGGTCCTCGACCCGTCCGCTGCGCAGCAGGGCCTGCACCAGCAGCTCGAAAGAGCCGAGCACTCCCTGCGCTCGCTCGGGGACCAGCGCGAGGCTTCGGTAGAGGATCTCGACGAAGCGGGCCAGCGTCCGCGGGTCATCGTACTCGGCGCGGAGCGCGTCCAGCTCTGGCCCCATGGCGCCGAAGGGGTCGACGCTGCCCTCGTCGGCGACGTCCAGCGTGGCGGCCAGCTGTTCGGGGTCGAGGTCGCCAAACGCCTGGGCGCTGAGCCGGATGCTCGCCAGGTCCCTGCGCCGCGCGCCCTCGGGGAGCTGCTCGGCCGTGGCCGCGGCGATGATCCGGTTCATCAGGTCCTGGTACGGGCGCAGGTCCTCCGCCTGCTCCGGCGCCTGCGTCAACAGATCGGCGACGATGAACCGGACGTGCTCCAGCTCCGCCTCCCACAAAAGCGTGACCATGTCGTTGTCGAACTGCTCGGGACGTTCCAGGTCGGTCTGCAGCGCGGCGACGAGGCGCTCCACCTCGGAGAGGGAGAGCCCCGGGAGCAGGCACAGGCGCCGCACACCGTCCCGGTGCATGCGGAAGACGAACCCCTCGGACTTCGGATCCTCGCGGTAGATCTCCTGCTCGCCACAGCACAGCGACTTGGCCCGGACATCGATCCAGGTCTCGCCCTCCTGCTCCGTGATTTCGACGAAGTGCTGGCCCGTGGAGGTCCGGAACGCGCGGGCCACCTGGTGCCCGGCGTCGTAGATGGACAGGCTGCGCAGTGCCTTGTCCATCCAGCGGAAGGCCTCCTCGAGCAGCGCGGCCGCCGCCCCCGCGCGCCCCTCGTCAAGCGTCTCGCCCATTCCCTCGTCCCATGCCCGCGCCGGGCGGGCGTGGTCCAGGGTACCACAGGGCCTCGGTTCCATCTCCGGGGACGTTGTGGTATGTACCCTCCGTGGTCCTCCGTCGTCCCCTCCCCGCATCCCCGGAGCTGGTCCATGGAGCCCTGTACGAGCGCTGACCTGGCCCGCGTTGACGCCATCCTCGCGCGCTACCCCGCGGACGAGTCGTCCCTGGTGATGGTGCTCCAGGACGTGCAGTCCGCCTTCAACTACCTGCCCTGCCACGCCCTCGAGAGGGTGGCGGAGCGCCTGGCCCTGCCCCGAACGAGCGTCTTTTCGGTGGCCACCTTCTACAAGGTGTTCAGCCTCTCGCCCCAGGGCCAGACGGTGATCCAGGTCTGCAAGGGGACCGCGTGCCACGTCCGCGGGGCCCGGTTGCTTGAGGACGAGCTGTGCCGCCAGCTCGGCGTGAAGCCGGGACAGACCACCGAGGACGGTGCCTTCACCATCCGCACCGTCAACTGCGTCGGCGCCTGCGCCATGGCCCCGGTGGTGATCGTCGGCGAGCAGTACCACGGCGAGGCTCGCCCGGCCCAGGTCGGCAAGATCCTCCGCCGTGCGCGAAGGCCCGACGACGGTCCGCCGGCGCGGGACACGCGGACCCGCGAGCAGCGGCCCCTGCGGCGGTTCCAGACCCCGGCGGATCTCCTCGAGCACGCCGCGGCTCTGCGCCGTACCCGCGAGCGGCTGACGACCCAGATCCGCGTTTGCGGCGGGCCCGGCTGCCTCGCCGCCGGCGCGCGGGACGTGCACGAGGCCTTCGCCGAGGCGGCCTACGCGCTCGGCGTCGACGTGCGGATGCGGCTCGAGGCCTGCCACGGGGAGGACGGCGAGGGGCTGCTCTCGCTCACCGGGTGCCAGGGACTGTGCCAGCAGGGACCGCTGGTCCAGGTGATCACCGCCGACAACGACGCGCTCCACCTGCGGGTCAAGCCGGCCGACGCCCGGGCGATCCTGGAGTCGATCCGCCCCGGCGCCGTCGAACGCCGCAGCCACCCGTTCTACAGGCACCAGGACCTGCGCGCCCTCTCCAGCTGCGGCCAGGTCGACCCGGAGAGCCTAGACGAGTACCTGGCCGTCGGCGGGTTCCACGGGCTCGCCCGGGCGCTGGCAGAGCTCTCGCCGGAGCAGGTGCTCGAGGCCGTCGAGCGCTCGGGGCTGCGCGGCCGCGGCGGGGCCGGGTTCCACACCGCCCGCAAGTGGCGCACGGCCCTGCGCGCCTCCCGGGGCGGTCCGCCGCCCTTCGTGCTCTGCAACGGCGACGAGGGCGACCCCGGCGCGTTCATGGACCGGGCGATCATGGAGGGCTCGCCGTACCAGGTGCTGGAGGGGATGATCCTCGGCGCCTACGCCCTGGGCGCGCGGCAGGGTTACATCTACGTCCGGGCGGAGTATCCGCTGGCCGTGGAGCGCCTGCAGCGGGCCATCACCACCTGCCGGGCGATGGGGCTTCTGGGTCCGGGGATCCTGGGCCAGGGCGACCTGAGCTTCGACCTGCGCATCTCCCGCGGCGGCGGCGCCTTCGTCTGCGGCGAGTCCACCGCGCTGATGCGCAGCATCGAGGGCAAGGTCGGCGAGCCACGGGCGAAGTACGTGCGCTCGGCCGAGCGCGGCCTCCATGACAGCCCGACGGTGCTGAACAACGTCGAGACCTGGGCCCTGATCCCGGGCATCGTGCGCCACGGCCCCGAGCGCTTCGCCGCCGTCGGCACGGAGAAGTCGAAGGGGACCAAGGCCTTCTCGCTCACCGGCCAGGTCGCTCGCACGGGCCTGGTGGAGGTCCCGATGGGGACCACCCTGCGCCAGCTGATCTTCGACATCGGCGGCGGGGTGCCGGGCGGCCGCCGGTTCAAGGCGGTGCAGACCGGCGGCCCCTCCGGCGGATGCCTCCCCGCGGACAAGCTGGACCTGCCCGTGGACTTCGAGGCGCTGAGCGAGGCGGGCTCGATGATGGGCTCGGGCGGCATGATCGTCATGGACGAGTCCACCTGCATGGTGGACGTCGCGCGCTACTTCGTCGACTTCCTGCTCGAGGAGTCGTGCGGCAAGTGCACGGCCTGCCGCCTCGGCCTGCCCCAGCTCTCCCGGCTGCTCTCCCGCCTGACGCGCGGCGAGGGCGAGCCCGAGGACCTGCAGGCCATCGAGGAGGTGGCCCGGACCATGGGCGAGTGCAGCCTGTGCGGTCTGGGCAAGAGCGCCCCCAACCCGGTGCTCTCGACCCTGACCTACTTCCGTCAGGAGTACGAGGCCCACATCGAGGGCCGCTGCCCCGCCGGCGTCTGCCGCCCGCTGATCCGTTATCGGATCACCGAGGCCTGCACCGGCTGCCTGCTCTGCATCAAGCCCTGCCCGGAGGAGGCGATCAGCGGCGCCAAGGGCGAGCGGCACGTGATCGACGAGCAAGCCTGCACGCGCTGCGGGATCTGCCGCTCGATCTGCCAGTACGACGCCGTGGAGGTGGTGTCATGACCACGCGAACCGGCGAGATGGTGACCCTGACCGTGGACGGACGACGGTCCGTCGCCCCTGCCGGGAGCTACCTCCTGCCGCTCCTGCGGGAGATGGGCATCGAGATCCCCGCCCTCTGCGACCACCCGGACCTCGAGCCGGTGGGGGCCTGCCGCCTGTGCATGGTCGAGGTGACCCACGCGGACTGGGGCGGCTGGAGCGGGCTGATGACCGCCTGCCTCTACCCCGTCTCCGACGGGATAGAGGTCTCCACCCGCAGCGACCGCGTGATCCGGGCCCGCCGCGGCGTGCTGTCCCTGCTCGCCGCCCGCTGCCCGGGATCCGAGGAGATCCAGCGCCTCGCGCGCCACCACGGCGTCGAGTCGCCGCCGTTCCGCCTGTTCAGCGACCCGGACGCCGACGACTGCGTGCTCTGCGGGCTCTGCACCCGGGTGTGCGAGACCTACGCCACGGGCGCGATCTCCACGGTGAGCCGGGGCGCGACCAAGCGGGTCGCGACCTTCGCGGACGCCGCCCCCGACGAGTGTGTGGGCTGCGGCGCCTGTGCGCTCGTCTGTCCCACCGGGCACGTGGCCCAGCAGCGCGCGCGGGGGAGCTACACGGTCTGGGGCCGGACGGTGGAGCTGCCGGTGGCGGTTGTCGATCCCGGTCGCTGCATCGGCTGCGGCGCCTGCGAGGAGGCCTGCCCCTTCTCGGTGGCCCGCGTCACCCTGCGCAAGGGCGGGGCGCGGATCGCGCTGATCCCCGAGGAGCACTGCCGGGGCTGCGGGGCCTGCCTCGGCGCCTGCCCCACCGGGGCGATCACCATGCCCCCCGGCTTCCCCGAGCTCGCCGCCGAGATCACCGACGCCGCCGAGCGCGTCCTGGTGCTCGCCTGCTCCCGCAACAACCTCACCGGAGCGCTGCCCGAGGACGCGCGGCTCGTCGCGCTGCCCTGCGCCGGGCGGGTCTCGCTGCCGCTGTTGCTCTGGTCGCTCTGCGGACCCGCGGCGGGGGTGCTGGTCCTGGGCCGCCACCAGTCGACGTGCCGCTTCAACGGCGCCGAGGATCCGGCGCGGAGCAGGGTCGAGCACGCCCGCTCGCTGCTCGCGGCGATGGGCTTCGACCCGGACCGCCTGCGTTTCGTCGAGCCCGCGCCGGGCCGCGACGGGCCGCGAGACGCCGTGCTCGACTTCGCCCGCGCCCGTCCGGCCTCGCCCTTCACCGAGCGCGCGCCGGCCTCGCTCCTCGGCGCCGAGTCTCTGGACACCGCCGCCGCCCTGCTGCGCTGGCTCCTCGACCGCGCGCCAGCCCCCGACGCCAGGGGCTGGCTCGACTCCGTCGGCCTGCCCGCGGCGAGCCCCGGTGGACCTCGCCTGCTGCTGCGGGACCTGCCCGAGCTCCTGACCCTGGACGAGCGTCTGATCAGCCCGCTTCACCTGCCGGAGCAGCTCGCGGGATCCCTCGCCGTGCTCGGCCTCCTCGGCCACCCGGGCGCCGGGATCGCCGTCGCCTGGGGTCCCGGGGCGGGGCTGGAAACCACCGACGAGCCGCCCGCCGCGGTCAACGACCTGCTCGCGCTGGGTGCGCGCTCCCTCCCACGTCCAGCGCGCCCGGCGCGGATCGCCTGCGCCCCGGAGCAGTGCGAGCTGGTGCGCGCCCTGGGCCACGAGCCCGTGGACGTCGGCCCCGACCCTCTGCCCCGCCGCTTCTCCCTCTCGCCGGATGCGCGCCGGGAGGCGGAGGAGCGCCTGGCGCGGGCCGAGGCCGCCGGCGCCGAGGCGCTGCTGGTCGCGGATCCGGCGGCGCTCGCCCGCTGGGCCCTGCTCACCCGCGACGGCACCTGGCGCTCCAGTCGCCTGCGCCCGGTGTTGCCCACCTGGCTCGCCCACGGGATCACCAGCCCGCGGACGGAGGCACGACCATGACTGCCAGACCTTCGACGCGTCGGATCCAAAGGCACCCGGTCCTCGCCCCGTTGCCCGAGCCCTCGGTCCGCTTCACCTTCAATGGGCAGGAGCTGCTCGCCCGGCCGGACGAGATGATCAGCTCCGCGCTGTACGCCGCGGGCATCACGGCCTTCGGCCGGCACCACCGCGACAACGGCCCCCAGGGCATCTTCTGCGTCAACGGCCAGTGCTCCCAGTGCACGGTGCTGGTGGACGGCCGACCGCTCAAGTCGTGCATGACCCCGGTGACCGAGGGGGTGCGGGTGGAGAGCTGCGACGGGCGGCCCCCGCTGCCGGCGGATGACGCCCGCCGGGCGCTGAGCCGCCCGGGGGAGCGCCGCACCGAGGTGCTGGTCCTCGGCGGCGGCCCCGCCGGCCTGTGCGCCGCCATCGAGCTCGGCCGGCTCGGCGTCCAGGTGCTCGTCATCGACGACAAGCCGGCGCTCGGCGGGAAGCTGACGCTGCAGACGCACCAGTTCTTCGGCTCCGTGGCCGACTGCTGGGCCGGCACGCGGGGCATCGACATCGGCGATATCCTGGCGCGCCAGCTGGCCGAGCTGCCAACCGTCGAGGCCTGGCTCAACAGCACCGCGGTGGGCATCTTCGCCGACGGCAAGGTCGGCGTGGTCGGTCCTGCGGGCTACCGCCTGGTCCAGTTCGACCGCCTGCTGGTCTCGCTGGGCGCGCGGGAGAAGAGCCTGTCGTTTCCCGGCTGCGACCTGCCCGGGGTCTACGGCGCCGGGGCGTTCCAGACCCTGGTCAACCGCGACCTGGTCCGGGCCTGCGACCGGCTGTTCGTGGTCGGCGGGGGCAACGTCGGGCTGATCGCCGCGTACCACGCCCTGCAGGCGGGGATCGACGTCGTCGGCCTGGTGGAGGCCCTGCCCGAGGTCGGCGGCTACAAGGTCCACGCCGACAAGATCAAACGGCTCGGCGTCCCGGTCTGGACGAGCCACACGGTGCTCCGCGCCGAGGGGCGGGAGCAGGTCGAGTCGGTGACCATCGCCCAGATCGACAGCGCCTTCCGCCCCGTGCCCGGGACCGAGCGGACCTTCGCCGTGGACACGCTGCTCATCGCCGTCGGGCTCTCCTCGTGCGACGAGCTCCTGGTCAAGGCCCGCGACATCGGCATCCAGGCCCACGCCGCCGGCGACACCGCGGAGATCGCCGAGGCATCGGCGGCGATCTTCGGCGGCCGGATCACCGGACGGGAGATCGCGCGGGAGATGGGGATCTCGGTGGAGATCCCGGAGCACTGGCCGAGCCTCGCCGCCGTGCTGCGCAGCCGTCCGGGCCAGATCGGGTCGTTCGAGCCCCTGGATCTGCCCCAGCCCGTGTACCCGCTGATCCGCTGCGTGCAGGAGATCCCCTGCGACCCGTGCCGCGAGGCCTGCCCCGAGGGGCTGATCAGCCTCGCTGGCGACTCGATCATGGATCTCCCGCGCTTCGAGGGCGCCTGCCTCGGCTGCGGCGAGTGCGTCAGCGTCTGCCCGGGCCTGGCGATCAACCTCGTGATCAACGACTACGACCCAGACCAAGAGCGGGCCCTGCTGATGCTGCCCTTCGAGCTCGGCCTGGAGCAGCTCCCGCTGGGCCGTGAGGTCCCCACCGTGGACATGGAGGGCAACCCCGTCGGCCGGGGCACGGTGGTCGCCGTACGCCAGCGCCCCGAGCAGGACCGCCGCCACCTGGTGCTGCTCGAGGTCCCCTTCGAGGAGCGGCTGCGGGTGGCCGGCTTCCGGATCCGTAGGCCCTCGCAGCCCCTCGAGCACGGCGCGCCGGCCGCGGACGAGGATCCCATCGTCTGCCGCTGCGAGCGGGTGCGGCGCAGCGCCATCGTCGCCGAGATCCGCGCCGGCGTGCGAGATCTGAACCAGCTCAAGGCCCTGGCGCGCTCGGGTATGGGCGGCTGCGGCGGCAAGACCTGCACCGAGCTCGTGCGGCGGATCTTCCGCGAGGAGGGGGTGGATCCGGGGAGCGTCACGCCGGGCACGGTCCGACCGCTCGTGGCGGAGACCCCGCTCGACGCCTTCGTGCGCGGCGCCGCCGAGGAGGAGGACCATGGCTGATGTGTACGACGCCATCGTCGTCGGCGGCGGCTCCGTGGGCGTGCCGGCGGCCTACTACCTCGCGCGGCGTGGGCTGAAGACCCTGGTCCTCGACCGGCGTCCCGCCGTGGGCCAGGGCGAGAACAAGGCCGCCATCGGCGGCGTGCGGGCCACGCACTCCGACCCGGCCAAGATCCTGCTCTGCTCCCGCTCGCTCGAGGTCCTGAGCGGCTGGAAAGAGGAGCACGGCGACGAGATCGGCTGGAAGCCCGGCGGCTACTGTTTTCCGGCCTACAGCGAGGCGGTGGAGTCGACCCTGCGCGGGCTGCTCCCCCGCCAGCACGCCTACGGGCTGGCCAACGACTGGGTCGGTTCCGAGGTCGTCCGCGATCTGGTGCCCGGGATCGAGGCGGAGGGGCTCCGCGGTGGCACCTACTCCCCCGGAGACGGCCAGGTCTCGCCCCTGCTCCTGCCCGTGGTGCTCATGCGGCACGCCGAGCGGATGGGCGCCAGGCTCCAAGTCGGCGAGAGGGTGACCGGCTATCTCCAGAGCGGCGGTCGCATCGAGGGCGTGCGCACGGAGCGCGGCACCTACCACGCTCCCATCGTGGTCGTGGCCACCGGCTCGGACGCGGCCAGCGACGGAGAGCTCCTGGGGATCCCGATCCCCGTGACGCCGGACAGCCACGAGGCCGGGATCACTGCCCCCGTCGCGCACTTCATCCGCCCGCTCGTCGTGGACCTGCGCCCCGGCCCCGAGGGCAAGACCGCCAACTTCTACTTCGGACAGAACCACGAGGGCCAGATCATCTTCTGCTACACACCGCGGGAGCTCTTCGTCGGGACCAACCGGGAGAGCCTGTCGGAGTTCTTGCCGATCCTCGCCCAGCGGATGATCACCCTGGTCCCCAGGCTGCGCCACCTGCTCGTCCGGCGCGTCTGGCGCGGCTGCTACCCGATGACCCCGGACGGGATCCCCATCGTGAGCAACGTGCCGCAGATCGGCGGCCTGACCCTGGCCGTGGGCATGTGCGGCCAGGGGTTCATGCTCGGCATCGGCGTGGGCCAGGAGGTGGCGGCCCTCGCGGTCGACGGGGCCTACCGGCTGCCGCCCGAGGCCGCCGACACCCTGCGTTACGACCGCAACTTCGGCGCCGCCAAGACCGAAGCCCTCAAGTAGCGCGCCGCGAGGAACGGCGCGCGCCACGCAAGTGGCTTGCTTTTCCTGACGATTCCAAAAAAGATACTGGCCTGCCGGAGAATCTGGGACATAAATTCCCCGAAGGAGCGGACCTGTGAAAACCGTGCTGCAGCTGCTGGCCGGCGGCGTCATCGGGATGGTCTTCGGCGTGATCGTGGGTGGGGCTCCGTTTGGCGGGATCGGCGCCGTGATCGGCGGCCTGATCGGGGGCGGCGTCGGCACCGGGTTCATGATCCTCGTCGTCAGCAGCAGGAACAAAGAGGTCAAGTGAGCCGTGGCTGGAGCCCGCAAGAACCGAGCGTGGCTGGTGGTGTCCGTCCTGTTCGCGCTGTCCGTGGTCATCGGCGTGGTCGCCTACTGGCGGTTCATCGCCTCCGACCGCTACCTGCGGGCGGACCTCAAGCGCCTCGCCGCCCAGGGCAAGCAGCTGACCGTGGAGGGCTGTGTCGACGCCACCCTCGCCTGGGGCCGGAGCTGCAAGGCGATGAAGAGCCTGTGCGACGCCACCGCCCCGGAGATGATGGGCAAGTGCCTGGCCGCCCGCGATCGGTCGAGCTACTGTCGTCGCCTGGGGACCACGGGCCACGACACGCACTTCGGCTTCAAGGAGTGCAAGGCACGCGGCGTCGACCGCAAGAGCAAGAAGACCTGCGCCACCGCCTACCGCGCCATCGCGACGCACTGTGACAGGCTCCGGGCGCGAACGGAGGGACCGAGATGAACCTGTTCCGCTTTGCCGTGGCAACGACCCTGGCGACCTTTCTGCTGCTCCTGGTCGGTGGCACCGTCAACCCAGCGGGCGCGTCGCTGGCCTGCCCTGACTGGCCGCTGTGCTACGGCTCGCTGTTCCCCGAGATGAAGAACGGGGTCCAGTTCGAGCACACACACCGGCTCGTCGCCACCGCGGTCGGGCTGATGACCATCGTCCTCGCGGTCTGGATCTGGCGCAGCCGGCCCCGGCTGAGGTTGCTCGGCGTGCTGGCCCTGGTCGGCGTCGTGCTCCAGGGCGTCCTCGGCGGCGTCACCGTCCTGCTCCGCCTGCCGCTCGCGGTCTCCACCGCCCACCTGGCGCTCTCGATGCTCTTCTTCGGCCTGCTGATCTACCTCTGCTTTCGCCTCTGGCCCGGGGCGGAGCGCGAGTCCCGGGGCCCGACGATGCACCGCGGTCTCGTCGGCCTGGGCGTCGCGCTGGTTTACGTCCAGATCTTGCTCGGGGCGCTGGTCCGTCACACTGGCGCCGGGCGGGTCTGCGGCACGGACTTCCTGCTCTGCGGGGGCGCGGCCTGGCCCGAGTTCCACCCGGCGCAGATGCACATGATCCACCGCTTCTTCGGCTACGCCGTCTTCGTCTTCGTGATCCTCGTCTCGGTGGCTGCCCTGCGGCAGGCGCGCCGGCACGGTCGCCGCCTGACACGCTTCGCGGCCCTCGCCGCTCCCAGCGTGGCCCTGCTCCAGGTGATCCTCGGCATGCTCACCGTGGCCACCGGGGTCGGCGTCCCCGCGGCGACCGCCCACCTCGGCGGCGGGGCGCTGCTGCTCGCCACGATGCTCGTCACCTTCCTCTCCATGGGCCCGGAGCGCGAGGCGCTCCAGCCCGAAATCGACCGCGAGCGCCAGCCCGCGGCCCAGGGCGCGGCATGAGCGCCGGCCCCGACGCCCGGCGCTCGACGGGCCGGGACCTGCTGGCGCTGACCAAGCCGCACATCGTGCTGGTCTCGACCCTGGTCGCCGCCGGCGGGATGGCCCTCGCCCCGAGCCCGATGCCCCACGGGCCGGCGCTGCTGGTGCTCCTCGGCGTCGCCGCGCTGGTCGGCGGCGCGAGCGCGCTCAACATGTACCTCGAACGCGACCTCGACGGCCGGATGCCGCGGACCGTCTCGCGCCCGCTCCCCGCGCGGCGGCTCGCCGCCAGGACGGTGCTCGTCTTCGGCGTGTTCCTCGCCGCGGGCGCCCTCGCCACCCTCGGCGTCGCCGCGAACCCTCTCACCGCGGCGCTGGGCCTGGCCGGCCTCGTCGGGTACACCATGCTCTACACCCCGCTCAAGCGACGCACGCCCCTCGCGCTACCGGTGGGCGCCGCCGCCGGCGCGTTGCCGCCGCTGATGGGCTGGACCGCGGCCACCGGCGAGCTCGCCCTCCCCGGGCTGGTGCTCTTCGCCGTGCTGTTCCTCTGGCAGGTCCCCCACTTCCTGGCCATCGGCATCTACCGCAAGGACGAGTACGCGCTCGCCGGGTTCCGGACCCTCGTCGGACAGCGTGGCGAGCGTCCGGCCTGGCGGCGGATCGTCGTCTACTCGACGGTCCTGCTCCCCGTGAGCCTCTCGCTGGTGCCCCTCGGCCTCGCGCGGGGCCTCTTCGGCGGGGCGGCCGTCGTGCTCGGAATCGGGCTGCTCGCGGTGGGCATCAGCGGCATGTCGCGCATGACGCCCCGCGCCGCCGTGCGCTACTTCCGGGCCTCGCTGGTCTACCTTCCGCTGATCTCTCTCGGGCTGGTTCTTGACCGCACGCTGTTCTGAGACGGGGGCGCAATGACCGAAGGACCGAAAAGCACGGCGAAGCGAGGCATGCTCGGGCGGCTGCTGCGCAGCCCGTTTTTCTGGGCCGCCGCGGCCGCGGTGATCACCTTGCCGCTGGTCCGGCCGCTGCTGCGGCACGTGCCCGATCCGCCGCCGCGCGTCGGCACCTTGCCGGGCTTCAGGCTCGTGGACCAGACAGGCCGACCCTTCGGCAACAAGGACCTCGTCGGCAAGGTCCACGTCGTCGACTTCTTCTTCACCACGTGCCAGTCCATCTGCCCGCGCCTGACCAGGGCGATGAAGGCGCTCCAGGACCGCTTCGAGAAGAACAAGGTCCCGGTCCGGCTGCTCAGCATCACCGTGGACCCGGAGAACGACACGCCGGAGGTCCTCGCGGCCTACGCCAAGAAGTACGGCGCGGACCTCAAGCGCTGGACCTTCGTCACCGGGACCGAGGCGCAGGTCCGGGAGCTGATCGTCGAGGGCTTCAAGACCCACATGGGCCAGAAGGAGAAGATCGGCGACAACCTGATCGACATCAGCCACGCCGGCCTGTTCGTCATCGTCGACGGCGAGGGCGGCATCCGCGGCTACTACCGACCCGACGAGCAGGGCCTGGACGAGATGTTTCACCGCTCGCAGCACGTGCTGCGTGAGATGGAGCGCGGGCGGTGAGGGCGCGTCCCGCTCGCGCGCTCCTCTTCGCCTGCCTGGCGCTCGCCGCCTGCAAGGGGGAGCGGATCAGCGAGTCGATGACCCTGGGCGGGGTGAAGGTGGCCGCCGGGACCCTCGAGCGGGGCCGGGTGAGCTTCACGCGTAACTGCACCGGCTGCCACGGCGAGAAGGGGGACGGCAAGGCCCCGACCTCGGCGACGCTGAGGCCGCGCCCCCGGGACTTCACCAAGGGTCTGTTCAAGTTCAAGTCCACGCCCGATGACCGCCTGCCCCTTGACACGGACCTGCGGGGGACGCTTGAGCGCGGCCTTCGCGGGACCCACATGCCGTCCTGGGCCAACCTGGGGCCCGACGACCTCAACGGCACGATCCAGTTCATCAAGACCTTCGCGACGCGCTGGCGCCGGGAGCGCCCGGGCGAGCCGGTCCCGCGCGCCAACGACCCATGGTCCGGCAAGCGCCTCGAGGCCGTGGCCCGGGGCGAGGCTGTCTACCACGCCGTGGCGCGCTGCTGGGAGTGCCACCCGGCCTACGTGCCACGCGCGCGCATCCTCGAGCTGACGCGGCAGGAGGCCGAGCGGATGGGCAAACGCCGGCCCGCCTCTCTGCCCTTCCGCGGCGCGCTTCACCGCCCGGCGACGGTGGACACCTCGTTCGGGCGGGAGACCGCGCCCGATTTCCTCTCGGACCAGCTCCGGGTGGCCTGGGCCGACGGGCTGCTCTACCGCACGGTGGCAGCGGGGGTCGGCGGCACACCCATGCCGACCTGGCACGGTAAACTCGGTCCCGCGGACCTGTGGGCCGTGGTCCACTTCGTCCGCGACCTGATTCAGATCAGGGGGACGCCCCGGGCAAAAGCCTTGCGCCGGCGCCTCGATAGCACATAAATACCGGAACCCGGGTGGGGGGTTTGCAACGATGTCCAAAGACGGAACCTTAACCAGACGACGGGTCACAACGTGGCACTGATCTTCCCTCGCTGGGCCAACAGGGCCCCCCTGGCAATTGGCGTCGGTACGCCCCTGGTCCTGGTGACGGTGGTCGCGTCGGTCTGGTACTGGGGATCCCCCAAGTACACCGACGTTGGGTACGCGCCGAAGCAGCCCGTTCCCTTCAGCCACAAGCTCCACGCCGGCGACCTGGGCATGGACTGCCGCTATTGCCACAACACCATCGAGCGGGCGGCCTTCGCCGCCATCCCCCCGACACACACCTGCATGAACTGTCACCGGATCGTGCTCAAGGACAGCCCGAAGCTCGAGCCGGTCCGCTCGAGCGCGGCGAGCGGGATGCCGGTGGAGTGGGTCAAGGTCCACATGCTGCCGGACTACGCCTACTTCGATCACAGCGTACACCTCGCCGCCGCCATCGGGTGCGCGACCTGCCACGGCCGCATTGACCAGATGAAGGTCGTCGAGCAACACGCGCCCCTCTCCATGTCGTGGTGTCTCGAGTGCCACCGCGACCCGCGGCCGAACCTGCGCCCGGTCAGCGAGATCACCAACATGAGCTGGGACGCCAAGAAGGCGGCCTACGACCCGACCCAGGATCCGCACCGCAAGCGGATGCCCAGCCCGCCGACCAACTGCTCGGGGTGCCATCGATGAGCGAAAAGGCGAATGTGGACGGTGGGGGGGGCGGGAGGGACCACATGAGATACTGGCGCAGCCTCGACGACCTCGCCCGGACGCCGCGCTTCCTCGACGCGCTCCAGCGGGAGTTCCCCCCCGAGGCGACGGAGCTCGAGATCCCGCCCGTGAGCCGGCGCCGCTTCCTCGGTCTGGTGGGCGCCTCCTCGGCCCTCGCCGGCGTGACCCTCACCGGCTGCATCCGCAAGCCGCGCCAGAAGATCATGCCCTTCGCCGAGCGGCCGGAGGACCTGGTGCCCGGCCGGCCGCGCTTCTACGCGACCAGCGCCTGCATCTGCGGCCAGGTCGAGGGGCTGCTGGTGGAGAGCCACGATGGCCGGCCGACCAAGATCGAGGGCAACCCCGGGCACCCGATGAGCCGGGGCACGACCAGCCCCTGGGCCCAGGCCGAGGTCCTCTCGCTCTATGATCCGGAGCGCAGCCGCAAGCCCCTGCGCCGGGGAAAAGCCGCGACCTGGGGCCAGTGGGAGAGCTTCGCCGCCAAGCACTTCGACGGGCTCGCCGCCGCCCGGGGCGAGGGTCTGGCCCTGCTCGTCGAGCAGCAGCCCTCCCCCACGCTGCAGGCGACCCTCGCCGCGCTCGCCGATCGCTTCCCCGCGGTGCGGGTCTTCCGCCACGACCTGGCGGCGTGGGAGAACGCCGCGGCCGGCGCTCAGCTCGCCGGGGCCCTGGGAGCGCCGCTGCTGCGCCTCGAGCGGGCCCGGATCCTGCTCGCCCTCGACGCCGACCCCCTGGGGACCGAGGGCGACACCGTGAGCAACGCCCGGGGGTTCGCCGAGGCGCGCCAGCCGGACGGAACGCCGGCGACGATGAACCGGCTCTACGTGGTGGAGCCCTTCTTCAGCGTCACCGGCACCATGGCCGATCACCGCCTGCGGCTGCGCGCCAGCCAGGTGCCTGGCTTCTTCGCCGCGCTGGTGCGGGAGCTCGGCGGCCAGGGGCTCGCCCTGCCCGACGAGGTCAACAAGCTCGTCGCCGGGGCCAAGGCGCCCCCCGGGGTGGCCGGCAAGTGGATCCCCGCTTTGGCCCTGGACCTGCTCGGCGCCCGGGGAAGGAGCGCGATCATCGTCGGCGAGCGCCAGCCACCAGCGGTCCACGCCCTGGCCCTCGCCGTGAACCAGGCCCTGGACAACATCTCGGCCCCCGACGCACCGCGCCCCCTGGTCTGTCCAGGACCGGACCGGACCGCCGGCACGGGCCCGCTCCTGCGCCCGCTGGCCGAGCTCGCCGCCGATGTCCGCGCCGGACGCGTCAAGACGCTGCTCGCCCTGGGCGGCAACCCTGTCTTCACCGCCCCGGCGGACCTGGATTTCGCCGGCCTGCTGGGCAAGGTCCCCGAGACGATCCACGTCGGGCTTCACGTGGACGAGACCGCCGCGCTCTGCAGCTGGCACCTGCCCCGCAGCCACTTCCTCGAGGCCTGGGGCGACTGGCGCGCCAAGGACGGCACGGTCAGCATCCAGCAGCCGCTCATCGCGCCGCTCTTCGACACGCGCTCGGAGCTCGAGGTCATCGCCCCCCTCGCCGGGCTGAAGGATCGACGCGGCTACGAGCTGGTCCGCGCCCACTGGGCCCGGACGCTCAGGGGCCGGCCACAGAGCCAGCCCTTCGACAGGCTCTGGCGCCGCTGGCTCCATGACGGCGTGGCGCCGGAGGCTTCGGGACACGCGCCGGGCGGCCCCTCGTCTCTGGGCAAGCTCTCCTCGAGCTGGCCGACGCCGGCTCCCGGCGACGGCCTCGAGCTGACCTTCCGCATCGATCCCAAGCTCTTCGACGGGCGCTACGCCAACAACGGCTGGCTCCAGGAGCTGCCCGACCCGGTGACCAAGCTGACCTGGGACAACGCCGTGCATGTCGGCCCGGCGACGGCGAAGCGGCTGGGGGTCACCTCCTTCGACATGGTCGAGCTCGCGGTGGCTGGGCGCTCGCTCCAGCTCCCGGTCTTCGTCGTGCCAGGCACCGCCGACGACGCGGCCGTGGTCACCATCGGCAACGGTCGCACCCGGGGCGGAACGGTGCTGCGCAAGGCCGGCTTCGACGCCTACCGGCTGCGCACGTCCAGCGCGCCGTGGATCGCCGCCGGGGCGTCGATCAAGAAGCTCGGCCGCCGCTACCTCCTCGCCTCGACCCAGGACCACGGCAGCATGGAGGGGCGCCCACTGATCCGCGAGGCCGCGCTCGAGGAGTACCGCAGGGATCCCGGCTTCGCCAAGGAGGCCGTCGAGCATCCGCCGCTGCGCTCGCTCTGGACCGAGCACGACTACACAAAGGGCCACCAGTGGGGCCTGAGCGTCGACCTCAACGCCTGCACCGGCTGCAACGCCTGCGTGCTCGCCTGCGTGGCCGAGAACAACGTCCCGGTGGTCGGCAAGCGCCGCGTGCTCGAGGGCCGCGAGATGCACTGGGTCCGCATCGACCGCTACTTCACCGGCGAGGGCGACGATCCCGACGCGATGCGGGTCCAGCCCATGGCCTGCCAGCAGTGCCAGCTCGCCCCCTGCGAGGGCGTCTGCCCCGTGGGCGCCACGGCCCACAGCCCCGAGGGGCTGAACGACATGGCCTACAACCGCTGCATCGGCACGCGGTACTGCTCGAACAACTGCCCCTACAAGGTGCGGCGGTTCAACTTCTTCCAGTACAGCAAGGGCTTCGACGCCGTCGCCCGGATGCAGAAGAACCCCGACGTCACCCTGCGCTTCCGCGGCGTGATGGAGAAGTGCACCTTCTGCGTCCAGCGCATCAACCAGGCCAAGATCGCCGCCAAGCGCGACGGCGACGGCGTGGTCCCCGACGGGACCATCGTCCCGGCCTGCGCCCAGGCCTGCCCGACCCGGGCCATCGTCTTCGGCAACATCAACGATCCGAAGAGCGAGGTCTCGCGCCGCAAGGCCCTGGCCCGGGACTACAGCGTGCTGGCGGAGCTCAACCTGAAGCCGCGGCTGACCTACCTCGCCAGGCTGCGCAACCCGAACCCGAGGCTAGGCTAAGCATGAGCGCGACCACCGACCAAGAGCTGCAGCTGGCCGACCCCGTCGAGCGCCGGGTGCCCCTGATCCTGGGCAAGGAGGACTTCCACTCCATCACCGAGGCCGTGGCCCGCCCGGTGGAGTGGTCCCCGCCCCGGGGCTGGTACATCTTCTTCGGCGTCTCTCTCGCCCTGCTCGGCCTGCTGCTGGTCTCGGTATCCTGGCTCGTCTGGACCGGGACGGGCGTCTGGGGCCTGAACATCCCGGTGGGCTGGGGCTGGGCCATCGTCAACTTCGTCTTCTGGGTCGGCATCGGACACGCCGGCACGTTGATCTCCGCGATCCTCTTCCTGCTGCGGCAGCGCTGGCGCACCTCGATCAACCGCTTCGCCGAGGCGATGACGATCTTCGCCGTGATGTGCGCGCTGATGTTCCCGACGATCCACGTCGGCCGGATCTGGCTGCTCTACTGGGTCTTCCCCATCCCGAACCAGATGACCGCGTGGCCCAACTTCCGCAGCCCGCTGCTCTGGGACGTCTTTGCCGTCAGCATCTACGGCACGGTCTCGATCCTCTTCTGGTACACGGGCCTGATCCCCGACCTGGCCACGATGCGGGACCGGGCCAAGACACGCCTGCGCCGCATCATCTACGGCATCTTCTCCCTCGGCTGGCGCGGGTCGGCGCGCCACTGGCTGCACTACGAGAAGGCCTACCTGATCCTCGCCGGCCTCTCCACGCCGCTCGTCCTCTCGGTGCACTCGGTGGTCTCCTTCGACTTCGCCGTGGCTCAGCTCCCGGGCTGGCACACGACCATCTTCCCGCCCTACTTCGTCGCCGGCGCCATTTTCAGCGGCTTCGCCATGGTGGTCACGCTGATGGTGATCGCCCGGAGCGTGTTCAAGCTCAAGCACCTGGTCACCCTGCGCCACTTCGAGAACATGGCCAAGGTGATCCTGCTCACCGGCTCGATGGTGGGCTACGCCTACGGCATCGAGTTCTTCATGTCCTGGTACAGCGGGAACCCGTACGAGAGCTTCACCTCCATCAACCGCGCCTTCGGCCCCTACGCCTGGGCCTACTGGATCATGGTGAGCTGCAACGTGCTCTCGCCCCAGATCTTCTGGTTCAAGAAGGCGCGGACCAGCATCCCCGTGCTCTTCGTCGTCTCGATCCTGGTCAACGTCGGCATGTGGTTCGAGCGCTTCGTGATCACGGTGACCTCCCTGGCCAACGACTTCCTGCCCTCCAGCTGGGACTACTACTCGCCGACCTTCTGGGACTGGGGCTGCTTCCTGGGCAGCTTCGGCCTGTTCTTCACCATGTTCAGCCTGTTCGTGCGCTTCGTGCCCCAGGTGGCGATGGCCGAGGTCAAGACGGTGCTCCCGGAGGCCAATCCGCACCACGAGGCGGAGGAGGCGGCCCATGCCTAGCTATGGTCTGCTCGCCGAGCTCCCCTCGACCAGGGCCCTGTACCAGGCGTGCGAGAAGGTGCGGGACGCGGGCTACACGCGCTGGGACGCGCACAGCCCCTTCCCGGTCCACGGCCTGGAGAAAGCGATGGGCCTGCGCGCCTCGCGCTTGCCCTGGATCGTGCTGGTGCTGGCCCTGACCGGCATGGGGAGCGCCTTCTACCTCCAGTCCTGGATCCACGCCATCGACTACCCGCTGGTGATCAGCGGCAAGCCCTTCTTCAGCTGGCCGGCCTTCATCCCGGTGACCTTCGAGGCGACGATCCTGTTCGGCGCCCTGGGCGCGGTGCTCGGCATGTTGCACCTCAACCGGCTCCCGCGCCACCACCACGCGCTCTTCCGCTCCCAGCGCTTCGAGCGGGTCACCGACGACAAGTTCTTCATCTCCATCGAGGCGGCCGACCCGCGCTACGACGAGGCGAAGACCCGGGCCCTGCTCGAGGAGGCCGGGGCGACCCACGTCGAGGTCATCGAGGACTGAGGATGCGATACACACTCCCACTCGCCCTGCTGCTCCTCTCCGCCTGCCGCGGCGACCCCTCCGACCAGCCTCCGGTGCACCTGAACCCGAACATGGACAACGTCGAGCGCTACGACCCGCAGGAGCCCGACCCGTTCTTCGAGGATCGGCGCGCCATGCGGCCCGAGGTGCCGGGGACGGTCGCCATGGGCCAGCTGCGGCAGGACGACCACCTCTACCGCGGCCTGGTCGACGGCAAGCCCGCGACGACGCTGCCCGTGAAGCTGGACCGAGCGCTGCTCGAGCGCGGCCAGCAGCGCTTCGACATCTACTGCCGGGTCTGCCACGGGGGCGCCGGGATGGCGGACGGGACCGTGGTCAAGCGTGGCATGCTGCCGCCGCCGAGCTTCCACGAGGAGCGGATCCGCGCGTTGCCGGTGGGCCAGATCTTCCACGTGATCAGCCACGGGGTGCGCAACATGCCCTCCTACGCCGCCCAGATCCCGGTTCGTGACCGCTGGGCCATCGTGGCCTACGTCCGGGCGCTGCAGGTCAGCCGCAGCGCCACGCTCAAGGACGTCCCCGGCGATGTCGCCGAGTCGAAAGGATGGTCGAAGTGACAGCGAAAGCGGAGATCACGCGCGAGCAGGTCACCATCGGCCCCGGGAGCCCCTGGCGCCGGCTCCCGCTCGTCGGCGCCGTGCTGGCGGTGGTGGGGCTCGGCGCCACCGCGGCGCTGGCCGGCGGGCAGGCTCGCCAGCTCTACTTCTCCTACCTGGTGGCCTTCCTCTTCTTCCTCAGCCTGGCCCTCGGTGGCCTGTTCTTCGTCCTGGTCCAGCACGCCAGCCGCTCGGGCTGGAGCGTGGTGGTCCGGCGCATCGCCGAGGACGTGATGGGGACGCTGCCGATCTTCATCGTGCTGTTCATCCCGGTGGCCGTCGGGGTGCACTCGCTCTTCCACTGGAGCCACGCGGATGCGGTCCAGTCCGACGCGCTCCTGCGGGGCAAGGCGCCCTACCTGAACACCACCTTCTTCTACATCAGGGCGGCGGTCTTCCTCGCCACCTGGAGCGGCCTTGCCTGGTGGTATCGCCGGCTGTCGGTGCGCCAGGACGAGAGCGGGGACCCTCAGCTGACCCGGCGGCTACAGGTGGCCAGCGGACCGGCGATCGTGGCCTACGGCGTGACCCAGACCTTCGCCTCCTTCGACTGGGCCATGTCCCTCGACCCGCACTGGTACTCGACCATGTACGGGGTCTACTTCTTCGCCGGGTCGGCGGTGGGGATCTACGCCCTGCTCGGGCTGCTCGTCGCCGCCCTCGACCGCTCCGGGTTGCTCGGCGACGCGGTGACGACCGAGCACTTCCACGACATCGGCAAGATGATCTTCGCCTTCGTCTGCTTCTGGGCCTACATCGCCTTCTCCCAGTACCTGCTCCAGTGGTACGCCAACATCCCGGAAGAGACTGTCTGGTACCTCGAGCGCTGGAAGGGGGCCTGGAAGCAGGCCAGCGTGCTGCTCGCCGTCGGGCACTTCCCGATCCCCTTCTTCTTCCTGCTGCCGCGGACCATCAAGCGCAGCACCCGCGCCGTGGTGCTCGCCGCGGTCTGGGTGCTCGTGATGCACTACCTCGACCTCTACTGGCTCGTCATGCCGTCGCTCCACCCCCACTGGGCGCACCTCTCGCCCCTGGACCTGACGACGTTCGTCGGCGTGGGCGGGGTGTTTCTGGCGGCCCTGGGCTGGCTGCTCCGGCGTGGCGCGCTGGTGCCGATCCGTGATCCGCGGCTGGCGGAGTCGCTGCGCTTCGAGAACAACCTATGAGCAACGCCGAGACACCGCGCCCGCCCGAGCCGGACCGCCCCCCCATGGGGCGGATATTCGGCCTGCTCGCCGGCCTCTCCCTCATCGTCCTGGTCATCGTGCTCGGCCTGTCGCAGCTGTTCAAGCGGGTCGTCCGCGACGAGATCTACGACAAGGAGCTCTCGGTGGTGAGCAAGGACCTGCTGGAGGCCCGGGCCCGGGACGAGGGGCACCTGACCGGCTACGCCCTGATCGACCAGAAGCAGGGCCTGTACCAGATCCCGATCACCCGCGCGATGGACAAGCTGCTGGCGGATCCCGCGCTGATCGAGCGGCTGCCCGGCGCGGGCCCGCCGCCGCCGCCCGCGTCGTCGCAGCCCGCCGCGCCCCGGCCCGCCGCGTCGCAACCCGCGACCCCGCAACCCGCGACCCCGCAGCCCGCGTCGGCTCCAACGAAGCAGGCGGAAGGAGGGACGAAGACACCGTGAGGACGCTCGCCGCCGCCGCTCTGGTCCTCTGCGCCGCGCTGGCCACCCCGGCCGACGCCGTGGAGCCGCTGCCGGCCAAGCTGCGGGGGATCACGGTGAACGAGCACCTGGGCGACAAGCTCGACCTGACCGCCCGCTTCACCGACCACCGCGGACGGAAGGTCGCGCTGAAGAGCTTCTTCGACGGGAAGCGCCCGGTCCTGCTCACGCTCAACTACTACCGCTGTAAGACGCTGTGCAGCATCCAGCTCAACGCGCTGACCCGCGCGCTCAAGGGCCTGGACTGGACCGCGGGGGAGAAATTCCGCGTGGTGACGATCAGCATCGACCAGCGCGAGACGCCCGAGCTGGCGCGGAAAAAGCGCGCGAGCTACCTCGGCGAGCTCGGAAGGGGCCAGGACGTCGACTGGA
>Ga0316576_10000126_pt1 | contig 29047 bp, 28 predicted proteins | sample S0NA_FD_203075 | JGI IMG/M metagenome (GOLD analysis project Ga0316576, IMG submission 203075) | Rhizosphere microbial communities from salt marsh grasses in Alabama, United States - S0-2_050615r3r5 | ecosystem: Host-associated > Plants > Roots > Rhizosphere | place: USA: Alabama | collected...
CCTGGTCCGCCCCTGGCTCATTTGCGACGGCATGGCCACGCGCATCCTTCCGCCGGTGCACGGCGACTCGAGTGGGGTGCGCGGCGCGGCCTGGCTCTGGGACGGCGAGCCGGCGACCTGAGCACCCCGGCCTTTGGGAAGGCGGATGGAGAGCCTGGATCGCGCCGTCGGCAGGTCCTCGGGGCGCTTGCCCCTGGGGGGCCATGCACCGGCCGAGCGGGACGCGCGACGAGTCAACATATCCGCCGTGGCGTCGTTGACCCGCGACCCCACCGGCGCCACCTCTAGACCTAGACTTAGGAGTGAAGGGCGGTGCAAGACCGGGAGGCGCGACGCCAACCCGGGTGCCACCCGCGGAGATCGCCAATGAGCACGCAGTACCAATCCGACCGGGTCCCGAGCCACCGACCGATCCAGGTACCACCCCACCCCCAGTGGCCAGCGCTGACCGACGCGCATAAGGAAGCGCTCAGGTCCAGCATCAAGTCCCTCCTCAAGGCCCAGGATGCCGTGCTGGTCGCCCACTACTACACCGACGGCGACCTCCAGTCCCTGGCGGAGGAGACCGGCGGCTACGTGGCGGACTCGTTGGAGATGGCCCGTTTCGGGAGCGAGAGCGATGCCCGCACCCTGGTGGTGTGCGGGGTACGCTTCATGGGGGAGACCGCCAAGATCCTCAATCCGGAGAAGCGGGTGCTGATGCCCGATCTGGCGGCCACCTGCTCCCTGGACGAGGGATGTCCGGCGGATGAGTTTTCCGCCTTCTGCGACGCCCATCCGGATCACACGGTCGTGGTCTACGCGAACACCAGCGCGGCGGTGAAGGCCCGGTCGGATTGGGTGGTCACCTCGAGCATCGCCCTCCCGGTGGTGGAGTACCTGGCGAGCCAGGGTCAGAAGATCCTGTGGGCGCCGGACAAGCACCTCGGCCATTACGTGGAGCGCATGACCGGTGCCCAGATGCTCCTCTGGGACGGCGCCTGCATCGTGCACGAGGAATTCAAGTCCTTCGCCCTGGAGCGGGTACGCCGCCTCCATCCCCAGGCCGCCGTCCTGGTGCACCCGGAGTCGCCCGACGAGGTGGTCGATCAAGCCGACGTGGTGGGCTCTACTACCCGACTCATCCAGGCAGTGGTCGAGATGCCCAACCAGGAGTTCATCGTGGCGACCGACGAGGGGATCTTCTGGAAGATGCACCAGCTCGCCCCCCACAAAACCCTGATCGCCGCCCCCACCGCCGGCGAGGGAGCCACCTGCGAGAGCTGCGCCCATTGCCCCTGGATGGCCATGAATTCCCTGCAGAACCTGGAGCGGGTGCTGCGCACCGGGGATCAGGAGATCCAGATCGATCCGGAGATCCGCCAGCGCGCCGTGATCCCGATCCAGCGCATGCTCGACTTCGCCCGCACCCGCGGCATTGGGGCGCGCCGACACAGCGACTGACCTTCCAGGGACAGTCCCCTCGCCCCCCGGGTCCCTGCGCCGGATTCCGTCCTCCACGCCTTGGCAAAGCCCGGCGGGTGCCGTACCATCCGGCCGGACAAAAATAACGAGACGTGCCCGACGACAAGGCGCTTACACCAGTCGGGGCCGCGACCTGGACACGCCGGGACATCCTCCTGGACGTCTCAAGACGGGTCGGGGCAGCCTGCCGCCACCGATGCGAGGATTTCATGTCTGATTCCCCTGCCCCTAAACAGAAAGGGACGGCGCGGCGTATCTCGCTGATCCTGCTAGGCCTCGTCTTCCTGGCCGGAATCGCCTTCGTGGGCTTCGTCAATGTCGGCGTGGCCTACACGAACGAGATGGAGTTCTGTACCTCCTGTCACTCCATGAACATCAACCTGGAGGAGTACAAGGAAACCATCCATTACAAGAACCCCTCCGGGGTCCAGGCGACTTGCTCCGACTGCCACGTGCCGAAGGAGTTCGTCCCGAAGATGTACGCCAAGGTGATGGCGGCCAAGGACGTCTTCCACGAGATCATCGGCACGATCGACACCCCGGAAAAATTCGAGGCGCACCGGTGGGACATGGCCACCCGGGTCTGGGCCAAGATGAAGTCGAGCGACTCGCGGGAGTGCCGCTCCTGCCACCAGTTCTCGAACATGGACACCTCGGCCCAGGGCCGCAGCGCCCGCAACAAGCACTCGGTCGCTCCCGACAAGGGTCAGACCTGCATCGACTGCCACAAGGGGATCGCCCACGAGGAGCCGTACGAGCCAGAGGAGTCCGAGACGGCCGACGCCGCGGCCCCGGACCCGAATTGAGTGCCCAGCTCCGTTCTCCGAGCTGGAGCGAGTACCGCGTCCACGCCCCGAGGCTCGCCATGAAGCTCAGATCCCGAATCGCCATCGGCGCCGCCGCCCTCTTGATCTCGGCCACCCTGTGGGCGGGCGAGCAGGACCTGGGCAAGGAGCTGCGGCTCGCCGCCATGGTCGGCGACGCCAACACCGTCGCCGCCCTGCTGGACCAGGGCGCGGACGTGAACTCGGCGAATCAGTTCGGCAAGACCGCACTCATGATGGCGGCGGAGACCGACGACCTCCCCACCGTTTCCCTGCTGCTCGCCCGGGGCGCGAACGTCAACGCGCGCACCGTGGCCGGCTGCACCGCCCTCACCTTCGCGGCGGAGAACGGCAACATCGGCCTAACCGCCCTATTGATCGAGCGGGGAGCCAACGTCCATGACCGCACCCGTTCCGGGTGGGACTCGTTGATGATCTCCTCCCGCTACGGCATTCGCGACATGGCCGAGCAGCTCCTGTATCGGGGGGCCGACCCCAAGGCGTCGGACAAGGAGGGACGCACCGCTCTGATGCAGGCAGCAGACAACGGCCACCCCGAGCTGGTCGATCTCCTCGTCTCCGCCGGTGCGGACCTCGAGGCCCGCGACAAGGCGGGGGCCACGGCCCTCATCATCGCGGCGGACCAAGGACAGCTCGAGGTCGCACAAGCCCTCATCGCCCAGGGGGCCAACCCAAACGCCCGGGATGCCCAGGGGGCGACGGCCCTGATCTGGGCCGCCGGGAAGGGCCACGAGTCCGTCGCAGGGCTGCTGCTCGACAGCGGGGCCGACCCGAACCTGCAGGACGCTGGCGGGGTCACCGCCCTGATGGAGGCGGTGAGGAACGGCCACAACGCGCTCATCGAGACCCTGATCTCGCATCATGCGGACCCGGATCTCAGGGATGGGGAGGGCCATACCGCGGCCGACCTGGCCCGCACCAGCGGCAATCAAGAGGCGGTGGCCCGCCTGGGCCCCGGATCCTGATCGACCCGAAGTGCCGAATCGAAAAAGATGCTCAGCGGCCGTGCCGAACCACGGCCCCCCATGCATGGCGGAGCGCGCCTCCGCGCCAAGCCGAAATCCGTGACTAACCATGAAGGAGGCAATATGACCAATACACACAAAAAGCTCGCCATGGTCGCCGGGGCCGTGGCCCTCGGGGCCGGATCCGTCCTGTGGGCGGCGGACGAGGCGCCCAAGCCGGAGCTCATCTCGGGTGCCAGCGCGCGCATGCTCGCGGAGACCTGCGCCGGCTGTCATGGCACCGACGGGGCCAGCGTGGGCCCGGCCTCGCCCACCATTGCAGGCATGAACGGCGAGTACTTCATGGAGCTCATGCAGGGCTTCAGGGACGACAGCGTCTACTCCACCGTCATGGGGCGCATCGCCAAAGGCTACACGGACGAGGAGATCGCTCTGATGGCCTCCTTCTTCGCTGGCAAGCAATTTGCTCCCGCCAAGCAGGAATTCGACGCCAAGCTGGCCGAAAAAGGCGCCAAGCTCCATGACAAGTACTGCGAGAAATGCCACAGCGAGGGCGGCAAGATCATCGAGGACGAGGAGTACTACATCCTCGCCGGCCAGTGGACACCCTATCTGCAGAACGCCGTTTCCGACTTCCGCGAGGACCGGCGGGAGATGCCCAAGAAGATGCGAAGCAAGATGGAAGACCTCCTGGAGCGGGAGCAAGAAGCGGGGCTCGAGGCCCTCTTCGCCTTCTATGCCAGCGAACAATAAGGATTGAGGAGTCAATCACATGAAGATGAATCGTCGCGATTTTGTCAAGGCCGCGAGCGCGGCAACCGCCGTCGGTCTCGTTGGTGCCCCCCACCTCGCCCTGGGCGCCGCCAAGAAGGTCGTGGTCGTCGGGGGCGGCACCGGGGGTGCCACGGCCGCCAAGTACATCAAGCGCCTCGACTCGAGCATCGATGTCACGGTGGTGGAGCCAAACGAGACCTACTACACCTGCTACTTCAGCAACGAGGTCCTGGGCGGGGCCCGCACGCTTGAGTCCATCCAGGTGACCTATGACGGGCTCAAGGCACACGGGATCAACATGGTGTTCGACTCCGCGGCCGCCATCGATCCGGAGAAGAAGGTGGTGAAGACCACGGGCGGGAAGGAGTTGCCCTTCGACCGCTGCGTTGTGGCGCCGGGCATCGAGCTCCTCTATGACAAGATCGAGGGCTACAGCAGCGAGGCCGCGGAAAAGCTGCCCCATGCCTGGAAAGCGGGCGAGCAGACCAAGATCCTGCGGGGCCAGCTCGAATCCATGGCCGACGGAGGCACGGTCGTGATCGTTGCCCCGCCCAATCCCTTCCGCTGCCCCCCGGGACCTTACGAGCGGGCCAGCCAGATCGCCATGTACCTGAAGGCCAACAAGCCCAAGTCCAAGGTCATCATCCTGGACGCCAAGCAGAAGTTCTCCAAGCAGGGCCTCTTCACCCAGGCCTGGGAGAAGTTCTTCCCGGGCATGATCGAGTGGCGCCCGGGCCCCGATGCCAACGTCGTGAAGGTGGACGCGGGGGGCATGGTCGCCGAGACCAGCTTCGGTGACGAGATCAAGGCGGACGTGCTGAACGTGATCCCGCCCCAGCGGGCCGGCACCATCGCCCAGGTCTCAGGGCTGGCGGACGACTCGGGTTGGTGCCCGGTGGATCAGAAGACCTTCGAGTCCAACCTTCACAAGGGCATCCACGTCATCGGCGATGCCTCCATTGCCGGGGCCATGCCCAAGTCCGGCTATGCCGCCAACAGCCAGGCCAAGGTCTGCGCGGCCGCCGTGGTGGCCATGCTCAACGATGCCGAGGTGGGCGTGCCCTCCTACGTCAACACCTGCTACTCCATCGCAGGCCCCGAGTGGGGCATCTCGGTGGCGGCCGTCTACAAGCTCGGCGCCGACGGAAAGATCGCCTCCGTTCCGAACTCGGGGGGGCTCACCCCCATGGACGCCAGCGCGGAGGCCCACAAGCGGGAGGTGGAGTACGCCCATAGCTGGTATAACAACATCGTCCACGACAGCTTCATGTAGCCGTCGGAGACGATGGCCGGGGGGTGGAGCCGCACTCCCCTCGGCCTTTCTCCTCCTCGAGGGGTCCTGTCGGACCCCTTTTTTCGTTCGGCTCCACCGGGTGACGCCCGGAACCAGCCTCAACCCTGCTGCAGCAGGATCCGCAGATCGAGCACTGCCGCGTTGGCCCTGGACAGATAGGAGGCCAGGATCAGCGAGTGGTTGGAGATCAGCCCGAAGCCGCTTCCGTTGAGCACCACGGGGCTCCACATGCGGCGGGTCGCCTCTCGAAGGTCGCGAATGACCTGCTGAATCGAGACCTCGGCGTTCTTGTCCCGGAGAACCGGCTCGAACTCGACGGCGAGGGCCTTCATGGTGTGCAGCAGGGCCCAGGCATAGCCACGGGCCTCGTAGAAGACATTGTCGACCTCGAGCCAGGGGGTCTGCACGCGGAGCTCCATCGGCTCACCCGGTGTCTCTCCCCCTACTTGAACGGGTATCAGGGCGGCGGTCAGCTCCGAGTCTCCGACGCTGGCACTAAGACGCTGGGCGAAGTTTCCAAGGCGCTTCTCGACCACCGCGAGATAGGCCGCCAGGTTGTCCGCGCGCGTATAGAAGCGGGCCGATGGATCCGTACGGCTCTTCAGGTCGTCGAGATAGCGGCCCAGGGCGTCGATACCGCTCCGGTACTCCGACTCGGTGGTCGGCAGGATCCAGGAGTTCACATCGTAGTTCAGCAGGGCGTCGGCCTTGCGCAAGTTGGCGTTCTCGATGGATTGGGTCTGGGAGCGGCTGAAGTCGTTGCGCAACGACCGCAGCGCGTCGCGCAACTCCTTGAGTGCCCCGTACTCCCAGCTCGGCATGTTGTCCAGATAGAGCCCGGGCAGCGTGACATCGTTGTAGACGTACCCGCCCGGCTTCTCAAGCAGGGTCTCGGCCACCCGCTTGATGGTCGAGACGGTCACCGCCCCGGGCACGAGCTCTGACTCACCCCCCAGCCGGTCCACCGCAACGGCGCGGACGTCGAATCGGCCCGGCTGCACGGACCAGTACACGCCCAGCACCAGCACGGTGGCCGCGTACAGGGCGACCCCGGTCAGCGCCAGCCGCCACCAGCCACGGGCGGCTCGGGTCGTTGGTCCCGCCTCGGCAGGACCCTCATGGTTGAGCATATCGATCTCGGATCGCGCGTTCATGCTATCTGTCCTCCAGTCAATCTAAATCGTCAATGCCCTGACATCGCGGTAAACCCATGGCCCCGTGTCGCCCGCCTGAGGAGGGGGTTACCGGGGGCGCGGTCACCAAGGTCCGTGAATATCGATGCCATCTCCCGAGGCCCCATCCGTCCTAAGTCACGGCGCGGGTCTTCAGGGGGATCGGTACCTCCTCGACGGATCGGAGGCGCGGCTCAGGGCCGCCCAGCGAGGAGTCGAGGCCCGCGGCTCCCTGGGTCTCGGCGGTCCGGCGCGAGCTGAACCTGATGTGATCCGGCGCCGTCGTCCCGCCCGAGATGACAAAGGTCATGGCCTCGTCGACCGTCCAGTCGAGGGTGACCAGCTCATCGACCGGCACGATCTCTAGGTAGCCGCCGGTGGGATTCGGCGCCGTGGGGACATAAACCGCCGCCAGCTCCTCCCCCGTCTCCTCGTCGATGAAGGTGCGGGTGACGAGACCAACCGCCTTCATTCGAGCGTGGGGAAACTGGATGAGCACGACCTTCTGGGCCCTCCCGTTGTCCGCCTGGAAGGCCTCGACCAGCTTCTTGGTCGAGCCGTAGATGGTCGTCACCAGGGGGATCTTCTTCATCCACTCCTCGACCGAGCGCAGGATCTGACGGCCCACCAGGCGGTTCATGGACCAGCCGAGCAGATAGAACATCCCGAGGGTCAGGAGCACCGCCAGGCTCGTCGAGAGCCAAGGCACCTCGAGCAGCCAGCGCGCCAGGTCGGGCGACAGGGGCTTGACCGCATTCGCCAGGATGATGAGCTTCGGACGCCCGATCCCCGAGAGCAGGTTCAGAAAGAACGCGAAGACGAAGATCGTCACCAGGATGGGGATCACCGTGAGGATCCCGCTCAACAAGTTGCGTCTTATCTGGCTCGACATCGTCTGCATCTCACACCTTCGATTTCCCGGCACGTGGCGGCAGGGCGCTCCGATCCCAAGCGGCCCCCGCCGACACGGGTCGCGCGACTGGCGCGAGACCTCGGCAAGCACCGCCGGAACCTCAGGTTTTGCCGATGGGTCCGCCTCGCGGCGCCGCCGTCGCATCAGCACTTTCCTTTTATTCTTGAGTGGTTATAGGGCACGCTCCCTTGCCGGCGCGGCAGCGCCTGGCGACGCCGGGGGGAGCTTCGAAATTCCCGCTGCTATCCTTCGGATTTCCCCGAGGGGACACACCCCGTGGGCGAGGTGCTACCGTCAGTGGCTAAGGAGCGCGCCCGCGGAAGCGCGCAGGGGCCATCAATCGGCGCCGCCCCCTTGCCTCGCCCGATTCCCGGCGTCATTCTCGGGCTCCAGGTACGGAAACCGGCTCGATGACCTCGGGCCGTCCCGGCTCTTAGGACTTCCGAGATCATCCCCGAGGACCATCCGTGGAATCCGGCCCCATCCAGAGACCCCGACCCCTGTGGCAAGCCGCCGTCGCCCTGTCCCTGTGGACGGCGCTCTTCGCGCTCGGCTGGCTCCTGCTGGCGGGTCCCGATCCAGCCGCTTGGATCATCGGCGTCCCGACGGTCGCGGGGGCCGTCTGGGCGAAGGCTCGGCTGAGCGACCGCCGGGTCGGCGGGCTATCGCCCCTGGGTGTGGTCCGCTTCCTCCCCTACTTCCTCTGGGAGTCCCTGAAGGGCGGGATAGATGTGGCCCTTAGGGTCGTCGGACCCCGGGTTCGGGTGGATCCCGGTTACCTGGAGTATCGAATGCACCTGCTGCGGCCCTCCGCGCGCGTGGCCTTCATGGACGCGGTCAACCTGCTCCCCGGCACCCTCACTGCGGACGTCGCGGGAGACCGCCTCAGCATCCACACCCTGGATCGGGGCGCGGAGCCGCTGCAGTCCCTCAACGAGCTGGAGAAGCGGATAGGCGACCTGTTCGGGGAGCGTCTACCGACACACCGGACGCCCGAGCCATGACCCTCGTCTACACCATCGCGGCCACCGTGCTGTTGGCGACCATCGGGGTCGGTCTCGTTCGGGTCATCCTCGGACCCACGAACGCGGATCGTCTGATGGCCGCCCAGCTGATGGGGACCACGGGCATCGCCATCCTGCTGTTGCTGGCCCCCGTGGTGCGAATACCGGGGCTACTGGACACGGCCCTGGTGTTCGCCTTGCTCGCGGCCGTCGCGGTCGCCGCATTCACCCGCCGATGGTCCCGAGGAGCGGAGGAATGATGGGGGCCCTCGAATGGACGAGCGCCGCCCTGATCCTCATCGGGCTGCTGTTCTTCCTCGCCGGGACCCTGGGCCTGCTGCGTCTGCCCGACCCGGTGAGCCGCCTCCACGCCCTGACCAAGGCCGACAACCTGGGCCTGTTCTTCGTGACCCTGGGTCTACTGCCCGCCGCGCCGGACCTGCTCTACGGGATCAAGCTATTCCTGATCTGGCTGCTGGTGCTGGCGGCGGGGGCAACGGGGGCCCACCTGATCGCCAAGCGGAACCTGCGCGGTGAGGCGGAGGATCGCCCTTGAACGATACCCTGCTCGTCTTCGACCTGCTCCTCTGCGGAACCCTGGTCGGCCTGGCGATCGCGGCCCTGGTCAGCCGGCAGGCACGCCGCGGCGTGATCCTCTTCATCGCCTTCGGCCTGCTGCTCGCCCTGGTCTGGGCGCGCCTGCGCGCCCCGGACGTGGCCATCGCCGAGGCCGCCATCGGGGCCGGACTCGCGGGCGCGCTGCTGCTCGCGGCGGCCCGGCGCGCTCGCAGCGGGGAGGCCGAAGGCGCCCGGCCCGCTGATCCCGGCTCGACCGGCCCGGGAGCGCATCCATGACACCGGTTCGGCACGTCCTTCTCGTTGGCGCCCTCCTGGTCCTCGGCAGCGCCCTGGCGTGGGCCTTCTCGAGCGGCCTCGACGATTACCAAGGGGCGCGGCTCGCCAATCTGGCGCTGTCGCGGGTGCCCGACAGCGGGGTCTCGAACCCGGTGACCTCGGTGCTGCTGAACTTCCGGGGCTACGACACCCTGCTGGAGCTGGCGGTACTCCTGGCGGCGATCCTGGGGATCTGGTCCAGCGGTCCCGCGCTGCCTGGCTATCGGCCGGCCGGGGAGGTCCTGGAGGGCCTGGTGGCCTGGGTGGTCCCGCTCCTGATCCTGGTCGGCGGCTACATGCTCTGGGTCGGCGCCCATGCCCCGGGGGGTGCCTTCCAGGCCGGGGCCCTGCTCGGTGCGGCGGGGGTGACGCTGCGGCTTGCCGGTCATCCCAGCGCCGGCCTGCCCCGGGAATCGGGGCTCCGCGTCGTCCTGGGGCTGGGCGTCCTGGTCTTCACGCTCACCGGCCTCGCCCTCGCGGTGCTTGGGGGCGGATTCCTGACCTATCCGCCGGGGCTCGCCAAGTGGCTGATCCTGCTGATCGAGACGGCCGCGACCCTGGCCATCGGCGCCACCCTCGCGGCCGCCTATCTGGGGGGCCAGCCCGAGGCAGCCATTTCCAAGGGATCCCCAAACGGAGGGCAAGCGTCCTGACCACCCAGCTCATTTACGGCGGCACCGGGCTGATCCTCTTCCTGCTGGGGATCTGGTCCTTCCTGGTCCACCCGGGACTGCTGCGAAAGCTGATCGCCATCAACGTCACGGGCGCGGGTGTCTTCCAGCTCCTGGTGGCGGTCGCGTATCGCGGCATCGACCAGCCCCCCGACCCGGTCCCCCAGGCCCTGGTGCTCACCGGCATCGTGGTGGCCGTCAGCGCCACCTCCCTGGCCCTGGCGCTCTGGCAGCGCCTGGACGGTCAGGATGGTTGACCTCGTATCGGCGAGCGTCGCCCTGCCACTGGTGGGGGCCGTCCTGGCCGCCGCCCTTCCCCGACGGGTCGCCTGGACGGGGACCGCAACGGCCGCCGCCACCGCGGCCGCCAGCCTGACCCTGGCGCTGCGGGTCTGGGCCCAGGGCACCCAGCGCGTCGAGCTCGGGGGTTGGGGCGCCCCCCTGGGGATCGGACTCCAGGCCGATGGCCTCTCCGCCGCCCTGCTCGCCATGGCGAACCTGGTGGCCCTGACGATCAGCCTCTACGCCCTCGGCTACTTCGGGAACAGGGGCGGAGCGAATGGGGGAGCGCAGGCTCGTCACTTCTGGCCCCTCTGGCTGCTCCTGTGGGCATCCCTCAACGGACTCTTCCTCGCCGCCGACCTGTTCAACCTCTACGTGACCCTGGAGCTGCTCGGGCTCAGCGCCGCCGCCCTCGGGGCCCTGACCGGTGGCCGGGAGGCGGTGTCGGCCAGCCTCCGGTACCTGCTCGTGGGGCTGCTCGGCTCCATGACCTACCTGCTCGGCGTGGCCCTGCTCTACACGGGGCTCGGCACCCTGGACCTGGGGCTCGCCGCGGCAGCCCTGGGGCCGGGCCCCCTCGCCTGGAGCGCCTTCGCCCTGATGGTCGGGGGCCTGCTGCTCAAGGCGGCACTCTTCCCGCTCCATTTCTGGCTTCCCCCCGCCCATTCCAACGCCCCGGCCCCGGTGAGCGCCGCCCTCTCCGCCCTGGTGGTCAAGGCCGCCTTCTACCTGGTGCTGCGGCTCTGGCTGGACCTCTTCGCACCGGTGACCACCCCCGGGGCGGGGGCCCTGCTGGGTATGCTCGGGGCCGGTGCCGTCCTCTGGGGCTCCTGGCGCGCCTTCCGGGCGGAGCGTCTCAAGCTCGTGGCGGCCTATTCGACCGTGTCCCAGATGGGCTACCTCTTCCTTTTCTTTCCGCTGCTGGCCGCCGGACCCGGACCCGCGGCCCACGCGGACCTGGTGGCCGCCGCCGTGCTCCTCGCCCTGACCCACGGATTCGCCAAGGCGGGACTGTTTCTCGGCGCCGGCCTCCTGCAGAAGGCCGCGGGACACGACCGGCTCGCGGAGCTGGCCCCGGCAATCCGGGCGCTTCCCCTCGTAACCCTCGGGATCGCCGCGGCCGGTGTGGCCCTGATCGGTCTCCCGCCGAGCGGGACCTTCACGGCGAAGTGGATCCTTCTCTCCCAGGCGATCGACGCGGGTCAATGGTGGTGGATCCCCGTGATCCTGGTCGGGACCCTGCTGGCGGCCGCCTACGTCTTCCGCCTCCTGTCCGGGGCCTTCGACCCCGCACCCCGGCACGGCGAGGCCCCTATCCCCGCATTGGAGTTACCGGCCAGCATGGCTCGGATGGGCTTGGCGATCCAGCTGCCCGCGCTCGTGCTGGGGCTGATCGCCACGGTCTTGCTGGGACTGGGATCGGAGCCCCTCTGGGGCCTGTTGGCGGGCGCGGCGATCGGCGGGGGCGGACCACCGTGAACCTCGACGCCCTCCTTCCCGCCGCTATTGTCCTGAGCTCCCTGGTCCCCGGACTCCTCATCTTCCTGCTGAAGGAGGGCAGTCACCGCCTGCGCACCACCCTGAACATGATCGGGGCCACGGTGAAGCTCGCCCTGGTGGTCTGGCTGATCTGGGGCGTCTACGGGGATCACGTCTACGAAAGCCGTCTCACGCTGGCACCCGGCCTGGACCTGGTCCTGAGCGCCGACGCCCTCTCGGTCCTGTTCGTCTCTCTCTCCACGGTCCTGTGGCTGGTGACCACCATCTACGCCATTGGCTACCTGGAGAACTCGCCCCACCGAAGCCGCTTCTTCGGCTTTTTCAGCCTCTGCGTCTCGGCCACCGTGGGCATCGCGCTCGCGGGCAACCTGCTGACCTTCGTCGTCTTCTACGAGATCCTGACCCTGGCGACCTACCCCCTGGTGGCCCATCGGGGCACGCCCGACGCCCACCAGGGGGCCCGAATCTATCTCGCCTATACGGTGGGCGGCGGGGCCCTGCTCTTGACCGGTGCCGCCTGGCTCCACGCCCTGGCGGGACCCGTGACCTTCACCACCGGCGGGATGCTGGGGCCCCTCCAGGATCAGTACCACGGCCAACTGGTGGCCATCTTCTTCCTGCTACTCGCGGGTCTGGGGGTCAAGGCCGCCCTTGTCCCCCTGCACGGCTGGCTGCCTCAGGCCATGGTGGCCCCCGCGCCGGTGAGCGCCCTGCTCCATGCGGTGGCGGTGGTGAAGGCGGGCGCCTTCGGCATCGTTCGGGTCGTCTACGACGTCTACGGGGCGAGCTACGCCGAGTCCGCGGGGCTCCTCGCCGTGCTCGCGGTCCTGGCCTCCGTCACCATCGTTTACGGTTCCCTGCGCGCGCTGAGCCAGGACGGACTGAAGAAGCGGCTCGCCTACTCCACCGTGAGCCAGGTGTCCTATATCGCGCTGGGGGCCTCCATCTTCGGACCCGTGGCGACCGTCGGCGGCCTGGTCCACCTGGTCCATCAGGGCCTGATGAAGATCACGCTCTTCTTCTGCGCCGGGAATTACGCGGAGACCCTGGGCGTCCACCGGGTGAGCGAGATGGACGGGGTCGGCAGGCGCATGCCCTGGACCACCCTGGCCTTCACCGTCGGGGCCTTGGGGATGATCGGTGTCCCACCGACGGCGGGGTTCGTCAGCAAGTGGTACTTGGGCCTGGGGGCCGCGGAAGCAGGTAGCGACTGGGTGCTACTGATACTCGTGACCAGCAGCCTGCTGAACGCCGCCTACTTCTTCCCGATCCTGTTTCGCGCCTGGTTCAAGGAGCCGCCGGAACGCTGGCCCCAGGAGCACATCCCCGCGGGGCGGCTGGAGACCATGGCACCCCTGCTTTGGCCGCCGCTCATCACCGCGGCCCTGGCCCTCGCGGCAGGGCTCTTCGCCGCCTCGCCGATCAGTCCCCTGGGCTGGGCGGAGCTCATCGCGCGGCGCGAGTACGGGCTATGACCTGGCTCCTGGCCGCCGCCTGGCTGACGCCCCTCCTGCTGGCGGCCGTCGCCCACCGGCGGGGGCTCGCGTGGACCACCGTGCTCGGACCCATCCCCGCCCTTGCGGCAGCCCTGCTGCTACCCGCGGGGGCACGCCTGGAGCTGCCCTGGCTGCTCCTCGGGAGCGTGCTCGGCGTGGACGCGACGGCACGACTCTTCCTCGGGTTCAGCGCCCTGATCTGGCTCGCCGCCGGCGTCTACGCGACCTGGGAGTCCGGGTCGGGGCGGCATTCGGGCGCCGGGCGCTTTCGTGCCTTCTTCCTGTTGGCCATGGCGGGCAACCTCTGGCTGATCGTGGGCCAGGATCTCGCGAGCTTCTACACCGGCTTCTCCCTCATGGGGATCGCCTCCTACGGCCTCGTCGTCCATGCGGGCGGGACGGAGGCCCTGCGGGCGGGCCGGGTCTATCTGACCCTGACCCTGGCCGGGGAGCTGGCCCTCTTCGCCGCCCTGGTGCTGATCGCCCACCAGGCCGGCAGCCTGACCCCCGGGGCCACCGAGCTGGCGGGCCTGGACGACCTGACGCTCGCGCTCCTGATCCTCGGACTCGGGATCAAGGCGGGGTTGGTCCCGCTCCACGTCTGGCTGCCGCTGGCCTATCCGGCGGCCCCCCCGGCGGCGGCCGCTGTGCTCAGCGGGGCCATGAGCAAGGTGGCCCTGCTCGGTTGGCTCCGCTACCTGCCCCTGGGACAGGTGGCGGCGCCGGATTGGGGGGCGCTCCTGGTCCTGCTGGGTCTGGGATCCATGGCCCTGTCGATACCCGTGGGACTGGTACAGCGGGACCCCGGGGCGGTGCTCGCCTACTCGAGCATCGGCAAGGCCGGGCTCCTGGTCCTCATCCTCGGTCTCGTGTTGATGGAGCCCACGCTGGCCCCCCTGGGAATCGGCGCCGTCGCCCTCTACGCCGCCCACCACGGACTGGTCAAGGGCGCCCTCTTCCTGGGGCTCGGCCTGCGACAGAAGACTGGCCATCCGCTCCCCATCCTCGGGGGCCTGGCCTTCCTGGCGCTGGCGATGGCGGGAGCGCCCCTGACCAGCGGGGCGGTGGCCAAGTTCGGGATCAAGCCTCCCCTCGCCGCCATCGACTGGGCCTGGCTCCACGGCGGGGTGGCCCTGAGCGCGGCGGGCATGGTCCTCCTGATGCTGCGCTTCCTCTGGGCCACCGGGCATCTGTCGGCAACGGGAGGCCGGACCAGCCCCTGGCCGGCCACGGCCTGGTGGCTCCTGATCGGACTCGTTGCCCTCTTCCCGTTCACCCTCGGCTCCCCGGAGGCCTGGACCGGCAACCTCTCCGCCATCGCCGCCGCGTTGCTGCTGGCGGCCCCTTTCCTGCTGGCGGCCCGGGTCCGCCCCGCCCTGCTGCGGCTCCTGGTCGGACGGGTCCCAGCGGGGGACCTGCTGGCCCTGACCGGTCCCCTCGGGGCCGTCGGTCGGTGGCTCTCCGGCGCCCTCTTCGGGCACTGGCTTCGCCTGGTCAACGCCGCGCGGACCAGGCTCCGCCGGCTGAGCCCCCGACCGCCGCCGGCGGACCCGGAGGCATGGCTCAGGGCCTGGCCGACCGCGGGGACTCTCTGGCTGGGCCTGCTGGCCCTGCTGCTGGTGGCGCTTGTCTGGGGCGCCTCCGGCACCGGCTCCGCCCCCGGGCCGGCCCCGGGTTGAGCCAGGGGTCCCCGGTGCTTCGATGATTAAGGTCCTGTTGATCCTGGCCTGGCTGCTGCCCCTCCTGGCCGCCCCCGTGAGCCTGGCCCGCGGGCTCTGGTGGCTCCCGGCGGCGAGCGCCCTGCCGGCCCTCGGGGCGGCCCTGTGGCTGCCCGCGGGGGTTCAGGTGGAGATCCCCTGGCTGCTCCTGGGCAGCCAGCTCGGACTGGACGAGATCGGCCGCGTCTTTCTCGCGTTCACCGCCATCCTCTGGATCGCCGCCGGCCTCTACGCCGCCCAGAGTCTCAAGGATCAACCCAACGCGGGGCGCTTCCGCGCCTACTTCCTGCTCGCCATGGCGGGCAACCTGTGGCTGATCGTCGCCCAGGACCTGGTGGGCTTCTACACGGGCTTCGCCCTCATGGGACTGGCCTCCTACGGGCTGGTGGTCCACCAGGGCGACCGCAAGGCCCTGCGGGCCGGACGGGTCTACCTCTCCATGACGGTAGTTGGCGAGCTGGCGCTCTTCTGCGCCCTGGTGCTGATCGCCGCCCACACGGGCACCCTGACCCCAACGCCGGCACAGCTGGTGGAGCCGCGGGACCTGACCGTCGGCCTCCTGCTCCTCGGGCTCGCCATCAAGGCGGGGCTGGTCCCGCTCCACGTCTGGCTGCCCCTGGCCCACCCGGCGGCGCCGGTCCCGGCGAGCGCGGTGCTGAGCGGGGCCATGATCAAGGTGGCCCTGCTCGGCTGGCTGCGCTTCCTGCCCGTGGGCGAGGCGGCCCTCCCCGAGTGGGGCATGCTGCTCCTCCTCGCCGGGCTCATCACCCTGTTCTTCGCCATCCCCATCGGCCTGGTCCAATCCGACCCCAAGGTAATCCTCGCCTACTCCAGCGTCAGCAAGATGGGCTTTCTCACCCTGATCCTGGGGCTCATCCTGCTGGAGCCGGCCCTGGCGCCCGGCGGGGTCCTGGCCATGGCCGTCTACGCCGCCCATCACGCCCTGGCCAAGGGCGGACTCTTCCTCGGGGTGGGGTTGCGCCACCATGCCGCCGCCCAACCCCTGGTTCTCACCGGGCTCGCCCTGCTGGCCCTGTCGATGGCCGGCACGCCGGCGAGTGGCGGGGCCGTGGCCAAATACGGCCTGAAGCCCGTGATCCTCGGTACCGGGTGGTCCTGGCTGGGGGTGGCGGTGAGCCTGAGCGCCCTGGCCACCGTCCCCCTGATGGCGCGCTTTCTGTGGGTCATCGGACGCACCGAGCCACACCCTGCCAAGGGCTACGCCTGGGGATTCGCCGCCTGGGGTCTGCTGGTCCTGTTGGTGCTCCTCTATCCCCTCGTCCTCGGCTACACCGGTGCCTGGTTGAGCGGCACGGGACCCGTGATGATCGGGATCGCGATCTCCGCGCTGGTCGCCCTGGTCGCCTGGCGCAAGCCACGCCTGCTCGATCCCCTGGTGGATCGCGTCAGCCCCGGGGATCTCCTGGCCCTGGTCCGACCGGTGCTGGCCGTGCTGGCCCTCCTGGGCAAGACCCTCTTTCGAGGGTGGTCGGGGTTCGTCAGACGGGGTCGCAGTTCGCTTCGCGAGGTCCTGGCACCGCTCGCTCGGGCCGCCCGGGACCCGGAGGCACGGCTCAGGGCCTGGCCCAACGCCGGTGCCGCCTGGCTGGGCATCACTGCCCTCCTGCTGGTCCTGCTGCTCGCCGGCCAGCCCCGGCTGCCGCTACGGGACGCCTCCCCGGGGCTGGCCACATCGACCGAGGAGATGCCGCGCCCCCCTGCTCCGTCGCCAGAGGTCGGCAGCATCCAGCCGCCCGCTCCCCCTGGAGAGCAGACGCCGGACGCCGTCCCGCAGGCAATCACCGGCGAGACGTCGGCCGCAACCGCCCCCTCGGACGGCGAGGAACCGCCGCAGGAGGTCCAGACGCGCGCCGCGCAGCGGCCCCCGATGCCGACACCGGGGGAGGCGGTCGAGGCCACACCGGCGCCCGAGGGGATCGAGACGGCGAGCGCCGAGCAGCCCATTTGCCGCCCGCACAGCACCTTCATCCTCCGACACCCGTCTGTGCCCCGTCCACTGGAGCTCAACCCCTGCCTCCTGGATGAGGGGGTGCCGCGCCTGGTCCCGTCCCCGCCGCTGACCAACCGTCTCGTGGAGCTGGCACAGCATCACCTGAGGAACCTTGGCTACGACCCCGGCCCGCTGGACGGCTTCATCGGCCCCCGTACCCTGGACGCGGTCCGGCGGTTCCAGCGGGACCAGGGGCTTGCGGCCACCGGGGTCCTGTCCTTCGAGTTCCTCGAGCGACTCCAGGCCGCGGCCGCCCAAGGACCCGCCCCTGACGCGGCCGAGGCCGGGACCCCGCTGCAACGAGGAGACGGCCAGCCATGAGGGCCATTGACGGGGGACTGGATAGCATGGATCCCGAGCACCCTTGGACCTTCGAGGAGCGGCACCCCTGGGAGCGGGGCTTCGCCGCCTATGCGCAAGACTGGGTCGCCCCGGAGCTCGCGCGCTGGCAGGACGCCAGACAGGCGAAGGAGCGGGGCTTTCGGCGCCGACTACCCCTGCTCCTCGGTCTGTGGCTTACCCTGACCCTGCTCGTCGCCGAGGCGTCGGGATCGCTCCCCGTCACCCTGACCTGGGCCGTCCTGCTCCTCATCGTCGGCGGCTCCTTGGCCCGGGGGCCCCTGAACGGGGTCAGGACCCGAGCCCTGAGATCCCTGCGCGACCGGGTGATGGGGTTCTTCGGCCTCCGCCCCTTGAGCTCTGGGAAGGTCCTGGAATCCGCCCTTCGGACCCATCGGCTCTTGGGCGACTCGACACGCCTCGAGGTGGCAGAGCAGTTCTGGGGAGTCCACGGGGGGATCGGTCTGCGGCTGGCGGTCCTGCGAACGCGCGGTGAGGCCCGCCCTGACCGCTCTGGGACGGATCCTGGTCTGGGTCTGGCCATCCTGATCGAGGTCCCCGAGGCGCGCCTCGAGCCGCGCACTGGCCGCTGGCCAGTGCCGCAAGGGGGCACGGCGCCTTCCGCAGACCCCGAGGACCCGTTTGGGCAGGGACTCGGGGAGCTCTCCCGGGCCCTTGGGGACGCCACCCTCGACTATGCCCGGGAGCACAACCAGATCCTCATCCTGTCCCACAGGCCCCTGGAAGCCTTGGAGTGGGCGCGCCGCGTGGAGGCCCTGGACCCCCAGTCCGAGGCCGAGCAGATCGAGAGCGCCATGCGCGAGCTGCTGCGCTCACTCCATCTGGTGCTGGGGGCAGCGCGTCTCTTGGTCCACACGAGCTGCGAAAAAATCTGATCATGGCGCGCGGTTCTTCGAGCCTTCCCGCGCTTGCATATCCCGCCGCACCCCCGAGCATCTGAGCAAGGTCGAGGCCGACCCTGACGGCTTCGCCCCATCCTCTTCGAATAGAAAGTGTCCAGTGGACTACCAACCAGAGAGGTACAAGATGAACGTAGACACATCGATCGGCAGCCTGCGCGCCTCCTACACGCGGCTGACGGGCCCCGTCCAGTCCAGACTGACAAGCGACGGGTCGCGCTGGGTCAAGGACAGCACGGAGCGCGCGCGGGCAGCGCTCGCGGTGATGCAGGCGTACCTACGATCGAAGGCTCCCATCGTGATCGAGCTCTGGGAGCAGACAGTCAAGCAGACCCGTCGGACCCGCGATTGGATTCGCGGAATCGACTTCGGCGCCCGAACCGTCCAGGCGGTCGGCGCGGCCGTGGTGGTCGGCACCCTCTATGTCGCCATCTGGGGTACGGGTCCGAAAACGGTACCGGAGTCACCGGAGGTCGTGGCCGCCCGCATCGCACCGATCGGCACGCTGACCCTGAACGCCATCGAGGCCCCCAAGGTGGCGGAGCAGGCGCCAGCCCAGGGCGCGGCCGCCTCGTCCCTCTGAGCGTCTGAGCACACGAGCGAGGGGGCATCGCCCCCCGCTTGGGACAACCGGAAGCCTCGTTGGGGACCCCGGCGTCCGCCCCCAGCCTCAGGGAGGGAACCGGGAGGATGACCCATGAGAAGACGCGACTTTCTCGGCGCCGTCGCCGCCGCGGCCGCACTGGCACCTACCTCGGCACTCGCGACACCCAGTCCGACACCGCCCCAGAGCAGGGGTCCCTTCTACCCTGATCGGCTGCCGCTGGACCGGGACAATGACCTGGTTCGGGTCGAGGGCCAGCCGGGGCCGGCCAAGGGCGAGATCACCGAGCTGACCGGCCGAGTGCTCGACAGCGCTGGCGAGCCGCTGAGCGGGGCCCTGGTGGAAATCTGGCAGTGCGACGCGAACGGACGCTATCTCCACCGACTAGACTCCGGGGCGCGCCTCCGGGACCCCGGCTTCCAGGGCTATGGGCGATTCGAGACCGATCGGGATGGGGGCTACCGCTTCCGCACCATCAAGCCGGTCCCCTACCCGGGGCGGGCTCCCCACATCCACTTCGCGGTTCGAGCCCCGGGTCACCGCCCGTTGGTCACCCAGATGTATGTGGAGGGCGCCCCCGAGAATGCCGGGGACTGGCTCCTCAACGCCGTAGAGGATCCCGGTGCCCGAGCCTCCCTGATCGTGCCCTTCCGCCCCTCTCGCGCCCCCGTCACCATGTGGAGCGCCCGGTTCGATCTGGTGCTTCCGGCCGCCTGAGGCGCCCAGATCGGGCTTAGGCTCGTGGCGAGGGGGAACCCTGGTCCCTGAGCCCGGGGGACCGCCCCCGGACCGACTCGACCTCCGCAGGCTCCCGGGTCCAGGGCGCGGCAAGCCACCGGCCCCGAAGGAGGGTCTACCAAGGGCGGTACTGGAGCCCCGGGATGGCCTCCCGCTCGAACACCGCGGGCAACTGCCGCAGCAGCTCCTGAATCTCCTCCAGCACCATGTGCCGGCCATAGGAGGCCTTGGCGGCATCCATGGGAAGCTCCACCCAATAGCGCCCCTCGGCGGGCTCAAACAGGATCTGCAGCACATTGTCCTGGGGATCGATGATGCCCAGGTAGTCGTCGTCCGTCTGGAGGCGGGGAAGCAGCTGCTCACGGATGGCCCGGGCGCTCATCTCCAGGGCGCTGACCGAGGAGACGGATTCGCCGGTGCGGTCGAAGAGGTAGAAGACTCGGTAGTGCATCGTCAACCGTCGCTTGCTGCTGGGTCCTGGGGACACGTCGACTGGCGGGCGGGCCCCACCGAACCGACCCACCGCCTCCGCCCCGGGCGGTCCGCGGATTCGAAGGTTTGCGGGGCGCCCGGTGATCTGGGATTATCCCCGGGCCCCGGCCCATCGAGGCCGCGGCATCGCACCCGACCCAAGCCACGAGGTCCCGCCCGAAGCGCCCGCTCGGGACCCCTTCCGCGGTCCCCAAGGAGTCGTCCATGAACCCGCTGAAGCTCAAGCTCCACTGGCAGATCCTGATCGCCCTGGGCCTCGCCGTCCTGGCGGGACTCGCGCTCGACCGGGAGATCGGCATCCTTGGGGTCACTTTCTACTCCATCTTCGACTTCGTGGGCAAACTCTTCCTCAATGCCCTCAAGATGTTGATCGTTCCCCTCATCATCTCCTCGATCATCGTCGGCGTCGCCGGCGTCGGGGGGACCCACGGACTGGGACGTCTGGGCGGCAAGACCATCGGCTATTACGCCATGACCAGCACGCTGGCGATCCTGGTGGGCCTGCTGGCGGTGAACCTCATCCAGCCCGGCGTGGTGGACGGGGACCCGCGGGAGATCTTCGGTTTCACGGGGGACACGGCGGCCCTCTCGGAGCAGATCGGCGGCAAGGGCGGCGGGGATCTGGTGGAGGTCTTCCTGCGCATGATCCCGACCAACGTGGTGGCCGCCGCCGCCGAGGGTCAGATGCTGGGGCTGATCTTCTTCAGCCTGCTCTACGGCTTCTTTCTCGCCCGCATCACCGAGGACTACGCCGAGGCCCAATACAACTTCTTCCAGGGCATGTTCGAGATCATGATGCGGATCACCGATCTGATCATGCGCTTCGCACCCCTGGGGGTCTTCGCCCTGGTGGCGCGCACCGTCATGGACACCGGGCTCGCCGCCTTCGCGCCCCTCGCCCTGTTCTTCTTCACCGTCGTGCTGGCGCTCGGGGTCCATTTCCTGGTCGTGCTCCCGCTGCTGCTGTACTTCCTGGGCGGGGTCAATCCCGTGCGCCATTATCAGGCCATGGGCGCGGCCCTGCTGACCGCCTTCTCCACCGCCTCCTCGTCCGCCACGCTGCCGGTCACCATGGAGTGCGTGGAGAAGAACGCGGGGGTGTCCAACAGGGTCACCAGCTTCGTCCTGCCCCTGGGGGCCACCGTGAACATGGACGGCACCGCTCTCTACGAGTGCGTGGCCGCCCTGTTCATCGCCCAGGCCTACGGGATCGAGCTCTCCCTGGGGACCCAGTTCATGGTGGTCCTGCTGGCGCTGCTCACCTCCATCGGGGTGGCGGGGATCCCGGCCGCGAGCCTGGTGGCCATCGCCATCATCCTGGGGGCCGTGGGCCTGCCCCTGGAGGGCATCGGGCTGATCCTCGCGGTGGACCGCATCCTCGACATGATGCGCACGGCCGTGAACGTCTTCAGCGATTCCTGCGGCGCGGTCGTCATCGCCCGCAGCGAGGGGGAGACGGGCGTGCTGGCCGGTGACGCCGAGGGCCGCCAACGGGCGAGGGGCGCGACCTAGCGCCAACCGATCGCGACACCCCTGCCACCCAGGGATGGCCCAGCCTGTTCCAGGGCCCAGGGCCGTTGAGGCAGGTGGCACGATGGCATTCGATCGGCCGTTCGGGTCAAGCCGTGTCACCACGGGGCAACGGCCAGTCGTCGCCCCAACGCGTCAGCGGGTAGAAGGCCTCACCGCGAGAACCATGGGAGCATTGCGTTTGGAAGCCTGGTACGCCGTCCATGCGAAGGCCCGTCAGGAGCATCTCGCCCTCGAGCATCTGAGGCGCCAGCACTACGCGTCCTACCTGCCCCTAATCCGCCTGCACAAGCGCCGCCGCAGCGGCTGGGAGGAGGTCACGGAGCCGCTCTTCCCGGGGTATCTCTTCGTCCGCCTGGACACCCGGCGCGACAACACGGCCCCCATCCGCTCCACGCGGGGGGTCATCGGCCTGGTCCGTTTCGGGGGTAGCCTGAGACCCGTCCCCGAGGGACTCGTCGAGCAGCTCCTGGCGGCCCCGGCCGACCCGGAGGGCGCCATCCGCGAAGCGCACCTCTTCCAGGCCGGCGACCGGGTCGAGATCGTCGAGGGGCCCCTGGCCGGCCTCCAGGCCATCTTCCTCGCCCCAACGGGTCAACAGCGCGCCCACCTCCTCCTCGAGCTCATGGGCCGGGAGACACGTGTAGTGGTCCCCCAGGAACGCCTCATCCCCTCGGGCTGAGAGCCGCGAAAGGTAGCAACCCAGGGTGTCTTGCTGGCGGCGGAAGCACAAGGACCGCTCGACCCGGAACACCCCCCACAGCGGGCGAGCCCGCCTGGCACTCCGCGGGTGGCTCGACCGGCCGTGCCGCCTCGCGTTCGCGCGGCCGGCTTTGACCTATAGAATTCCGTCGTGATCTGATTCATGCGTCGAGCCTCTACTCATGAGGTGTCCTAAGCGGTTCCCGAGGACACCCCTCCACCCCGCACCCGAGGTGATGCGAGGAGGGCGGTAGCGTGCCAGAGCCCCCCTGAGCCCATGCGCCTCCCCTTGCTCCGTCCCGCACTTCTCGGGGTAGCCACCCTGGCGACCCTGGGGCTGCTGGCCCAACTCGCCACGGTCCTGTATCGGCTGGGCGTCGAGCCCGACGCCGCGGTGGTCCTGGAGGGTGACCCCCAACGCATCCGCTTCGCCGCCCAGCTCGCCAAGACCCGTCCCGAGCTGCCGATCTACATCTCGAGCGAGCCGGTCTTCTATTCCGTCTACCTGGACGCGCTGGCCGACGAACAGGTGCCCATCGAGCGCTTCGCGCTTCGCACCTGCGCCACGGACACCGTCACCAACTTCACCTGCGTCGTGGACGAGCTGAAGGCCCAGGGATACCGACACCTCTACGTGATCACCTCGGCGCACCACATGAGGCGGGCCCTGACCGTCGCACGCATCGTGCTCGGATGCTACCGCATGGCCGCAAGCCCCTTGCCGGTCGCCGACGGCCGGGGCTCCAGGGAGTCGCTGCCTCGCACCCTGCGCGATGCCCTGCGCGCCATCCTGTGGTCCATCACCGGATTCGCCGGCCCGGAGAAGGCCATCCGCTAAGCACCGCGGAGGTCGCGGCGCGGAGTGCCCCTCCCACGAATGAACACCCCAACCAACACCCCTTGAGCATCCGCCGCAACACCGCCTACAACCTGCTCGGCGCCCTGGTCCCGCTGGCGGTCTCCCTCGTGACCGTCCCGATCTACCTCGGGCTCATCGGCGAGGCCCGCTACGGCGTGCTCGCCATCGCCTGGCTGCTGCTCGGCTACTTCGGCCTGTTCGACCTAGGTCTCGGGCGCGCAACCGCCCAGCGCATCGCCGCCCTGCACGACGCCTCAGCCGCCGAGCGCGCGGAAACCTTCTGGACCGCACTCGCCATCAACCTCGGCCTCGGGGTCGTCGGCGGCCTGACCCTCTGGCCCATCGCCGGCTACTTCTTCGGCCACGTGTTCAATATCGACGAGATGCTGCGTCCCGAGCTGCTCGCCGCCGTCCCCTGGCTCACGCTCGCCGTCCCCATGGCCACCGTCTCGGGCGTCCTCATCGGCGCACTGCAGGGCCGGGAGCGCTTCCTGGAGCTCAACCTCATCTCCGTGTCGGGGACCGTCGGATTCCAATTGCTGCCGCTCGCCGTCGCCGCCGCAGGACATATCGACCTCGGCGTGCTCGTGCCCGCCGCCATGCTAGCCCGGCTGCTCACGTTGCTCCTGCTCGCCTGGCGCTGCCGCACCGACGTAACCCACGGCCAACCCGTTCGCCTTGCCCCAGCCCAGGCAGTAAACCTCCTGCGCTTCGGGGGCTGGGTCACCCTCACCGCCCTTGTCGGACCCATGATGGTCATCCTCGATCGCTTCATCATCGGGGCCACCGCTGGCGCGAGGGCGGTCACCTATTACACGGTGCCCTTCAATCTCGCAGAACGCTCCACTGTCATCCCCCGTGCTATCACCTCCGCGATGTTTCCGCGTCTTGCTGCAGTGCGCGACCAAGAGGCGATTCATCTGGCACATGAGGGACTCCGCACCATCGCAGTCTTAGTGACGCCACTCACCGTGTTCGGCGTACTACTCATTGAGCCCTTTATCGCATGGTGGATCTCACCTTCGATCGCTGAACGCTCATCGCCGGTAGGGCAAATTCTCCTGGTAGGTTTTTGGCTCCAGGGCTTCGCGGGAGTTTCCTTCGCCCAAATGCAGGCGCAAGGACGCCCCGATATCGTCGCCAAGTGTTACCTAGCAGAGCTGCTCCCATACTTTGCACTGCTGTACTTGGGGCTTCATCTTGCGGGCGTAACCGGAGCAGCGCTCGCCTTTTCCATACGAGCGGCCGTGGACTACGTTCTGCTCGCAGGTTTCGCCGGCACGCTTCGCGCCTCCCTTGTGATCCTCGCTCCTCCTAGCGGGCTGCTCACACTCGCTGTCCTGATCGCAACCATCTCAACCCCTGGATCGCAGGCCTGGGGACTCTCGTTGGCGATCCACTTCGGGCTTACCATGTTTTGGGCCTACCTATCCGCGCCCTCAGCGCTAAGGAATTCGGCGGCATTCGCACTCGCTAAACGCACCAAACCGAACGTCCCGTCAACTCTCAGCAAAAGAGCGTGAGCGACCCAGAGAAGGGCCCCGAGCTCACAAGCAAAGTAGGATACGTCACGGCCGCCACTTCCTCACTAATGCTCGCCTATAAGGTAGCGAGAAGCGGATGGCTCGCTTGTTTGCTAAACTGCTGGGGGCTTTGCGTATTGTGCCCGGAGGTATCCGCCTCGCAATGGTGCGGATGCGTTGTGGGCGGGCTGGCTTTCCTATCGGCGTTCGCATCGCTTCCGGAGTGCGAGTATCGGTTACGGACGGGGGAAGAGCCAATTTCGCGGCGCCCTGCGACCTGGACCGGAACGCTACGATCATCGTCAAGTTTGGGACCTTGGCCGTTGGCCGGCGAACGTACATTGGGATAGGGTCAGTAATTTGCGCTCGCGAGTCAATTCAAATTGGCCGGGGCGTGCAAGTAGCAGAGTACGTAACCATCCGAGATCAAGATCATCCATTCGGTACGGCTGCAGCGATATCAGATGCAGGGTTCAGGACTGCCCCAGTCGTCATCGGTGATAATGTGTGGCTGGGCGCGAAAGTTACAGTCACTAAGGGTGTTACCATCGGCGACAACTGCGTCATAGGCGCCAATTCTGTTGTTACCAGGGATATTCCTCCTAACAGTCTGGCCGTTGGCACTCCCGCCCGCGTAATCAAGCAGTTTGGTAAAGTTACAAGTAGTCCCTAGGTGATTTCTATTCTCTTGCCCAATCTCCTCGGCGGCGGTGCTGAACGCGTGAGCTTGGATCTTTCTTATGAATTCGCCCGCTTTGGCCATGACGTCGAACTAGTGCTCATGCGGGCGAACGGCGATCTATTAGCCGAAGCAAAAATCGCATTTCCAGTCACGGATCTTGGGGTCGATCGCCTCCGAAATGTCCCTCTAGCGCTCGCCCGATATCTCCGTCGGCGTCGTCCCGAGGCTCTCCTAGCGGCGATGTGGCCTCTCACTGTGGTCGCGCCAGTAGCACAAAGACTTTCGGGCCATCGCTGTTCCGTGGTCGTCTCGGAGCACAGCATCCTTTCGCTACAGTACCGGGATTGGGGATGTTGCCACCGGTGGCTGCTTCGGCTAAGCCTGGCCGTGGGTCATCGGATCGCTCATGCTCGGGTTGGCGTATCGGCGGGAGTACTGGAGGATGTGAGCCGCTTGGCGTGGATGCAGCCAGCTTCGGGACAGGTGATTCATAACCCGGTGCCACCGCGCACCCACGCGTCCCCAGAGGCATTAGCGGAGGCGGACGCGCTCTGGGGCGGACGTCCCGGTGAGCGACTCCTCTCGGTCGGAAGTTTTAAGGCAGCTAAGAACCAAGACCTGCTGCTGCGAGCCTTTGCGCGCATTGAATCGGCGGAGGCGCGGCTGATGTTGGTTGGCCGGGGCGAAGCTGAATTGGACCTGAGAACACTTGCGCGGAACCTGGGCGTGGAAGAGCGGGTGATATTTGCCGGCTTTCGCCACGATCCCGCCCCTTTCTACATGACGGCTGATCTTTTCGTTCTCTCATCCGATCGCGAGGGCTTCGGCAGCGTCATTGCCGAGGCGTTAGCTGCGGGTACCCCGGTCGTATCCACAAACTGCCCTTCCGGTCCGGCGGAGATCCTTGAGAATGGTCGCTGGGGGCGCTTGGTGCCTGTCGGCGACGTCGGCGCCTTCGCCGCTGCGATCCAAGAGGTGCTTTCTGCGGATCACGACCGCGATGCCCTGAAGCAACGGGCCGCAGATTTCGATCTGGCCACAGCGGCCGAGAAGTACCTCAACCTGTTGCTGCCAGGCTGGCGCAAAGGAAGAGTTGCCGCTTTGTCCGGCCCAGCTTGGGGAGCCGGTGGGACGGCGCAAAAGCCGAATGGTTGAAATGCAAGGACTACACCTCGGACATCGGTTAACGCGCAGTCTTGATGTGGTGCAAAAGGAACCTAAGGCGACTTTGACGTACGCTCATGCGGAAAAGGGGTAGATGCATGCGTAGACTCGCCAGGGCTCTGCTGGAAAAGATGCCGATGAGGGACGTTGCTTTCTCTGTACTAAGTCGCAGCAGGCTGCTTCCCGAGTCAGTCTACCAGCACCTCTATTTTGAGGGACCGATAACTGTGCGGCTTGATGCAAAGCATCAGTTCAAGATGCAACATTGGGGATGCCAAATCGAGAACGATATCCACTGGTCTGGATTCGGCAACAACTGGGAGGCCACGACGCTACGTCTTTGGCTTCGTCTTGCTCGGGCGGCTGACGTCATACTGGATATCGGCGCGAACACAGGTGTATTTGCGCTTTCTGCAAAGGCAGTCAACCGCAGAGCTCGCGTCTTTGCCTTTGAGCCTGTGGACCGAGTATTTCGCCGTCTCAAATACAACATTGAGTTGAACGCGTACGACATAACAGCGGTAAAGGCAGGCGCGTCGGACGCTAATGGTACGGCGATCTTGTTTGATGTCCCAACGGCGCACGTCTACTCCGCGTCGCTTGAGCGTGAAATGCTTGGCGATCGGCCGGACCTTGTTTCAGTCTCGGTTGAAATCGTCCGCGCCGGGGAGTTTCTACAGGAGAACGTACCTGAAGGTGCAATTCTCGCTAAGATCGATACAGAACGGCATGAGCCGCAAGTCTTGGATGGCTTTGGCCACCTAATCGCCTCGCGCCGACCCATCTTTGTCGTGGAAGTCCTTGATGGTGCGATCGGTAATCTAGTAGAGAAAAGGTTTCAGAAGCTTGATTACGTATTCTACGAGGTAGTGGAGCGCCATGCGGTGCTCCGCACTCAACATCTGGATGGGAGGGGAAGCAACTTTCTAATCTGCCCGCGCGAAGTCACCGAGCGTTTGAACCTTGGCGAGGAAATCAGTCACCAAGACCTCGATCCGCGGCGATATTCCCCCGACGACCGCGCGGCGTGACCGGGGTCATACGAATGCCGCCGAAGAGATCGGTTCTCTACATTTCTTACGACGGCATCCTCGAGCCGCTTGGCCAATCGCAGGTCCTGAGCTACCTGGAACGGCTGGCGGCGGATCACCGGATCGTCCTGATGAGCTTCGAGAAGCCGGAGGACTGGGCGGAGCGGGAGCGGCGCAAGGTGTTGCGTGGTGATGTTCGAGCGGCGGGGATCACTTGGATCCCGTTGCGCTACCACAGGCGGCCGAGCGCGCTCGCCACAGCGTATGACATCGCGCGGGGCATCCTGGTCGGCGCGTGGCTGGTCCCGCGGCATTCGGTTGGCATCGTCCATGCCCGGAGCTACGTGGCGTCGGTCGTCGCGCTCGCCTTGAAGCGGCTGTTTGGGCTCAAATTTGTGTTTGACATGCGCGGCTTCTGGGCGGACGAGCGGGTGGACGGGGGACTCTGGCCCGCCGGCGGGCGGCTCTACCGGGCCGCTAAGTGGTTCGAGCGGCGGTTTCTGCTGAACGCCGATCGCGTCGTGTCCCTCACCCAGGCGGCGGTGAACGAGATACGGACCTTTCCGTACCTGCAAGGGCGGATGCCGCGCTTCGAGGTCATCACCACCTGTGCCGACCTGGAGCTTTTTCGGCCGGCGAACCCAAAGTCCACCCCGCCCCGCATCAGTCAGCCATTCACGCTCGGTTATGTGGGCTCGGTGGGCGTCTGGTATCTCTTCGACGAGGCGCTGCGCTGTTTCCAGTTGCTGCGCCAGCGCGTACCGGGCGCTCGTCTACACATCCTGAACCGCGGTAGCCATGAGTACATTCGCGAGCGCATGGCCGCCCTCGGTATTGACGAGAATTCGGTGCGCTTAGAGATTGCCGATCACGGCGAAGTTGCACGTGCCATGCAGCGGATGGATGCCGGCGTCTTCTTCATCAAGTCCGTGTACTCCAAGATCGCCTCGGTACCGACCAAGCTGGGCGAGTTTCTTGGCTGCGGGGTCCCCTGCCTGAGCAACGCCGGGGTGGGGGACATGGCCGGGATGCTGAAGGGCGAGGGTGTGGGTGTCGCCCTGACCAGCTTTGACGAAAAAGCGATGCTCGCGGGGATCGACAGGCTGCTAGCTCTGACCCGACGCCAGGACATCGCGGACCGCTGCCGGCAAGCGGCTCTGCGCCACTTCTCGCTGGATATGGGTTTTGCTACTTACGATCGTATATACCGAGAGCTGAATCCACGATGATGCGGGCAAGCCTTTCTCCAATTAGTTCATTGAGTCGATCTCGCGTAGGGGTATGTTGGTTCCACGAGGCATAAGGAAAATGTCTAGTCACCGACAAGAAGACGGGGACATGGCGGCAGTTACAGCGGCGGTCGGCGACACGAATGTAGACGGCTGCACGGTCGCCAGCTTTGGAGATGAATGGTCCCGATTCGATCAATCAGGCCTGGACCCCGAGGAACTCGGCCGAAT
>Ga0316576_10000127_pt1 | contig 29004 bp, 27 predicted proteins | sample S0NA_FD_203075 | JGI IMG/M metagenome (GOLD analysis project Ga0316576, IMG submission 203075) | Rhizosphere microbial communities from salt marsh grasses in Alabama, United States - S0-2_050615r3r5 | ecosystem: Host-associated > Plants > Roots > Rhizosphere | place: USA: Alabama | collected...
CGCTCCTCGAGCAGGGTCAGCGAGCTGCCCACCACCTTGGGCGCGGTGACCACCATGTCGGCGAGCTGCACGGCGGCCGGCGTCATGCGGACCTCGAGGCCGTCCACGCCGCCGGGCCCGACCTCCAACTTCTCCAGGGTCTCGGTGCTGTAGCTCGGGTGGACCACGGTGAGCCGGTGCTGACCCGGGTTGAGCTCCAGGCCGAAGCCGCCGTCCTTGCCGGTGACGCCCTCGAGGGGCGTGCCCTGCACGAACACGCGGGCGCCGACCACGGGGCGGCCCTGGGCCGCGTCCACCACCCGGCCCCGGACGACGACCCGCGGCCCCTCGGCCACCGGCCGGCTCGTCGGCTGGCTCGCCGCCGCCGCCGGCGCCTCCACGTCGAGCCGCGCCGCGCCACCGTCGGGATCCAGCGTCACGATCACCTCGGTGCTCTGGCCGGCCCGCACCGGGATCGGCGCGCTGCGGCTCCCGCCGTCGAAGGTCAGCCGGTAGCGTCCCGGCGGCAGCGCGAGCTGGAACGCGCCATCCTCCGAGGTCCTCTGCCCGATGGCCCACCCGTCGACGGCGACCCGGATCCCGCGGGCCGGCGCCGCGCTGCGGCCGTCGAAGACCAGCCCGCGCAGCACGCCGTCCGGCTCGGCCGCGCCGGCGCTGGCGGACCCGAGCAGGAGCGCGACGAGCAGCAGGCGGATCACTGGCACGTCCACCCCTGGGCCGCGCAGGCGGCCATCGCCCGCCTCAGCTCCGCCGCCCGGTCGAAGAGCCCGGGCTCGCGGATCCGCTTGAGCCAGGCCTCGGCGTGACCGTGGTCGCCAGCGCGGTAGTGGGCGTAGGCCAGGGCGTAGATGATCTTCTGATCATCGAGGAGCCCGAGCCGGGCGAGGCGCGGCTCGAGAGCCGCGGCCTCCTCGAAGCGCTCGAGCTCGATGAGCAGGCCGAGGCGCTGGCGCACCTTGGGCTTCTGGTCCGGCACCTGGGCGTTGAGGTGCAGGGCCTGGAGCAGCTGTCCGGCCCGGCGGTAGAGCTCGGCGGCCTCGACCAGCAGGCGCGGGTCGGCGAGGGCCGCCCGGTGCAGCAGGCGCCCGGCGGCGAGGGGTTTCCCCGCGTCGAGGTAGGCCCGGGCGAGCTGGAGCAGCACGCCGCGGCCTTTCGGGAAGCGCAGCCCGCCCTGCTCGAGCAGGAGGATCGCCCGCCAGACCTGTCGGCCCCGGCGCAGGGCCTCGGCGAAGGCGACGAAGTCGCCCGGCGTGACGCCGGGCCGGGCGAGGAAGCGCTCCCCCTCCTCGGCGGCGCGCCGGTAGAGCCCCATGTCGACCAGGAGCAGCACCCGCTGGCGGGCGAGCTCGTCGTTCTTCGGGTGCAGCCGGCTGCCCCGCTGCAGCGCGCCCCAGGCCCGGACGCGGTCCCCCAGGCGCCAGTGGCACTGGGCCTCGAGCAGGAACGCCCCGGGCCAGCGGCGGGCCCCGGCCCCGGCGCGGCCCAGGGCCTCGATGGCCGGCCGCAGCTGTCCCAGGGCGAAGTGCGAGCGGGCGAGGAGCAGGTGCAGCGTCTCGCCCCTGGCCCCCGCGCGCAGGGCGCGGCCGAGCTGCGCCACCGCCGCCGCGTGGTCTCGCCGGCGGTAGGCCACCACGCCGCTCAGCGTGTGGAAGCGGGCGAGCTTCGCGCCCTCAAGCTTCGGTCGCGGCCCGAGCTCGGCGAGCACTCCCGCCGCCCGGTCCAGGTGGCCGTCCTTGAGCAAGAGCGCCGCCAGCGCGAGATGGTCGACCTTCCCCTTCTCCTTCGGCTCCGCGTGCGCGGCCGGGATCAGACAGAGCAGCAGCAGCGCGATCACAAGCCACGAGCGACCGGCGTTCGGCCCCTTCGCGTGTGGGTCCGGTCGGAGCGAGTTCCGCAGGCGCCGGGCGCAGAACCGGGGTGACCGAACCGTCCGTCGGGGGCCGGCGATCCAGATCACCGGCGCCGAGGACTGTCTGAGCGACGACCGGAGCCCACACGCGCTTCGCCGAACGCCGCTAGCCCAGGTCAAAGCGCACCTTCTGTCTGGCCCAGACCTTCACCGCCTGGCCCCGGTAGCGCGCCGGCTCGAAGCGCCAGCGCAGCGCCGCGGCCCGGGCCGCGTCCTCGAACACCCCCCTCGGGCTGGAGTCCACCACCTGCGCCTCGAGCACCTCGCCGCCCGCGCCGATGAGCAGCTTCAGGGTCACCTGGCCCGTGACCCCCTCGGCCCGCGCCCGGGGCGGGTATTCGGGGGTCGCGCGCACCACCGGGCGGGGCGGCACATCCACCGACTTCTCGGTCATCACCATGTCCTTGAGCGCCGACTCCGGATTGCCGAGCAGCGCGTCGGAGGCACCCTCGAGCCCGCTCTCCCCCAGGGACGGGATGCCGACATCGATGCCCGAGAGCTCGACTCCCAGGCTGGGCAGCGGCGCCCGCGGCCGGGGCGCCGCGCGCCGGGGTCGGGGCCGCTGACGGACCTGGCGCTCGACCCGCGGCTTCTGCTGCCGCTGGACCGAAAATGTGATCGCCGACCCGGCCCGCGCCTTGCGTTGTTCTGGCTGACTCGCGTTCATCGCCAGCATCGCGCCGAAGACCAGCCCGCTGCCGAGGATCATCGTCACAGCGCCGCCCAGGTGGCGCCGGATCGCGCTCCGGGCCCCGGCCACTAGCCCGCCTCCGCCTCGGTGGCCACGCCGACGTCCCTGGCGCCGGCGAGCCGGCACTGGTCCACGACCTCGATCAGCCGCTCCGCCGGTACCATCCGGTCGGTGACCACGAGCACCGGACGGTCGGCGCCGGCCTTGAGCAGCTCGCGGATCCGGCTCTGCAGCATCCAGGGCTTGACCGGCAGGCCCTCGAGGAAGATCCCGCCCGAGCGATCGACGTGGACCCGGATCGCCTTGGTCGAGGCGCGCGCCGCGCTCGAGGCCCTGGGCCGCTCCAGGTCGATCTTCATCTCCTTGACGAAGGTCGTCGAGACCATGAAGAAGATGAGCAGGATGAACACCATGTCGATGAGCGGGGAGATGTCGATGCCCGGGGCGCGCTTCTCCCGCTGCCTGAGGAACCTCATGCCGCGGCCTCCTGACAGAGCACCTGCTTCACCTCCTCCAGCTCGTGCTCGAGCCGCCGCTGGCGCCGGGCGAGGAGGTGGCCGACGAGCAGGCCCGGGATCGCCACCGCCAGCCCCATCTGCGTCGAGATCAGCGCCTGGGACACGCCGCCGGCGATGCCCCCGGACTGGCTGAACAGGGTCATGTCGCCCAGCGAGTCGAAGGTCTCGATCATGCCGGCGACGGTGCCCAGCAGCCCGGCGAGGGGCGCGACGATGACGATGGCCTGGACCAGCAGGGCGTAACGGCCGAGGTCCTGGCGCAGGTCGAAGAAGGCGTCATCGAGCACGCGGCCGGGGTTGTGCGGCCGGCGCTGCAGCAGCCGCAGCCCGAGGGCCACGGCGCCGTCCACCACCCCGCGGGGCCGTGCCCCGCCCCGTCGATGGACCTCGAGGATGCGCTGCACCGGCCGTCGGGTGCCCCGCCGCAGGACGAGCAGCCTGTAGCCCAGGGCGTACCACAGCACGAGGGTCGCCAGGGCCAGGGGCTTCATCACGAAGCCCCCCTCCACGAGGTAGCGCGTAACCTGGTCGAGGACGCCAGCCATCAGGGTGTCTCCGCGGCGAGCTCCGGCGCCGGACGGCGCGCCTCTGGCTCGTCGTCGCCCCCCGGGACCACGTCTCCGCTCGCCACGTTCAGCACGCGCAGCGTGGCGCGCTCGGTGCGGGCCAGGGTGGACTCGGCCAGGCCGTTGAGCAGCGTCCCGATCAGCAGGGTGGGGATCGCCACCATCAGCCCGAGCTCGGTGGTGACCAGCGCCTCGCTGATCCCGCCGGCGAGGAGCTTGGGATCCCCGGTTCCGTGCTCGGTGATCACATCGAAGGTCGAGATCATGCCGGTGACGGTGCCCAGCAGCCCGAGCAGCGGCGCCACGGCGGCGAAGACGGCGATGGCCGAGCCGAAGCGCTCGACCCGGGGCACCTCGCGCAGCATCGCCTCGGCCACCGCGTCCTCGAGGAGCTGCCGCTCCCCGCCCAGCCTGGCGATGGCCGCCGAGAGGCAGCGGGCCACCGAGCTCTTCCCCCGGCGGCAACGATCGAGGGCCAGGGCATGCCGGCCGCGCGCCACCAGTGGCTGCACCTCGTCGAGGAGCTTGCCAGACGCGCCGGAGCGCCAGAGGATTCCCAGCCGCGCGAGGATCAGCACCAGCGCCAGGCCGCCGAGCGCGACGATGACCCAGGCGATGAGGCCTCCGCTCTGGATCACCGCGATCGCCGTCTTCTCCTGCCTGGGACGCACCGCCCTGTCCAGGGACTCGTAGAGAAACAGACGCATCGTCCCTGGCCGCTTGGCCGCGGCGAGGGCCCGCGCCGTCTCGTCGGCCGGCTGGTGCCAGAGCTTGAGCCGTCCGTCGCCGGCCGGCGCCAGCGCGCCGCTGCCGCCCGGGCTGATGCCGAAGCTCGCCACTCGACCCACGCGGACCAGCGCCCCCGTGACCTGGCGCCCGTCCTGGAGGAAGAAGGCGCCGCGGCCGCGGCGCACCTTCCCCTGCCGCCCGATGAGCAGCGCCGCGTGGTGGAAGATCCTCGCCAGCGCGGCCCGGCGTCCCACCCCGTCCTCCGCCCCGGGTAGCGCGCCGAGATCGATGCCGGCGGCCTTCAGCCCCTGCGCCGCGCGCTCGATGGTCGCCCCGACTCGATCCTCCTCCTCCGCCTGCGGGCCGCCTCCCGCGCGCAGGGTCTGCTCCAGCTCGTCGGCCTGCGCCCGGAGCGAGAGGACCTGTCCCTGCAGGCTGTTGACCTCGGTCTCGGCCCGCTGCTCCTGGGTCCGGGACTGCTGACCGACCTCGCCCAGGCGCCGGGTCAGGGCGCGCTTCTCCGCCTCGAGGAAGGCGAGCTCCTTCTTGTAGGCGCCGAGGATGTCCGTGGCCGGCGCGGGGGCCGGGGCGGCCCACGACGCCACCGGGACGGCCAGCACCGCGAGCAAGAGATGGAAGCGGATCATGGTGCCTCCTGCGGCAGGGCGTTGGGGAGCTCGAAGTAGCCCGTGCGGACCTGCTTCTTGAACGCGTCGAACAGCGCCGCCACCCTCATCCGGTCCCGCTTGTCGGCGTAGACCTCGTAGCGCCAGCGGCCGCCCAGGCGCCGCGCGGCGCCGTAGCGGTCGTCGCCGGTGCGGAAGTACATGGCCACCATCCCGATGCGCGCCACCTCGACGAGCTGCTCCCTGCCGTCGAGCTCTATCACCTGGCTGTAGATCCCGCTCTCGCCGCCAAGCCGCAGCTCGTCCTCCACGCGCCCCCACAGCCGGGCCACCGCGTCGGCCGGGGCCAGCAGCCCGGACAGCATCTGCCGCTCGATCCCGTTCAGCTCCTTCGCCCTGTCCCGCAGCTTGAACGGCAGGCCGGCCCGCACCGCCTGCTCCAGGCGCTCCACCGCCCGGGTCACCAGGGGCTTGAGCTCCTCCTGGGTCCGGGAGCGCCGCGCCACCGCCTGCTGCAGCTCGCGCTGGCGCTTGCGCAGCTGCTCGAGCCGCACCTGCTCGCGCTTGGCCTGGACCTCGAGCTCCGCCTTCTGCGTCGAAAGCGAGCGCAGGCGGGCCCGGTGGTCGGCCTTGCGTGTCTCGAGATCGGTGGACAGGGTCTCCACCTCGCTGCGCAGCCGGGCCAGCTCGGCGGCGAGGCGCGCGATCCGCCCCTCGGCCCGGGCCGGGCCCGGGCCGAGGGGCACGCAGAGCAACAACACCAATGCGGTCAGGCTAGTTGGGCGCACTGGTCGTCCATCCCTTGGTCCAGTCGTTGTTCGGGTCGACGCCGCCGATGAAGCTGACCTTGTCGAAGAACGAGTCGCTCGGAACGCTGGCGCCCTGCAGCGCCGGGGAGCCGCTGGCCGGCCGCAGGTCGAGCTTGGTCACGTCGGTCGCTGACGTGAGCTTGGGATCGGCGATCTGGTTGCCCGTGTTCAGCGTCTTGAAGAAGCTCTCCACCGTGAACGCATCGCCGCTCTCCTCGGTGAACGGCGTGGCGCAGTTGAAGATCGAGCTGGCCAGGGTCAGCTCGCCGGTGAGCGAGCCGCCCGCGTAGGCGTTGGTGAAGGTCTCGTCGTGGTCGATGTCCAGGCACGACTCGTTCCAGTTCGTGACGATGACGTTGGAGATGTTGGCCGCGGTGCCCTCGCGCAGCAGCATCCCGAGATCGGAGAAGCTGGACTGCGCCTGCCCCACCAGGGTCAGGTTGGAGAGGGTCGGCTTCGAGCGCGGCTGGGCCGAGTTGTTCTCGGCGTTGTTGTCGGCCTCGATGCCGTTGTCCCCGGCGTCCTCGTACTGCACGGCGACCAGGAACTGGCCCTTGCCGCGCCAGCCGTCGGTCCAGTCCAGGTTGTCGTCGGCGCTGCCGGTGATCATCACGTACTTGAAGTTGGCCGCGCCGCCGAAGAACTCGATGCCGTCGTCCTTGCCCATGTGGACCTGGATGTACTCGAGGCGCGTCTTCGAGCCGACGCCCTGGAGCGCGAGCCCGTTGAGCTCGTTGTCCGGGCTGATCAGCCGGCCGGCGAACTCGATGCGGACATACCTCAGGCTGCCGCTGTCGTCGTCGTCCTTGTCCCCGCCGTAGTAGCCGGTGCCGCCCTCGCCGTAGGCCTCGCAGGTCTTGGTCGTGTCGGCGCAGGAGTTGACCGTGGCCCGGCCGTTGATGATGATGCCGCCCCAGTCGCCCCGCGCGCGGGAGCCCGGCGACTTGGACGAGGTGAAGACGATGGGCTTGTCCTTCGTGCCCTCGGCGACGATCTTCGAGCCACGGCGGATCACCAGCATGCCGTTGGTCGAGGTCTCGCCGTAGACCGTGGTGCCGGCCTCGATGGTCAGCACGGTCTGGTTCACGTCGTCGCCGATGAACACGCCGCCGCGGAGCAGCCACTTTTTGTCGGCAGTGAGCGTCAGGCTTTCGGTGAGGGTGCCGGTGAGGGTGCAGACGTCGCCCTTGCAGCTGCTGCTGCCGGCGCCGTCTGCACCGGCGGCGTCCGAGGTCGGCGAGGCGCCGTCCTGCCAGGTCACGCTCCCGTCGGGGGTGGTCTTGTTGTCGCCGTCGTCGCTGCAGGCGGCGACCAGCATTGCCGCCGTCAGAAGCCAGGCTGTCGTTCTCATCTTGATTCCTCCTTGGGGGATTGGCTCGTGCACTTCGATGTTGGGCGGAACCTAGACGGTGCGAGTGACGGCCGTGTGAACACAGGGCAACAACTGCGCAACAAGTTGGGGTCCCCGGGGCCAAACAGGAGGCGGGAGGCAGCGGCAGCTTGGGTTTTTCTCCAGCGCCACGCAGATGTCACGCTGCTGTAACAAAGGTGTGTCATCTATCGTGCAGATGAAGACGACGTCTGCGCTGATCCTCGTCGTTGACGACGAGCCGGACCTCGCGGCCACGCTGGACTACAACCTGCGGCGCGAGGGCTACGAAACCCGCGTCGCCCTCACCGGGCACGAGGCCGTGGAGCTCGCGCTGCAGGAGCCGCTGCCCGATCTCGTCCTCCTCGACATCATGCTGCCCGATGTCCCGGGCTGGGACGTCTGCCGGGAGCTGCGCATGAACGAACGCACGCGGCACGTACCGGTGGTCATGCTGACGGCGAAGAGCGAGGAGATCGACCGAGTGGTCGGCTTCGAGGTCGGCGCCGACGACTACGTCACCAAGCCCTTCAGCGTCCGCGAGCTTCTGCTGCGGATCAAGGCGATCCTGCGCCGGGCCGAGGCCTCGAAGCCCGCGAGCCCCGCGGGGGTGGTCGAGCTCGGCAAGCTGCGGGTCGACCTCGAGGGCCACCAGGCCCTGGTCAACGAGCGCGAGATCACCCTCACCGCCCTGGAGTTCAAGCTGCTCGCGGCATTGATCTCCACCCGGGGGCGCGTGCAGTCGCGGGAGCGGCTGCTTGACGAGGTCTGGGGTATCCAGGCCAACGTCACCACCCGCACGGTGGACACCCACGTCAAGCGCCTGCGCCAGAAGCTCGGCCCGGCCGCGGCCTATATCGAGACCCTGCGCGGCGTGGGCTACCGCTTCCGCACCTCCCCCGAGGACTGACCCTCACTCGGCGATGAGGATGCTGCCGTCGTAGATGAAGATCCAGCGCCGGTGCGGCTCGCCCGGGTGTTCGTCGGCCTTCATCGCGCCGTCCGGGCCGAGCAGGTTGAGGCCGCCGTGCTCCAGCGCGGTGACCACGAAGCCGGAGGCGGCGACGGCGAGATCGGCGAGGGCCAGCTCCTCGTCGCCGCCCCCGCTGTAGCTCCCCGGGTAGGTCACGTTGCCGTGCTCCGCGCCGCGGAGGAAGGCGGCGCTGGAGCGCGAGGTGGTCCAGGCGACGCAGCCCTCGCGGGCGGCGACCACCGCCCGGCCCCTCTGGCGCAGCCCGAGGACCTCGGGCTCCGCGCCCGCCAGGCGCCAGACGTGGCGGCCGGCCACGGCGTAGACCACCTCGCCCTCCGCGGCCAGGGCGAGCACCGGCTCGCCGAGCTCGACCAGCCGCTCGCCGGCCCCGGAGATCCGCACGCGGGTCCCGTCCGCCCGGGCCACGCCCGTCGCGGTCAGGGCCAGCGCCGCCGGCTCCACCCCGCCCTGCTCGCCGCGCGAGAGCCACCAGCCGCCGTCGAAGGTCGCGCCGATGTCGTCGCCGGCGACGCTCAGCGAGCGGATCGCCCCGGGGAGCTCGGTGACGCGGACCGCTCCTCCCCCGTCCAGCGGCCAGGTCTCGATCACGCCGTCACTGCGGCCGACCACCAGGTCTTCGGCGCGCGCCGCCAGGGCGCTGACCGGAGCCGCGGCCTGGCGCCGCCAGGTCGGGGTGTCGCGCAGGTGGAGCTGGATCATCCGACCCCGGCTGCAGGCGAAGGTCAGCTCGTCGCCCGGCGCCGCGGCGACGCGCGCCCCGAGCGGCGGCTCGGGCTCCCAGACCAGGCCCCGCGCGCCGAAGACGTCATCCAGGTCGGGCGGACCGAGCCCGAAGCGCTCGTGCCGCACGCTGCGGCCGGGCCGCGCGGCGAGCCAGCCTCGCAGGCGCCCGACCTCCTCGTCGGAGAGCGCCTGCCCGCGCAGATCGAGGTGCGCCAGCGCCTCCAGCGCCAGCGCCTCGGTCAGGGACTGGTTCCCCTCCGCGCCCCGCAGCGAGAGCCGGCGCAGCGCCGGCAGGCTCCCCGAAAGCAGCGGCGCCGCCGCGACGGTCCCCGGCCCCGAGAGCGCCGCGATCTCCACCGAGGGCCAGAGCGGAGCGCGACCGGCGAGGTCCAGGTCCGGACCCAGGTCCAGCCCGAGCACCGCCGGGCGGGCCTCGCTGATCAGCTCCAGCACCGCGGGCGCCGTCTCGGCCTGCAGGCGGGAGGTGATCCAAAACCCCCGGCAGGCGCCGAGCGTGCCGGCGGCGGCGGCCAGGGCCGGGCCCAGCTCGTCCTTCTCGCCGGGCAGGCCGGTGGTGATGCAGGCCAGCGGCTCGCCCGCGAGCCAGGCCCGGTCGACCCGCGGGACGTCGGCGAGCTCGAGCTCCAGCTCGGTGACCAGGCCGCCCTCGAGCCGCACGCGCTTCAACCCCGGTGCCGCGGAGCGGACACGGGAGAGGCAGCGCTCGAGGAGCGCGCCGTCCACACCCTGGCCGTCGAGCTGCGGGCCCATCAGCTCGCCCCGGGGATCTCCAGCCTCGAGCAGGGCGTCGGCCAGCACGCGCCGCAGCTCCTCGTCAGCGGGCGTGCGTCTCAGGGACTCGAGCAGCGTCTCGATCTTCATCGGCGGAGCATACCGCACCGGGGGCCGCACGGGGCCGCTCGATGGACGCCGTGTCTCCCCGGGGCTAGCATCCCCCAATGCCCACCGACGAGGCGCAGGCCGCGAGCCTGCTGCAGGCGATCCTGGCCGATCCGGCCTCGGACCAGCCCCGGCTGGTCTACGGCGACTGGCTCATCGAGCGCGGCGACCCGGCCGGCGAGCTGATCGCGGTCCAGTGCGCCCTGGCCCGCCTGCCCCGAGACGCCCCCGAGCACCAGAAGCTCACCGTGCGCCAGAACCAGCTGCTCAAGGCGCTGGCCAGGGCCTGGGGGGCCGGCTGGACCTTCAGCCGGGGCGAGCTGGAGCTCAAGCACCGCGTCGATCACGGCGTCTACCACGACATGGAGCAGCTGCGCTGCCGCTTTGGCCGCGGGTTCATCGACCACGTCGACGCGCAGTACAACGTGCTGCGGGCCCGCATCGACTGGCTGGTGCGTGCCGCGCCCCTGCTTGGTTCGCTCCGCGTCCGGGCCTACCGGGGCCAGGTCCCGGCGCTGGAGGCGGTGGGCCTGCTGGACCGGCTGCCGCCGCTGCGCGCCCTGGCCGTCAGCCACTGCGGGGACTCGGTGGAGCTCGTGCGGGCGCTCGCCGAGGGCGAGCGCTTCGCCCCGCTGCGCAGCCTGTCGCTGGAGTACGGCCACCACAACCGGCGGAGCGACGAGCTCGAGCTGCTCGCCCGGAGCGAGGTGCTGGCCGGCCTGCGCGAGCTCGACCTCTACACCTACGGGCTCTCGGCCGAGCACGTCCGCCAGCTGGCCGACGCGCGCTTCAGGCTCCGCTCCCTGCTGCTCAACGACAGCGCCCTCGGCGTCGACGGCGCGCGGGCCCTTTGCGACAGCCCGGCCTTCGGCGAGCTCGAGGTGCTGGGCCTGTACAACAACGGGCTCGAGGGAGAGGGCGTGGCGGCGCTCGCCGGCTCGCCGCACCTGGGCAAGCTGACCTCCCTGGACCTGCGCTCCAACCGGATCGGCCGGGTGGGCGCCGAGGCCCTCGGCCAGGCGAGCGGCCTGCCCTCCCTGCGCTCGCTCGCCCTCGTCGGCAACAGCCTCGACGCCGCGTCCGTGGCCGCGCTGTGCGGGCCCGGCCTGACGGGGGTCCAGGAGCTGAACCTGCAGCACACCCGGCTGACGGACGAGGCCATCGAGGCGCTCGTCGCGGCGCCCGACGTCTGCCGGGGCCTGCGACAGCTGAGCCTGCGCAGCAACAGGCTCACCGACGCCTCCGCCCGGCTCCTCGCCGGGTGCGCGGGCCTGGCTGGCCTCGTCGAGCTCAACCTGAACAACAACAAGGGCATCGGCAAGGCCGGCATCGACGCCCTGCGGGCCTCTCCCCACCTCGCGCACGCGACGATCTACGTCGGCAACAAGGCGCTCAAGCGCTGACGGACCGGCCGCCGCTCCACCCGGGCCCGAGGTGTGCTAGGCTCCCCGCGGCGCCAAGGAGGCCCAGTGGATATCGCGTCCCTCGCCATCGGCATCTTCGCCCTGCTCCTGGCGATCATCCCCTCGTTCTCGGTGACGCAGGTGCTCGGGGGGGTGCTCTCCATCGTCGCCGTGGTGCTCGCCGTGCTCGGGCGGCGGCGCCTGATCTACAAGCACCAGAGCCGGGGCATCGCCACCGCCGGGCTGGTGCTGGGCATCCTGGGCCTGATGCTGAACTCCGCGGTCTTCGTCAGCTGCCAGCTCTGCCACGGGCGCATCCGCGAGGGGCTGCGCCAGGTCGGCGACGAGGTGGGGCGGGAGCTGAATCGAGAGATCGCGCCGCGGCCCGCCCCCCGGGCCGCCGAGGCCCCGCCCGCCCGGAGGAGCGAGCAACCATGACGGCGCGGATCCTGGTCGTCGACGACGAGAGGGACCTGGTCAACACCCTGGAGTACAACCTCAAGCGCGAGGGCTACGAGACCCGCGTCGCCCTCACCGGCCGCGACGGGATCGAGCTCGCCCAGCAGGAGCCGCTGCCCGACCTGGTGCTCCTCGACATCATGCTGCCCGACATCTCGGGCTGGGACGTCTGCCGCGAGCTGCGCCGGGCCGAGCGCACGCGCCGTATCCCGGTGGTGATGTTGACGGCCAAGGGCGAGGAGATCGACCGCGTCGTCGGCTTCGAGGTCGGCGCCGACGACTACGTCGTCAAGCCGTTCAGCGTCCGCGAGCTCCTGCTGCGGATCAAGGCGATCCTGCGCCGGGCCGAGGCGCCGGCCGCCCCCGAGAGCACGGACGGGGGGATCGAGTTCGGCACCCTGCGTGTCGACGCGGAGGCTCACCGGGTGTGGGTCGACGGGGAGGAGGTCACCCTCACCGCCCTGGAGTTCAAGCTGCTCATCACCCTGCACTCGCGCCGGGGCCGCGTGCAGTCGCGGGAGCAGCTGCTCGACGAGGTCTGGGGCATCCAGGCCAGCGTGACCACCCGCACCGTGGACACCCACGTCAAGCGCCTGCGCCAGAAGCTGGGCGGCGCGGCGGCCTACATCGAGACCCTGCGCGGCGTGGGCTACCGCTTCCGCCCCTCGCCCCAGGAGTAGCTCGGTACGCCGCTTCGCACGAACCCCGCCGCCGCTCGATACTACCGGCCGCGCGACGCTCAGTCCTCGAGCAGGAACTTCTCCTCCTCGACGAAGTCGGGCGGCCGGGGCAGGATGGGCCAGCCCTGCGCCTCGGAGTAGCGGGCGAAGTCCGGGTTCGGGTAGACGCTCCAGGCGATCTCGGCCAGGCGCATCATCGGGCCGTCCAGGCTGCCGTTGCCCGCGCAGAAGCGCACCGCCCGCCCGTCGAGCAGGCTGACCACCTTCTCCGCCTTGCCCTCGCCGGCGCAGGAGATGCCCGCGTGCCGCCCGGTGAAGCGCCCCTCGGCGTCCCGCTCGAAGTCCATGCCCACCACCTCGTGTACGGGCAGTATCCGCTGGAGCGGCAGCAGGAAGTCGGTGGGCGTGCCGGAGACGACCCAGATCGGGTAGCCCCGATCGGCGAGCAGGTACAGCGCCTCCACCGCCTCCCAGATCCAGAGGCGGGCCGAGTGCTCGCGCCACCAGGTGTCGAGGTGCCCGGCGAGCGCCGCGGGGGTCATGCCGCTGTAGAAGGTCAGCAGGTAGCGGCAGCCCGTCGGGGGGTCGTCGCGGTAGATCCTCATGTAGGTCGGCCAGCGCTCCGAGGAGATCGCGTCCCGAGCCATCATCCACTGCGTGAAGTCGTCGGCCACGTCGCCGGTCCAGAGCGTGCCGTCGGCGTCGAAGATGGCGATGCTCCCGTCGTCGCACGTCGGGATGCGGCGGATGAACTGTGGGACCAGCTGCTCGTCGCGCGTGGCGCGCAGGCCGTAGGGCGTCTCGGTCATGTCATTTGGTCGGCGGTCCTGGCCGGGCATCCTCTCCGCTGTCCAGGTCCGCGCGGGCCAGCTCCCGGCCCAGCGCGTGGATCGCCCGGTGACGGCAGCCCTCGGCCTTGAGGAACGGCCGCAGCCTCGTCCGCCCCTTGCGCTGCCCGAGCTCTGCGAGGTGGGTCTCGGCGAGGACGTGGATCACCGCGTGCAGCAGCGACTCCCCCGGCTCGGCGTGGTCCGCGGGCAGCGAGTGCGTGTGCGCCTCCATCACCAGCAGGTGACGCTCGAGCGCGTCCAGCGCGAGCCAGTCGTCGAGATCCACGCCGTCCTCGGCGCGGTAGGGGCCGTAGAGGCCGGTCAGCGGGTAGGTCGTCTCCACGTCGTCCCAGAACAGGTCGTCGTCCCAGACCTCCTCCACCGAGGGGAGCTGGGGCGGCGAGTCCCCGGTGCGGCTGACCACCTGGGGCGGGACGCTGCGGCGTGCGTGCTCCTTGACCGAGCGGACGGTTATCTGGTGCACCCACTCGTCGCTGAAGTCGAAGAGGTAGCCGAAGCTGTCACCGGGCTTGAGCCCCAGCGTGTCCACGCGGACCGTCTTCGCCTCGAAGGGCACGTCCTCCTGCTCCGCGTCGCCCGCCGACCCCGTGAACCGGCGCGTGTCCGGATCGTAGGGCGGCCCGAGCATGAACTCGTAGGCCTCGTCGTCGACCCGGTCGAAGGCCAGGTGGACGATGCCGTGCAGGTCGTGGAGCGAGTGGTCGCCGCTCAGCCTGATCCTGCGGCAGACGCGCTCCTCGAGGACGACCGGGGCATAGACCAGCTCCACGTCGAGCTCGTAGATCTTGAGCGGCAGGCCGCCCGTGGCGCGGCGTTTTCGGCGAGCCCGCTCCTCCGAGAGCGAGATGATCCGCCCCCGGCGCAGCTCCTGGCTCAGGTCCCAGCGCGTCTCGCGCCAGTTGGTGATCACGCCGCGGTCGCCGCAGACCGGACAGATCCAGTGAATCTCGTCGGACTTGGCGTCGCGGCCCAGCCGGATGTTGCCGCGGCATCGCTGGCGGTTGGGGCGGCGGCGGCAGCGGACCGAGCTGACCTGAAACTCGCCGGCCGACATCAGGCTCGCCGCCGAGACGATCTCGCCCAGGAAGCGGACCTTGCGCGACGTCCGCCCGCGCTGCACCTTCCCGTCGGGCAGGTCGAGGTTGCTGATGTCCGCGATCCAGAGGTCGCCCATGCTCACGCCAGCGGGCATCCTGCCCGTCCCTAAATTGCACCACTCTTCGCCGGGAATCTCAACAGCTGATCGGCGAGGGGCGTCAGGTTTGGCGCAGGCGCTCCTTGAGCTCCATGAACGAGCACCCATCGCTCCCGACCAGCGTCGCCGGGCTCAGCCCCTCGAAGCCCCAGTCCATCGGCGTGCCCCGGGCGACGGCGAAGGCGCCGCCGGTGATCCGCCCGACCACGGCGAAGCCACCCTTGAGCGAGAAGCGGCCGGTTTCGCTCACGCGGGGCAAGTCGTAGACGTCGACCTCGACCAGGCCCTCCTGGCAGCTCAGCACCAGCTGGTCGTAGAGCAGGCGCCGCTCCAGCATCAGCACGTTGCCAAGCGGCGAGGTGTAGACTCGTTGCCACTGCTCGACGCCGGTCACCGCCGCGTCCCGGGGGAGAAAAAAGAGCCCGTCATCCATGATCCGCCGCGCGAGCAGCCCCTGGTGCGCGGGCACGATCTCGACGAACCCGCGTTCGTGCAGCGACACGGTCTGCTCTTCCTTGACCCACCAGGTCCCCGGCTGGTGCGGGGTGCAGCCGAAGAAGATGCTCTGGTCCCCGGCGGTCTTGACGAACCACGAGACCAGGGCGGCCACGTCGACCAGGCTGGAGAGGCTGCCGATACGACGGTCCCCGTTGATCACCACGGCGTCGCCGCCGATGGGGTGCACGGCGTCGAGGTGGTAGTAGCGCCCCTCGACAGGCTGGGGCAGCGACAGCTTCTCCCCCACCTTGAGCTTCTCGACGTCCTTGAGCCGCTCGGGGAGTGTGAGGCTGACGTCGCCGTGGTTGTCGATGGCGAGGAACATCACGTCCCGGGGGCGCAGCCCCTCCCGGAACAGCTGCTTGAGGCCCTGGATCATCGCCAGCGCGCTGTTGTAGTTGGTGGTTCGCGTGGCGACCATGTCACCATGATACAGACTCCGGCCGCGAACGGGCCAGAAAATCCACCCCGCTTGCGCGGGTCTGTCAGGTGCGGTACAGGTTTCATATGAGCTCCTCGATGGAGACCATCGCCCCGGGGTTCCTCATCGCCGCCCCGATGCTGCAGGATCCCAACTTCGACCGCACCGTAGTGTTGATGTGCGTCCACAACGAGCAGGGAGCGATGGGCCTGGTGATCAACCGGCCCTCGCCGATGACGCTCAAGGACATCATGGATCAGCTCGGCGTCGACTGCGACGACGACGTGGACCAGGCAGCGATGGTCGGCGGCCCGGTGGCGCTGGACAGCGGCCTGCTGCTCTACGAGGCCGCCCCTGGCACCGAGCTCGGCGAGGACGAGCTGGAGGTGACGACCGAGCTGCGCCTCTGCCCCAACCGCGAGCTGCTGCACCGCATCGGGCGCGGGGACGGCCCGCACCGCTTCATGATGTTCCTCGGCCACTCGGGCTGGGGCCCCGGTCAGCTCGAGTGGGAGTTCTCCCAGGGCGCCTGGATCCCGGCCCAGATGCGGAGCGAGATCATCTTCTCCACCCCCTTCGAGCAACGCTGGGAGGAGGCGCTGCGCGGCGAGGGGCTGCACCCGGCCCAGATCAGCTCGTTCAAGCCTCAGGCCTGAACCGTCGAGCGGATCGTCTCCACTTCGCTGACCCAGGGCTCCCAGTCGAAGGCCTCCCGTATCTTCTCGTCGGCGATCACGCAGGGGTACTTCTGGAAGTTGACCAGGTAGGGCGGCAGCGCGTCGGAGACGAGACGCGAGAGGCCGAGGTAGGCGAAGGCGAGGGTCGCCGGGACAGGGAGCTGCCGCACGCCGGCGAGGGCGAGCGCCTCGCGCCAGGGGATCGGGCTGCGGCCGGCGACGTTGAAGACGCCGACCGCCTCGCCGTTCGCGGCGGCCAGAATGGCGGCCACCATGTCCCGCTCGTGGATGAACTGCACCATCGGGTCGAAGCCGATCATCACCGGCGCGGTGGACTGGCGCAGGAAGCGGCTCATCGCGTTCTTGATCGTCGGGCCCACCACGTTGCAGGGCCGCAGCACGACCGTCTGCACCTCGGGGTGACGCCAGACCCACATCGTCGCCATGTTGTCCAGCTGGATCGCGTCCGCGATCTGGGGAAACGCCGCCCCGGCGCGCAGCGGCTCGTCCTCGTAGATCGGCGTGTGGTTGTGCGGGTGAGCGCCGTAGATGTGGAAGGTCGAGAGCACCAGCACACGCTTCGCGCGGTACTTCAGCGCGAGCTCCATGATCTTGCCGCTCCCGATGACGTTGAGGTCGAAGCGCTTGCCCATCCGCTCCTTCAGGTTGCCCACCCGGCCGAGGTGCAGCACCAGCTCGGGGCGGTGCTTGCGAAACACGTCCTCGATGCGGGTCTTGTTGTAGTTGGCCTGGTAGACCTGCGCCGGGTAGTCCAGGGGCGCCGGCAGCGGCCGGTAGTCCACCCCGACAACCTCGTGCCCGCGCCGAGCCTGCTCGGCCCCGACGAGTCGGGCCAGACCGCCCGCGATCCCGGTGATCAGCGTGACCGTCATCGTTCGTCTCCTTGCGTCTTCCAGGACATCTAGAACACCGACTCGCGCCGGGCGAGCCCCTCGTCGACCATCTCCTGCACCCGGCTCTTGACGATCTGCACCTTCTCCTCGATCACGTGGTCCTCGTCGTCGAACGGGCCGTCGAAGCGCATCGGCTCGCCGAAGTAGACGTGGAACTTGACCGGCAGCGGGAGGTAGGCCGCTGGCCCGAGCAGGGGCAGCAGGGGCGAGATCGGGAAGTAGGGCGTGTTCAGCGCCTTGGCGAGGGGCTCCACGTTGTAGATGCTGATGATGGACTCCTCGCCGCCGATCACCGCCACCGGGACGATGGGTGCTCCCGCCTGCAGGGCGAGCCGCATGAAGCCCCGCCCGAAGCGCTCGAGCTTGTAGCGCCGGTCCCAGGTCTTGCCGCTCCCCTTGGCCCCCTCGGGGAAGACCAGGATCGCGTTCTCCGCGGCGAGCAGGTTGCGGCAGTTGATCGGGTCGCCGAGCACCGCTCCGGAGCGGGCGAAGGCCTGGTTGATCACCGGGAGCGTGGGAAACCAGCGCTCCACCATGGCTCGCACCAGCCGGGGCGGCTCGGCGCCGAGCAGACAGGCCACCGCGATGACCAGCCCGTCCAGGGGGAGCTGGCCCGAGTGGTTGGGCACGATGAGCACCCGCCCGGCGGGGACATTCTCGATCCCGTGGATCTCGGGCCGGAAGTACTGGTAGAGGCGGTAGGCCAGCGAGTAGTAGAGCTTGCTCTCCCGCGGACCGAATCCCCAGGGATCGTAGCCCAGCGCGTTGGTCTTGATCGGCAGGGAGTCGATGGCCCGCTCGACCTTGGGCTCGTGCAGAAAAGATCCAAGGTGATGGAATATTCCTTTCATGGTCGAGCATTGTGCCATGTAGGGCCCATGGCGTACACTAGTACTGAACGGTCGCGGTTCCCTAGAGCAGGAGTAGTCCCATGACATGCTTGCGTTTCCTCGTGGCAGGGGTGTGCCTCGCCTTGACCCTCCCCGCCTGCACCAAGGAGTTCAGCGGTGCGGGGGACTCGGGTCCTTTCATTGACGAGGCGGGAAACATGCACTGGCCGGAGGCGTCGGTGGGCAAGTGCGTGCCGGGGCAGGACTCCGACGGGGACAAGATCCTCGACGACGTCGAGGGCTGCAGCACCGACACCGACGGCGACGGCATACCGGACTACGCGGAGACCGACTCCGACGACGACAAGGTACCGGACTCCGTCGAGGGGACCAAGGACTCGGACAACGACGGCACACCGGACTACCAGGACACCGACTCGGACAACGACGGCGTCAGCGACGGCAACGAGGACCTGAACGGCGACGGCAAGCTGGGCTGCTGCCTGACCACGTGCAACGAGCAGCGCCCGGGGTGCCAGCCCCAGCAGAACGGCTGTGGCAAGGGCCAGGAGTGCAAGAGCGGGCAGTGCACCCCGCCGGTGGACTTCCTCTGCTCGGACGGCGAGACCGATCCGACCAAGTCGGTGACCTTCCCCGGCGGCAAGGCGGACAAGGACCTGCCGACCTTCATCTGCCACCCCCCGGGGGAGACATCGAGCAAGGGCCTGAAGCCGATGCTGTTCAAGTCCGGCGCCGGGGCCTGGAAGGTCGCCCTGGAGACCACCTCGACCTACGGCGAGATCGGCGTCACCGGGGGCGGGCCTCTCGAGGCCGGCGCGACCTTCGACCTCACCGACCCGAAGATCGCCGTCGCCGGCTTCATCGTCTCCATGCCCGCACCGGCGGGGGACGTGAGCCAGATCGCGACCCAGCTGATCAGCAAGATCAACAACCTGCCGGGCAAGGCCGCGGTGACCCAGCTCTCCAGCGGCACGCCCAAGACGAGCCACGACGGCTTCAACACCGTCGTCATGACGCAGCTCGCGATCAAGATGAGCGGCGCGCAGAACCCGCCGGCGGTGCGCAACGCCCTGCTCGGTGTGCTGCTGGGCAAGCCGGTGACCAAGCTCCCGGCGGCGAGCTTCGGGCCCGCCGTCGCGGACCACGTGCTCCGCTTCCAGACCCTGCTGCGCAAGGACAACCGGGTGCTGGTGATGGGGGCGGTCGGCACCTCCGCCATGGCCAACGACGTCAAGGTGAAGACCGGGATCCACATGGATGACCTGTCCAACGGCACCGGGCTGGCCAAGGCCACGGACACCGAGACCGTGGAGTGCGACCCCTTCGTGCTCTCCGGCACGCCGGTGGCCGACATCATCTGGGTCGTGGACGAGTCGGGCTCGATGAGCGACAACCGCGACGACGTCGCGGCCAACGCCGCCGACTTCTTCGCCCGCGCGGTCAAATCGGGGCTCGACTTCCGCATGGCGGTGACCGGCGTCTGCAACCCGACCGGCACCTACTCGAACGTCGTCGGCAAGTTCTGCTCGAACGCAGGCTCCAGCACCTCCGACGGCGGCACCGACCGGTTCCTCCTGCCGAGCGAGCAGGCCCTGTTCGAGGGCTGCGTGAAAAACCCGCCGGGCTACGAGGGCGGCTCGGAGTACGGGCTGACCAACGCCCGGGAGGCGGTGAAGAAGCACCTGCCCCGCCAGGCGGGCAACCCGGCCAAGGTCCGCCCCGGGGCGACCCTGGTCATCATCTTCGCCACGGACGAGGTCCCGATGGAGCTCAAGACGCCCTACCCGGGCATCGTGAGCTCCACCAACTACAAGGTCTGCCAGCTCCCGGCCAGCGTCCAGGGCGCGGTCAACGCGGCGATCCAGCCCGACATCGACATCTACACCGGGAAGATCACCCCCGAGTCCAAGACCATCGTCCACATGATCGGCGGGGTCTGCAACAACACCTGCAACGCCGAGATCGGCCACGGCTACAACGAGCTGGTCAAGACCACGGGCGGCATCACCGCCGACGTCTGCCAGAGCAACCTGGGGGCGACGCTGCAGATCATCATCGACACGATCACCGGCCAGGCCAGCCCGGCCAAGCTGGAGTACGTACCGATCAGCGCCTCCCTGGCCGTGGCCATCGACACGACCGTGCTGGACCGCAGCCGGGAAAAGGGCTTCGACTACGCCCCGTCCTCCAACACGCTGATCTTCATCGGGGTGCCGTTCCCCAAGGGGAGCCAGGTGGTCGCCTCGTACCGCCGCTACAAGGACCAGGGCCCGATCATCGAGTAACGATCAGCCGAAGGTGTAGACCTTGCGGATCGGCTCGAGCACCTTCCAGGTGCACTTGAGCCCCTTGGGGAAGAACACGATGTCCCCGGCGCCGAATTCGACCTGCTGGCCGTGCCCGGTCACCACCTGGACCCGGCCGGCCTTGACGTAGGCCGTCTCGTCGTCGGCGTACTCCCAGTCGAAGGTCTCCACGCCGCACTGCCACGGGCTCCAGCCCTCGACGCCGAGCTCCTCGAGCCGCTCCGGCGTCGCCTTCTCCACCTTGATCAATGTGGACGGTGGGCCGGGCGGGGGGGTGATATCGGCCATCGCTCAGGTCATCTCCTTGCGCAGCCTGCTGATCACCTCGGAGTAGGAGGTGTTCTGCACCAGCTTGGCCAGGGTGTTGGTGTAGCGCTGGACCAGGTCCGGGCGGTTGCGCTCCTTGGCGTCCTTCATCGCGTGGTAGATGCTGACGAAGGCGCGCTCGCTGTTGATGAAGTACTCCATGCCGAGGAGCGTGGTGATGATCCCGGAGCCGATCACGCTGCGTGAGGCGTGGGTGAAACGGAACACCTTGCCCTCGGAGTTCTCGATCTCCAGGGTCACCTCGCCCTCGGAGTCAGCGCCCGAGAACTCCTTGCGGGTGTCCAGGCGCGCCTGAACCGAGAAGGCCGAGAAGCGGATCGTCCTCAGCGACGGGTACTCGGTGGCGAAGCGCTCGACCATCGCCTGGAAGAAGGCGTCGATGGCCCCGGCGCCCTTGCCGGCGATGACGAACATCTCCTGCGAGGCCTCGTCCGTCACCTCGCAGGAGACGCTGGTGTCCTGCTTCTCCAGGTCCTCCTCGATCAGCACGCGGTTCACGTGCAGGTGGGTGTAGCTATCGGCGAGCAGCTCACGCATCAGTTCGATGATCTCGAGCTGTTTGGTCGGGGTTGTCATTCGGGTCACCTTTGGCGGTTGCTGCTTCGATCTGCCAGAGCTTGCGCAATTTTTTCCGGCCCGTCAATGCGCTGCGGTACATTCGACCTCGTGCTCGATCGTTCTTTCTTCGCCCGCTCCACCCTCAGGGTGGCGCGCGAGCTCATCGGCTGCGTGCTGGTCCACGAGGTGCGCGGGCGGCGGCGCGCGGGGCGCATCGTGGAGACAGAGGCCTACGACGGCTTCCGCGACGCGGCGAGCCATGCCCACCGCGGCCCGACCTCCCGCAACGCGCCGATGTTCGGACCGCCAGGCCGGGCCTACGTCTACTTGATCTACGGCGTACACCACTGCCTGAACCTCGTGACCCGAGAACCGGGCTACCCCGCCGCGGTGCTGATCCGCGCGCTGGAGCCGGCGGACGAGCGCCTCGGGCCATGCCACGGGCCGGGGCGCCTGACCCGCGCGCTGGGGATCGACCTGCGCCACGACGGCCTCGAGCTGTGCACGCCTTCCAGCCGGCTGTACGTCGAGCCCGCCGCCATGCGCTGCCGCGTCGCCCGCACGCCCCGCATCGGTGTGGACTACGCCGGGGCCTGGGCCGAGAAGGCCTGGCGCTTTGTCGACCCGGCGAGCCGGCACCTGTCGGTGAAGCTCGGTCGGCGGCGATGAGGAATACTCAGTCCTTGTGCAGCTCGACCACGGGGTGGAGGGAGAGCGGGTCGGGGCAGTAGTCCTCGACGCTCCCCTTGAGGAACGACGACCCGACGCGCCAGAGCTTGAGCGTGGGGTCGGGGACGAGCACGTTCTCGTCGGACAGGTTGAGGATGACCGGCAACCAGCTCGTGCTGCACCGGTCGCAGAGCTGGCACGGCGTGCAGTTTTCGCAGGGGTCGCAGCCCTGTGTCGCCCCGTTGCAGCGGCTCGCGCACTTCGGGTTGATTTCGCACCTGCGCAGCTCGCCGGCGTGGGCGTCGCCGGTGTCGAAGCCCAGGGGACAGTCCTTGTCCGAGGTGCAGGTGTCCTCCTGGCAAGAGGTCGCCGCGTGGGCCTTGGCGTCCCAGGCCTTGTTGTTGTCCTTGTACCGCGTCTGGGCGGTCCCCACCAGGTTGTCGCCCTCCAGGGTGAAGTGCGTGGTGAGCTCCGCCGTGCCGCTGTAGCAGACGATGGTGCCCCTCCAGCGCCCCTCCATCCCCTTGAGCACGGACTCGTCGCAACCCGCCACCCCGAGTGACAGGGCCGCGACGGTGAATGCGAGCCTGGCTTCGATCGTCCTCATGGTGTCATTCTCATCCGCGCCGCCGGGCGGGTCAACCACCCTGGCCGTGGCCGGCGCCGCGGCCTATAGTAAGAGGGCCATGACACTGAAACGTCGCGACCTGCTCCGAACCGGCCTCGGTGGCCTGGGCGCCGCCCTGCTCGGGCCGCTGCTCCCCGGCGAGGCGCGGGCTTACAGCGTGGAGCCCCCGGGACGCCCGGCCCGGATATCGGGTCGGGTGCGCTACGCCGGAAAGGCGCCTCGACCGAAGAAGGTATCCTTCAGCGGCGGGGACGCCGCCTACTGCCGCAAGTTCGACATCCGCGAGGAGAGCCTGCGCGTGGGCGCCGGGGAAGGCCTGCAGAACGCGGTGGTCGCGCTGGAGACCGTCGCCCGGGGCAAGCCGATCCCCGAGACATCCCCGACCCTCGCCGAGTGGCGCTGCACCTTCGTGCCCCACGTGCTCTCGATCACCGCCGGCACGAAGCTGCTGCTGCACAACCGGGACCCGGTGCTCAACACCTTCCACGCCATCGCCCAGCCCGGGGGACGCACCCTGTTCAACGTGGGGATGCCCAACCTGAACCAGAAGCTCCACCGGCGCATCCGCAAGCCCGGGCTGGTGCTGATGCACTGCGACGTCCACCCCTGGGAGGAGGCCTGGATCGTCGCCGTGCCCCACCCGTACCACACGGTGACCGACGGCGCGGGGCGCTTCGTACTGGACCAGGTGCCCCCCGGGCGCTACACGCTGGTGCTCTGGCACGAGAAGCTCGGAACACGCAAGCAGACCGTCGAGGTGGGCCCCGGCGCGCACCTCAAGCTGGAGATCGCCTACCCGGGCAAGTAGGGGTTGGAGAGCGGCAGCCTGGGGTCGGGGAGCGCCCGGGACAGGGGAGCCGGCCGGGGTGGAACGAGAGGCCCGGGTGTTACGCGCGGCGGGACGCCGGAGAGCAGTGAGCCGCGGAGCGCCGCGCGTTTGCGCCGCTCTCGACGAGGCGACCCGCGACCACCCGACTTGGCGAGCCATGGTCGGTCGCCTCATCGAAAGCGGCGCTCACATGTGCCTCGAGCTCAACACTTGAGCGCCTGCTCCGGTGTGGGGACCGCTGGACAGGGCTGGGCTTTCCTGGCTGCCCGTGGTCCCCGCACCGGAGAAGGCGCAACCGCGCGGGCTCCGTCGCCCTCCCTTCCTCGGCGGCTCCACGCGCGGCGACCCGGGCTTGCCATTGCACCCCCTTCCCCCGCCAATTCCCCCCTAGGGCACGTAGCGCAGGTGGGACACGAAGTAGATCGCCGCGGCGATGGCGCCCGCCAGGAGCGGCGTGGCGATCCAGCCGAGGACGATGCGGTAGACCACGCGGCCGCGCACCGCCGAGACCTGCTTGATCAGCCCCACGCCGAGCACCGCCCCGACCACCGCCTGGGAGGTGGAGACCGGCACGCCGATCACGGCGTAGATGTGGACCACCACCGCCTCGGCCAGCACCACCACCAGGGCGCTGAACGCGTCCAGGCGCACGATCGCCTTGCCCACGGTCATCATCACCGGCTTGCTGTAGGTCAGCACGCCGAAGGCGATGCTCGCCCCGCCGACGACCACGCCCCAGAACGGGGTGAGCAGCCCGGCCCCGACGTAGACGCCGGTGACGTTGGCCACGTTGTTCGCGCCCAGGGCGTAGGCGCCATAGGCCCCGGAGAGCACCAGGCCCGCGCGCATCAGCTCGTCGTGGGCGTAGATGTTGGGGGCCAGCGCGTTGAGCCCGCGGCCCAGCAGGCGGTAGAGGATCATCGCCACCAGCAGGGCGCCGACGGGCGTTCCGACCCAGCAGACCAGGACCTTGATCAAGCCGTGCAGCTGGAGGTCGGCCGCGCTCATCAGCCCGACGCCGATGATCGAGCCGACCACGGCCTGGGAGGTGGAGGAGGGGATGCGCAGCAGGGTCATCGCCGTGATCGAGACCGCGGCGCCCACCGAGGTGACGGTGGCGGTGTAGAGGTTCTGCTGCGCCAGGTTGCCGATGGTATCCATGCCCGCCTGCCCCTCGAGCACCGCGCCGAGCACCACGAAGCCCGCGGAGAGCACCGCCGCGGTGAAGAAGCTGACCATCCTCGAGGTCACCGCGGTGCCGAAGACGTTGGCCGTGTCGTTGGCGCCGAGGGACCAGCCGAGGTAGATGCCGCCCAGAAGGTGGTACAAGGCTCCTCCCGGCGGTCAGACCCGCCGCTTGACGCTGATGATGGTCAACCGGTCGGCGACGTGCTCGGCGCCGTCGCTGACCTTGGTCAGCTTGCGCACCAGGGCCTTGAGCAGCAGCTTGTCGCCCGGGTCGATCTCGAGCTTCCAGATCCCGCGGATCAGCGCCCGCTCCAGGTGGTCCACCTCGCTCTCGAGGTCATCGATCTCGTCGGTCAGCTCGCCGATGTCCCGCGCCCGGCCGCCGCTGACGAAGAGCGCACGCACCGCCTTGTTCACCATCTCGCAGCAGCTGCAGGTCAGGTCGATGGTCTTGGTCAGGTTGACCCGGATCGGGTCCGGGATCTCGATCTCCTGCAGCTGGATCTCGTAGAGCGTCCACTCCGCCTCGGTGAGCAGGCGGTCCACCGTCTCGATCGTGCCGAGGATGTCGCCGCGGGACTCGGGGATCAGCGCCTTGGCGTAGAGCTCGTGCTCGATCTGGCGCCGCATGTCGTCGGCGCGCGACTCCTCCTTGTGGGTCGCGTCCACGCGGTAGAGGAACTCCTCGGTGATCCCCTCGCTGAGGTAGATGTCCCAGGCGTCGCGGAAGGCCCGGATACAGGCGAGCCAGACGTCCATGTAGCGGCTGATGAGCTTCTGAACCTTGCGCTCACGGCGCATGAAGAGGTCAACGAGAGACATGGGGCACCACGCGGCCCCATACTAGCATGGGAGCGGAAACGCCCCAAAATCAGTGGGAGGACGGCGAGGGGGACTCCTGGGTCACGCGCCAGTCCAGGGCCTGGGAGGGGTGTTCGAGGAAGGTCTCCGGGTCGGCCAGCCGCAGGGCGAGGCGCAGGACCTGGTCCATGTGCTCCACCGGCCGGACCTCCACCGCGCGCAGGATGTTGTGCGGTATCTCCTTGAGCTCCTTCTTGTTCTCCTCGGGGATCAGCACCGTGGTCATCGCCGAGCGGCCCGCGGCGAGGATCTTCTCCTTCAGCCCGCCGATGGCCAGCACCCGGCCCCGCAGGGTGATCTCGCCGGTCATCGCCAGGTCGCCGCGCACCGGGATCTGCAGCAGCGCCGAGACCATGGCGGTCGCCATGGTGATCCCGGCCGAGGGGCCGTCCTTGGGGATCGCGCCCTCGGGCAGGTGCACGTGGATGTCTATGTTCTGGTAGAAGTGCGGCTCGAGGCCGAGGCTCACCGCGCGCGAGCGCACGTAGGACAGCGCGGCCTGCGCCGACTCCTGCATCACGTCGCCCAGCTTGCCGGTGAGCACCAGCTTGCCCTTGCCCGGCACCACCGTGACCTCGGTGGCCAGCAGATCGCCGCCGTAGTGCGTGACCGCCAGCCCGTTGGCCAGGCCGACCTCGTCGTGCTCCTCCTTCTGGGCCACGCGGAAGCGTTGCACCCCGAGGAACTTGCCGACGCTGGAGGCGGTGACGCGGAAGGTCGGCCGCCCGTCCTTCTTCACCACCTCCTTGGCGATCTTGCGGCAGATCGCGGCCAGCTCGCGCTCGAGGTTTCGGACGCCGGCCTCCTTGGTGTAGTGGTTCACCACGGCGAGCACGGCCGAGTCGGAGATGGTCAGGTTGCAGCCCGCCAGCCCGTTCAGCTCCATCTGCTTCGGGATCAGGTATCGCCGGGCGATCTGCAGCTTCTCGTCGTCGGTGTAGCCCGGGAGCTGGATGATCTCCATCCGGTCCTGCAGCGGCAGCGGGATCGAGTGCAGGTGGTTCGCCGTGGTGATGAACATCACGTCGGACAGGTCGTAGTCCAGCTCGAGGTAGTGGTCGTTGAAGGCGTTGTTCTGCTCCGGGTCCAGGACCTCGAGGAGCGCCGACGACGGGTCGCCCCGGAAGTCGGTGGACATCTTGTCCACCTCGTCGAGGAGGAACACCGGGTTACGGGAGCCGCAGCGCTTCATGCTCTGGACCACCTTGCCCGGCATCGCGCCGATGTAGGTCCGGCGGTGACCGCGGATCTCCGCCTCGTCGCGGACGCCGCCGAGCGAGATGCGCACGAAGCTCCGGCCGGTGGCCCGGGCGATGCTGCGGCCGAGGGAGGTCTTGCCCACTCCCGGGGGACCGACGAAGCAGAGGATCGGGCCCTTCATCTTCTCGACCAGCGCCTGCACCGCGAGGTGCTCGAGGATACGCTCCTTGACCTTCTCCAGCCCGTGGTGGTCCTCGTCGAGGATCTGCGCGGCCTGCTCGACGTCCAGGCGGTCCTCGGTCTTCTCCTCCCAGGGGAGCGAGAGCACCCAGTCGATGTAGCTCCGCACCACCGTGGCCTCGGCGGACATCGGCGCCATCATCTTCAGCCGGCGAACCTCCTTGCGCAGCTTCTCGACGGCCTCGGCCGACATGGACTTGCTGTCGATCTTCTCCTCGATCTCCTGGATCTCGTTCTTGAACTCATCTCGCTCCCCGAGCTCCTTCTGGATCGCCTGCATCTGCTCGGTGAGGTAGTACTCCTTCTGCGACTTCTCCATCTGCCGCTTCACGCGGGTCCGGATGCGCTTCTCCACCTGGAGGATCTCGATCTCGGCCTGCATCAGCTCGTAGAGCCGCTCCATCCGCTCATGGGGCAACGTCGTCTCCAGCAGGGCCTGCTTGTCCTCGAGCTTGAGCTGCAGGTGGGCCCCGATGGTGTCCGCCAGGCGGGAGGGCTCCTCGATCGTCTGGACCGAGACGAGCATCTCGGGCGCGATGCGCTTGTTGAGCTTGACGTAGACCTCGAAGGTGGACTTCAGCGAGCGCATCAGGGCCTCGGTCTCCACCGAGGTCTCATCGTCGGCCTCGACGTCCTCGGCCTCGACGAGGAAATAGTCATCCTGGTCGAGGTAGCGCTGGACGCGCATTCGACGCCGGCCCTCGACCAGCACCTTCACCGTGCCGTCTGGCAGGCGCAGGAGCTGGATGATGCTGGCCAGCGTGCCGACATCATGGATGTCTTCGGGCCGAGGGTTGTTCGTCTTGGCCCGGCGCTGGGCCGCGAGGAGGATCTCCTTGCTCGTGGCCATCGCCTCCTCGAGGGCGGCGATGGAGCGCTCGCGACCCACGAACAGGGGCACCACCATGTGAGGAAATACAATAATATCGCGGAGTGGGAGCAGCGCGACGCGGGCAACGGTCTCGTTCGGGGTATCGGTCATCTCTGTCGTTTCGCTATCGTGTTGTCCATTTGGAGAGCCCGGGCGACGGGCCGTCAAGGGGGCCTCATCTTAGCACCCCGATCGACGGCCGGCCATTCCGCGGACCCTGCACCTTTCGAAAAAAACGACGTGATCTTCCAGAAAAAGCGCGGCCAGGACTCGCCGGGACGCTGGCGAGATCTACCTCGTGGCGGCCGGCCGCGGTGGGTGGGTCGTCACCTCCACCGCCTGACCCCGCTCTCCCGGGCCCGGGGCGAAGCGGGGGGCCGACTCGGCCAGCGCGCGCATCAGCTGGCGTTGCTCGGCCTCCTGGCGCTCCATCACGCGCTTGAGCGCCCGGAGCTGGTCGTAGGCCGCGCGGCTGCCCCTGGCCTCCTGCTCGTAGCGCCGGTAGCGCACGACGCGGAACAGCTGCTGGCGCAGGGCCGTGACCAGCGTAGTGATCCGCACCTGCTCGTCCGCGTCCAGGGCGGAGAAGACTTGCTCGCGCAGGCCCTGCTCGCCGCCGAACCACAGGCGCCCGATGCGGCCAAAGCCCGGCGCCGGCAGGTCCTCGATCACCGCCAGGCGCCAGTCCAGCAACGGAAAGGACTTGGAGTAGACGTCGAACAGCAACCGGTCCCCCGCGTGGCGCACGCCGATCGTTTGCCCGCCAAAAGGAAAGAGCGGGGTCACGCTCCCCTTGCCCAGCTCCCCGAACAGCCTCTTGCGATCCGCCGCGGTCAGCGCCACCGGCGCCCCGGTCGGCTTGCGCCGGGGCTTGAGCGTGATCATCACCTCGCGGAAGTCGTCTATTCCGACGACCACGTTCAGTGACTGACCGTCCCGGTAGGCCGCGTGGTAGATCCCCACCAGCTCCAGCTGGCCCGTGCGGCAGTTTACCGCGAGCACCGGGCTGCCGCTGTTGCCGGTGGACAGCGGGGCGTCGATGACGAAGTCGTAGTGGTCCCAGTTGTTCTCCGTGTCGTGGTCCCGGGGGTTGATCACCTTGCCCAGGGTCACGGTCTGGAACGCCCCCAGGGGAAAGCCGCGGACCTGCACCGCGTTGCCCGTCCTCAGCCCCGAGCTCTGGCCCAGCGTGAAGGGGACGACCTTCGCCCTGAGCGGCCCCTTGAGCACGGCCACGTCGAGCTCCTTGTCGGCAACGACGCGCTGCAGGGCGATGTCGTCCTGCGTGTAGCTGTCGTCCTCGTTGTCCACGATGGCCAGGGTCTGGCTCACCCGCTTGCAGCCGGTGGGGATACCATCCACCTTCTCCTCGGCGCTGGTGACGAAGGGCCACTCGGTGACGTGCTCGTTGGTGAGGAGGTAGGCGTGGGTCCCCGCGGTTCGATAGACGAAGGCGGTGCCGTGGGCCGTGCTGCTCTCCTTGCGGTGCCGCACCCGGCCCTTGGGCCCGAAGTGGATGCAGTCGTAGGTCACGCTGGAGCGCA
>Ga0316576_10000128_pt1 | contig 28987 bp, 44 predicted proteins | sample S0NA_FD_203075 | JGI IMG/M metagenome (GOLD analysis project Ga0316576, IMG submission 203075) | Rhizosphere microbial communities from salt marsh grasses in Alabama, United States - S0-2_050615r3r5 | ecosystem: Host-associated > Plants > Roots > Rhizosphere | place: USA: Alabama | collected...
GACCTCTTCGAGCATCCTCGGAATATCTCGCTTGTAGCAGTCCCACGAGCAATAGGTCTTATACCCCTTCTCCTTTCTGAACCGAACTCCGCAATCCGGATTCGCGCACGTCGTGAGAACCCCTCGAAGCCTAGACCGACTGAGACAATCCCTCGAGCAGAACTTCCGCCCCGGAGCCCCCTTGAAATCCTTTCCACAGTAGAGGCAGTTGAGGTCTACCCACCTCGAGAGCACCCCCCTTTTCTTAGCCATCTCCCGCGCCTCAACGCGCACCGTTTCATCCATCCTTCTCCTCCAACCCTTTCAAAATACCTTGGACAAGCCAAAGGGTTTGTTACCACGCCGTGGCTACGGTTTCGGTGCGAAGCTTCAAGATCGTTTTCTTGTGGCGGGTGTCGACCTCGTTGGCCAACTCAATGAGCCTCTTCGAGGCATCACGACGCTCCTCCAGTGTCAATGTAGCAGCGTGCCTACCATAGAGCTTGCCCAAGGCTCGAACCAACTCCGGAGGGTCACCCCTCAAGACGAGTTGCCCCGGCCTCCTAGTGTTTATGCCTACACTTGAGTTCATCCCTCTCCCCTCCTTATTGTCTATCAATAACCTCCGATTTCAGGGCCAGGAATCGCCATGAACCACCATAGGGAATTCACGAACCCACCCCTAACGATTTCATGCACTTCACTCGTATTGGCGAAATCCGCCATCCAATTCTTGACAGACGCGCCAATCCGTCTGTCAAGATCGCCCCTTCATCAGCGGCTTCGCCCTCTCCATCCACTCCTCGAGATGGGGGTGGACACCTCGGGTCGTCCGCTGCTCGTTGATGTGCTCGTAGGCCACCTTCAGTAGCGCGAGCATCTCATCGAAATCTTGGGTGTACTCGTCTCCGTCGTCTGGCCTCGGGAGCACGATGTCTCCCTCTTCGAGCCGCTCGGCGATCGTGGCGAGGTCACCGTCTCCGGGGCCTGCGAGCAACGCGCTCGTCACGGGCCAATGCACGAGCTCGAGCGCCATTCTGATGCACCGCTGGAAGGGTGTGGTCGTGTGCCCGTAGTTCAAGACGGGTTCCTCGGTGTAGATGGTGTCGGCATGAATGCCGTCGCCGCGCCACTCGGCAACGACGTGATCGGCGCCGTCGGCATCGCCAACGATGAACCTACAACCGTGCTCGCCGTCAAAGTCGGCCTTCTCGATGCGAAGGGTGTTGCCCTTGAACTCGTGGGCCTCGGCGAACTTCCGGAGCTCTTCGATCTCTGGATAGTTCTCGACCCGAAGCCCCGACATCCACTGCTCGAGGTCGGCTGCTATGGCGTCACTGACAAATGTCCGCACCACTTCTTGTCCAGCGACCTTGATGAGAAAGGTTCTCTGAGGGGCATATTTCGATGGCCCGAGTTGAAGCGTGACCATTCCCTGTGGAATCATTAGAGTATCCCAAACAGGCTTCTTCTCACTCATGGTCATCCTCCTCGACATTGTGTTGCCATGGACCATCAATCAACATGGTCACGGTGACATAGTCTCCCTTGGTGTCTGGATTTTCCAACGATGAGCTCCATAATGACTCAAGGTGATCGCGCAAAGAGACGGGAAGCACTCGGGAGAAGAAGCAAATTCCACCGTCCCAACTGAGTTGAAGCTCCCCGTCTTCCTTACGAAAACCACGAGACTTGAATCGAATGGGGGTGCTGTCATCGAGGTCGAACTCGTGCTCGAGATAGAAACTCATCCCCTTGGGCATCGTGGCATAGCTATCGTCTTCCAAGGAACTCCAGAGCCATTCCCTAATCCACTCGCCGACATCCTCCCGCCAGAACCGCAACAAGAGATACTCCACACCCTTGGAATTCCTCAGAATGTTGCATCCAATATCGGTCGGCTCGGCCCCGTCTGTCGGGTCCTTTATCTTCACCCCGAGAGACCCGTCTTCTCGCTCCTCGTAGTCCACGTCGGCAGTGACGGGTGGTACGCCAACAGGCGGATATCCCAACCGTAATAGCTCGGCGCTACGAGCTAGGTGAGCCGCCGTCTGCTCGAGTTCTACCGCCGCTTGGAGAAATCGCGGCATAATCGTCCAGAGCAGTATCCTCATCTGGTCGGGGTGGAGGTCGTCTACCGCCGCCATGATCGCCGAGTAGTCAAGAAGAGTCGACCCCTCGCCTCGTGCCGCGTCTTGGGCTCGGTGAAGGTACTCCGTCACCATCTTCATGACCCCGAATACAGAGTCTATCCCTACCTCTTTCATCTCCTACGTCTCCTTCTCCTTCAAAGTCTCATTGCGAAAGGGCAATCAGTTGCACCTCGGATTTTTTCGCGGAATTTTTTTCGCAGAGTGCTGCCGGGGTGGGGTGTGGGGCCCCCTGTCTGTGCGCGGAGTCGCGGTCTATGGTGACGGTCTATGAAGTGGGTCAGTGAGCGCCCTGGGGGGTGGGTCTGTGAGGATGGGGGGGTTGCTGTATATGGTAGCGGTCTCACGATGCGTTCTCTTTGAAAGAGGCCAGCGCTTTAGACCGCGGCTCAGATCGAGCGCCTCTCGACGCATTCGCAGCGGGTATACGTCCGTGAGGTTCACTAAAACTCGCCATCGTCGAACTCTTCCTTCCGCTTCTCGATGAGCTTGATGAGCGCCGGCCGAGAGAGTCGCTTCGGGTCACAGGCGCCGCAGAGCAACGTATCGCTCGAGAGGTACATGGCACCCGAGCCCCCATGTTCACGAGGTCCAGGGGGGCGACCTGAGCCGTCGCCGCCGATGAGTTCCGTGGTGAGCTCACAGTCCAGAAGGCACCCGATGTACCTACCACAGGTGCAACGATGGAGGTGCTTACGAAAGCTACTCATCAATCCTCCCAATCCAATCCGCGATGTCTCCCGCACGCTCGTCAATGATGTGGTTGATACAGAAGACGAGCCGCTCGTGGTTGCTCGAGCAAACGTCTCGGCCCACGTTGTAGGTGTGGTGATACTCGCCGATGTCTGGGTCTGGACTGACCATCATGCCATAGTCAATGGTCATCGCCACCCCTGGTCTCGGGGCGTCAGAAATGGGAACCTCGTGGGTGATCGTGGCAAGCTTGATGCCGTTCCAATGCCCGTGCTCCCCCTCGCGTCGGCCAAACTCTACGTGTGTGGTCCGGAGGTCTGGATCACGATGCACCCGCAGGTATCCACGGCGAAGACCAAGATCCTCCTCGTCAAGCGACGCGCCATAGAGAATACCTGGAAGCATGAACTCCATCACTCCTCCATGCAAAGCCGAACCGCCTCTTGATGCTTGGTGACCACGGCAACACCCTTTCTGGCAAGAGCGAAGACCACGTCGGTCACCACCTCATGAGGCTTCTTGAACCCGGCTTTGACCGCGTTGATGGTCTCGCTCGAGATGGAAAACTCCACCCCGTGATCCTCGAACACAAACCGCCCCTCGGCTCGTGGACTGTACGGAACCATCACCGCAGCCCTCACGAATCGAGGGTCGCTCCGATTGATGTAGTACGGTCCATCAACCCGACCACTGAGGCAATGAGAGACCGCCTCCTCTATCCTCGACCTCGTTACCGCCTTCATCCTATTCTTCATCCTTCCATGTGTAAGCCTTCAATACGGGGATGCGTGTCTTGCAGTGCGGGCACTTCCGCCAACCACCCTCCCAGTGAAATCCACCGTACTTGGCCCCCACGATGACGCCGCAGCGTCGGCAGGTGTCGTGGTTCGGGTGCTTCGCGCCGTCTAGGTCTAAAATGACCTCGCCTGGACTGCCATTGTCGCCGATGGTGGGCCCGCTGCCACCGCATACACCCCAGTGCATCCGATGGGTCGGCGGGACCTCGGCCCAGATGAGCTTGCCTCCACGGCGACACGACAACCAGAAGACCTTCAAGTCCCTGTGCTCGCTCTGCTCTTGCTCCCAAGATAGATGAATGTTCGTGTTCCATTCATCAGGGGTCGCCTCGATGAGTCGCGCTAGCCATGGCGTAAATTCTGGCTCCCAGAAATAGTTCCAGATACCGCCCCAGAGAAGCACGTCACCCTTGTTACCTCCCTGAAAGCACGCCTTCTCGGATACCGCTGTCAGAAACGCCTTGATCCACGCGCTCGGATGCTCATCAGCCTGCTCCATGAACAGGTCGAGCAAAACCTTCGCGCTCTCAGCAATCTTGTCGATGTCACAGACCTCGGCTTGGACGGTGACCATGCTCTCACATCCCATCTGAGCACTCCCTTCTGAGTGCAATTACTTGCCCTTTTCAAATCGGCCCCTTTGTAAAGGGCAATCGAATTGCCCTTTCAAAAGTTGCGGGTTCTTCTACTCCTTGAGCGAAGACTTCGCCCACGCCAACCGCTTGTCTTCAAGGTATCCCTTGAGCACCTCGACCGCGTCCTCGAACTTCGCCCCCTCGGCGTCGAGTATCGGGAAAGGAAACCCCTCAACGCTCGGGGTGGGCTCGCTGAAGATGCCACACCCCTTGTATCGAGGTGGTGTCGTCCGAACGTCTATGAATCCAACGAGATATGCCGTCCTCATCCCTATCACTCCTCCAAACGGAAGGGGCGATCAAAAACCCCCGTCTCCGTCCCCATCAATGGCAACCACCCCATGTCGTCGACCCAGACCACCATGATGTCCTCTTCGCTGACCCATCGAGCCGCGCCCTCGCACGAACCGCGATCGGGCAACTGCCACCTGTAGTCAACGGCTTCCTCGATGTAGAGACCAGGGCCGGGATCGGCGTAGCGCAAACCTGCAACGCCATCGGCCTCGAGTTCTTGCTCGGGTTCGGTCTCTGGTTCCGGGGGAAGCGCCTCGAGCGCCTGGACCACACCCGCCTTCTGAGCCGCCGTGAGTGCACAAGCTCCGAGGGCCCACCCAAGAAATCCACGCCTTGAAGTCGTCATTGCTCATACTCCACGCGCCATGTCGGATGACATGGCACCGAAAACCCTCTGTTGTCGAATCGAACCATGATGTAGCCGTGCTTCGCCGCTGTGATGCGCCCCTCTTTGCCGTCGACCTTGACCACCATCCCCCGCTTGGCAGGAACACCGTAATGCTGCCGTATCCATGCCATGGTCATCGGCGACCTCGATCCTTGATCAGGTCCAGCAGCCGCTCTATGAGGTCGAGAATCGTCATTACAACATTGATCTACGAAACTTATCGATGATGGAATGCAAGCTATCCTTCGGCATTCTGCAATCATCACGACCGCTCCACCACTCAGCAAATCTGTCGAGTTCGTGCAACGCCTTGGGACCTTTTCGAATAGTCGCCTCCAAGAAATCCACCTGACGAACAAGCGCCGCCTTTTCGTGTTCCAATCTCGCTATCTCATCTTGCATTTCGAGGATTCTGTGTTGAGCCTCGGCCCATGCCTCGCCGCCAACAATGACCCCAAGTGCTGGCTTATTCTCATGTTTATTCTTCATCGCCATCCTCCGGGGTCATGTGCTCGCACTCGTGGCACAGATAATGCCCATCTCCGAGGCATGAACCGTCGCCCGCTGGGGTTCCTGGTTGGAACAACTCACATGGGGCATCCCGATCCCTGACTCCAGGCGTCCCGTCCGGGGCGTCGTATTGGTTGAGCAAGTCCTCGATGGTTCCGTCCATGTCGCTGACAGGGCCTACCATCTCCCTAAGCGCCCACATGAGTTTCTTGTTGAGCTCGTCTTTCTCGGCAATCTCGTTCCGCAGAACCCAGAGCTCGTCATCGTCACCCTTATCGAAACCCAAGAAGTCGTTGAGCAATGACTCAAGGTCTCCCCATGCGAGCAGATGGGCCCCTGCGAGTCCTATCTTGGGGTTGGCTACCCTGAAGCCAGGCACCTCATAGAGCCACTTGAGAAAGCGATAGAGCACGTCTGGAACCAGTGGTTGTCTCCCGAACGCCTTCTCGAGGAGCGGCTTGACCTCAGCAACGTCTCTGATGACGTGGCTCTCGGTGCTCCACGGCGAGTTTGACTCCTCCTCTGGAATGTCGAGCTCAGCGCGTCGCTCCGCTTCAAGGTCTGGACTCACATGGACATGACCAATATCTCCCAAACGACGGAGCGCCATCACAGCGCGATCAGCACCTTTTGCAGACATTTCAGCGGGTTCTTCGTCGAAGCTAATGGGGTCACTGACCATCTCTGGAATGGTTATCGACGACCATCTTTTGAATTCGTCAACGAATGCCGCCGCCCACACCGCCTTCTCGAGTAGGGTCATCGCTTATTCTCGAAGATGAGAGCGAGGATCGCCTCGGCAGCCTCGTTCCGCGTCTTGTGGTCCGTGATGCCGTAACGGTCATGTAGGAGCATCGCCACGTTGGCCACGTAGCCAAGCCGAAGGCCCTCGTCGTCGTGCAGCGCCTTCGCCATGGTCCGCCGCGCCTTCGGGAACGGTAGATCCTCGACCTTCTCTTGGTTCTGGACTTGATGAACACGGCGCTCGAACTTCGAGAAGTCGATGCGAATGTACTCCAATGGTTCCTTGTCGACCACGGTGTCGGTGATCGTGGTCTTGGTCACGTCGAAGACCACACCCTCGAGAGCCACCTCGTCGACCGTGGCGTCGAGACGGCCGACTCGCTGGCCTCCAAGTTCAATGCCCACGCCGAACGGAAGATAATGCGGGTTCGTGACATTAAACATGATGACCCGTTTCGACTGATCGTCACGAGAGATGAGCTCAATCTTCACGGTCGTTGCCATACCGATGACATCGATGAGCATCTCGCCTGAGCGAATACCTCGCCAGAACTCGAGGCCACGGGGCGTCATTGCCGCAATGTGTCCCGGCAAAATGAGTTCGGGCCTATCCTCATCAAAGCCAAATGTTGCCGTGAATCTGTAGACTCTAAAAAGGCTCTCTGGGTTTGCCTTCACCATGGCTATCCTCCCCTAATACTGCTTACCAAGCCACTTCGAGAACAATAGACTGTCAATAAGCGTATGTCAATGCCTATCCGTGGTCTATTATTACCTGCATCGCGCACTCAAAACAGAAACCATTGATATATTTCTCCTTGCCGTCGACGAGATGTTTCTTGCCACACCGTAGGCACGCTCCGCGTCTCAGAGCTTTGGCATTGCGCTTCTCATACATCACCATCGCCCGCTCTGTGGCGCATCCCTCGCACACCTCAACCTTGGCCACGGGTGTCTCGACCTCGACGAGGTTGCCGTATTGAAGACATCGCGGGCATTCCCCCATCATGGCCGCTCGCTCCCTGTGGGGAAAGCCTTGTGCTCGACTCCATCGAGGAGCGAACCCGCCGCTTTCTTGCCCACGCGCTCCATCCACGACTTATCGGGCCATTGATGCCGTTGTGGATGACGGCCAACTATTCCATAAGAATATCGCGGATACCACTCGCCCCATTGCTTGAAGAAAAACGGGATGTTCTGAGCCGCGCACTGGTCTCGAATTGACCGTGCCCAGTCTTGGTTCATGGGCCGCGCATTCTGTCCACTCTCGCCGCCGACGATGACCCAGTGAATCCCGTTGTCTCGATGTTGCCAGAACTTCCAGTCGTCCCATTCCTTAGCATTCGGCAGGTGATACTCCGGGGGCCACGTTGGGGGCTCGCCGATCTCTGGCACCGAAAGCTCTATCGGCCCGAGAAGCGGCTCAAGCGAAAGGAACCGCACGTTGAACGGGCATTGCTGGAGCTCGCGAACTCGCTCGATCTGGTCTTGTGTCTCCACCGTCACCCCGCCCCAGATGTTCCGAGGCCACCACTTTCCATCTTTGATGTGGATCATGGTCTGGCGAAGCTCCTCGGTGACACCAAGGCCATAGTCGTAGACCTTGGACACTGTGAGCCTCGATGCCTCTCCAAGGTGGTTCTGGCCATCGAAGAGCCACTCGAAGAACGAGCGCATTCGCCCTGGCCTTTTCGTGAGCACCTGAAAGGTGTGGGTCGGATTGTTGATCATCACCACGAAGACCGCAGCGATGAACGAAAATGGAATCCTCGAGTGAAAGAGGTCCCCCATCGAGCAAGTAAAAACCATTCGAGGCTTGCGCCAATGCTTTGGCTTTCCCAAAAGCTCTTGGTGCGGGGTGGGGAAAAACCCGTTGCGATACCACTCGCTTCCCATGCCCTTGAGCCTTCTCGCCATTGACTTCGCATAGCAGTTGTCGCACGCCGGCGAGACAGGCGAACATCCAGTCACGACGTTCCACGTCTCGTTGGTCCATTCAATCTTGGTGCTCATGGTTTCCTACCAATCTTCGTCTACTACTCCATCGAGTTCCTTGAACAAGACAGCGAATGCTCGAGCAACCACCGACGGAACGACCGCGTTGCCGAGCCCCTGTAATCGGTCCACCCGATAGGAACGTCCATCATCCACTCCACGAACTCTGGGTTGAGTTTCCCGCCCTTCCCTCGCGTGTTCCGGCATGAGGACAGGGATGGGTGCCCGACTCCAGTCGAATAGGCCACGTCTGAGAGCGTAGTCCCTGAATGCCGCTCCTTCCCGTTCTTCTCGGTCGTCTCCCATCCCGTCTCGTCGGTCGCATTCCTCCCCCCGAAGGAATCGCTCACAACAGGCGTCGGGAGAAACTCCCGCTCCTGAAAGGTGGTGATCACCACCTCGACGAGGCCCTTCTGATGCCCTTCCTGAATCTTCGTGCGCCCCGAGTGTTCCGCTTCCGCTGCTCGAGGTGTCGGCAACACCGTGTTCGCCACGATATAGGCCAACCCCGGCGAATTCCGATCCCCCTCGCTCTCGCTGGCCTCGCTGCACATCGCGCCCCGCGTGTTCCGAGGCGTCGGTAGCACCGCCGCCGATAGGCTCGACATGAATCCTCCGCGCTCCCGAGCTTGCGCACCCGGAGAGCTCTTCGCATCGTGGGCCTGTGGGGTAGGTAGAATCCCTATCTTCGCCGCCGTCTCGATCGATGGGGTTCCCTTCGAGGGCCTCTTGTGGGGCACGTTCTCCCCCTCGTTCTGTGAGGTGCCGTAGGGGGTCGCCGTCGGTGTCGGGAAGTGCGCCTCTTCTTCGACCGAGCCAGAATAGACGTTCTCGGATATGGGGCGCACCGACACCCCACGCAGTAAACACTCCTGCCGCAACGTCGTAACCCAAGCGTTCCATGTCCTGGACGACTGCGTCGAAGCCAATTCGCAGATGAGGGGGGACGTTCTCGCAAAAAACGAGAGCTGGTCCGACTTCTTCGACGATTCGGAAAATACTTGGCCACAAGTGTCGAGGGTCTTCTTCACCTCGTCGAAGACCCGCCGCTGAAAATGGCTGACAGTTGTGGACGATAGCACCTCCTGCAATGTAGGATTCGTCCTCTTCGACGGCGATGTTGTAGACGGCTCCGCGACCAGATCGATCAGACGACCGCACCATCTTCCATCCGTAATCGCCCTCGACCACGGCAGAGCGATTCCTGTCAGGAATGGTGACGAACCACTGCGGTCGCTGGTTGACCTCTCTTCCTTCGATGCTCTTTCGAGGCTTGCCCTGATACCGCCTGATGCTCGCAACCACGCCTCGGGCGCGTTGGGCAAGTAGAGCAACACCAAGAACGAGCGCCTCGCTGACGGTGGTTGCTCTCCAGTATCCACCTCTACCTCGTGGGTTGCTCGCTCTGTAGCCGTCTCCTGACAAGTATCCAGTGAGAAGGGCATCCGCACGCTCTGTGTCAAGTTCAAGAGCGAAACCTGGAACTCGCTTCCCATCGGCCCCATGACCGAATGGCTCAAGGAACTCGTAGAACCACTTTCGCGTGATGTGGAACTTGACGACCGTTCGCTCTTGCGAGGCGTAGGGGTTGAACCCCGCCGCTCTAAGCTTGGCTTCGACGTCATCGGCCTCGTCATGCGAGGCACAGATGACGACCCGACCTTTGCCGCGCTGGCTCGGCGAGCACATTCTCCATCCATCTGCGAGGTATCGTCCAACGACCCACCAGAACTCGACGGGTCGCTCATCGCTCCTGATCGGTGGGAGCACTTGCGCGACTCGGTCTCCTCGCTTGAGGTCTGCTGCCTTCCTCCACTCACCGCCTCGGGTATAAAAGGGGTGCTCGTCTGTTGTCGTGATGGGCGAGCAACCATGGGCTCTGACCTCTCGAAGGTCAGCGCCATCTCTCCGCATTGCAGAGGTAACTCGTCGCCATCGCCCTCGGTGGGTGAGCACCTCATCTCCAACAGAAAGAGTCTCGATGGGTCGATACCCATCTCGCGCCATGACGAGGGTTCCAGCGACAAAGCAGGGATATCCAGCGTGGATGATATCCACTCGGCCACGCCACGGTCGGCCATCGAATGACTTGACATCATCCCAGATAGGAGCCGGATGTAAGGCTTCGTCTTCCATGCGAGCAACAAGAAGCGCCGCCGCATAGGCTTCCCTTTCGACGTAACACACACATCGGTATTGAGGGATGGCGAGTCGCAATCCGAGGTCGATTCCGCCAATTCCTGAGCAGAGCGAGATCCCTGTGATGGCACGTAAAGCCACGTCACTTCTTTGAAGCCAATGACGCCTGAGCCCGCTCGAGAAGCTTCGCCCCTCGAATGAGGTCGGAAACAGCTATCGCGACCTCGCCCTTTTCGGTCTGAAAAACGAGGTTCCAAGTTGGCCCAATATTCTTGAGCTCAACGCTCGTAGCCCCCTTGGGAAGAATCAAATCGCCCCCCGCCTTGTTCGCTTGGTCCAACAGTGTCATCTCCTTCATCTCCTTCTATAAGCGTATAGTGTGTCTCGATGCCCCAGTTTTTCGCCGCCACCTTGATCGCCGCCTCGAGCGCCTCTCGGCACGCCTTCTTTGGGCAGTAGTGCCACATAATCGCTAGGTCTGGATACGGTTGCACCATCTTCCAACCATAGTGATCTCCACCCTTGAGCATCACCGAATGACCACACGATGAGCAGGTCATCGTCGCTGGCCTAGTTTTTCGGTGTCTCTCCATTAGGTGAGCACTCCTCCAATGTCTTCAGACCACTCATCGAGGAGCTCGGCGGTATTTCTGAGAATCGAGGCCAGTTGAGGCGAAAGGCCGAAGCGCTCCGCGTTGATGTCGATGGAGCCGAGAAAATCGCCATCCTCGTGCCGCAACGAACTCGCCTTCCAGTCGAGCACCATCTCCACGAGGTCGACGAGGTTCATCCCATCGACTCCATTTTCGAAGTGCTCTGGGTGGTGCCTGTTGTGCTCGTAGTGGTGCTTGAGTGCCGCCCCCATCTCCTTGAGGTAGGTCTTGTACTCGTCGCTTCCGTAGGTGGTGTTCTTGAGCTTGGGCCCGTAGACCGCGAACATCTCGACCTCGGGGCTCTGCAATTTCGAGGCGTCGTGCTTGACCTTGCGCTCGTGAAGCGACTTCATGAACGCCTCGAGCAAGATGGTCACGACCGCGATATGGACCGTTGTCTTGGCCTTCTCGCGCTCTATCTCGTTCTGTGTAGGCTTGGAATCGTCGGCCATGGTGTTCCTTTCAGAGATCCTCGAGATCGCGAATAGGCACGATCACCGGAATCACCTCATGCGTGCGACGGTGCCACTCCTCAAACGATGGAACCTCGCACCCCTCCACGTTTTGGCCAACCGCAGCGATTGAGGTTGAGAGAAACTCGAAATAGTCGGCCACGAGCCCTGATTCTACACTACGAGAGGCAGATTTCGCCTCTTTGGAAATCTCTTCGGCCCGAATGGCGAAGGCGCGGCACAACTTCTCGAAATCATCCTTGAATACTTGCCAAGGCATCAGAGCACCTCGAATGAAGCAAGCGTGTAACCATGCTCGAGGCCCTCGGTATCACGCTCCACGTTGGTAATCTTGGCAAAGAGAAACTTGCTCGTCTCGCGGTCATAGGTGTCATCCCAGTCCGTGAACACCAAAATCTGTCCAGCAGAAATCGGTAATCCCGCGGGATGCGGCGACATCACGACCGCAAGTTTCCTCAACGTTTCTATGAGAAAGAAGACTTTATGGGGCGTCTTGAGCTTGTGGATGGTTCTACCGTCATACTGGTGAGTTCCAAATGGCGCGTCAAAGATGAATGACGTGGCTCCGATGAGGTCCATGCCATCCTTTCCAAGGTCGACATCTTTGGTAATCATCTCTCGCCTCGCTCATTTGTTATCGAAGGAATCGCACTCCTCCATCCAAGCATCGAAAGCCGCGGCCTCCATGCCGCACCACTCATTGAAGCGATTTGCGATCTCCGTGTACGTCCACCCCTCGGCCATCCACTCGTTGACCATCTCGTTGACAGTCTCGACATCATTGCCATTTATCGCCGTCTGGAGTTTCTCCTTGGCGTCCAAGAGTTCGTTCTTCAGTCCCATGGTCTCCTCCAAAAGGGCAATTCGATTGCCCTTATCCGTCAAACCTGTCGAGGGCCTCGATAATGTGCTCGGCGAGTAGACTCATGCAATCCTTGAACGCTTCGTCATCTGCGAATACCTTGAGCGGGTAGAACTGCTTAGTGAGCACCTCTTCGACAACCTGTTGACGCCCGACACAATCATCCTTCTCTGGATGCTCTGAGCAAGCAAGTTTCCATCGGGCAAGGGCGGAATGAACCGTTGCCCGCGCCAACTTTCCGAGGTCACTGTAGGGATCATCATGCTGCAATAGCATCTCGGCTGCGTTGACAAGCGACCTAAGCTCACGAAGTTTCTTGAGCTCCTTTAGCCATGCCTCGAGAACATCACGATATCGCCAAGGTCGGGTATAACCCTTGCCCACGTCTCGAATCGCGTCGTCTAGTGTATACTTCGGAAGCATCACAAAAGCCCTTTCTTCTGGGCGCACCATTCTTCTATGTAGAGTCGGCCCTCGACCTGCCCCGGCTCCCAGACCTCGCTATCGCCATGGATCGCCTTCTTGGGTATCCAGAGCATTCCATGGTCGCGTGTGATGAATTGCACTGCGAGGTCGCTGGCAGTGAAAGGCGTAGCCAAACCTACGTCAAATGGAACATCTTCATCTTCACGATCAAGGAGGTCGTATTGCTGGTCTAACTCGAAGTCCCATCCGTCTGGTTCATGGTTTCCCATGAGACAGATATTATCACATCATAACCGTTTGTCTATACCCGAGGTGAGTTTTCTAGCACCAAATCGTTGCGCCGCGCTCTGTTTTCGAGCACATGCCTGACATTGCCGCGACGGTCGCATAGCTCGGGTCAACGAGCTACGGGTGATGTCGCGCTCATAGCCACATTTACAACGTACCCTGACTTGGATGTGTCCCTGATATCTCGGCGCGTCGAGTGAGATGACGGTCCAATGTCCGTATTTGTCTCCGACCTCCACACAAAGATCATATCACGCCGAGTTTGTGACCTCATCTTTGGCGAGTTCGTCGAGGTCTTCTCGGGTGACCTGAAACGTAGGAGCTGGCTTGCGGAAAATGGTCGCGAGCGAACCCGCCACCACCGACACCGTCAAGCACATGGTCGAGAGGTAGACGAAAAACCAGACTGGATGAGCGCTAGCAAACTCCCACATCTTCGATCTCCTGGCCGAGTTGAATCGCCCGATGGATGAAAGCCGTCTTCATGGGGCCCGTGACGAGCACCTCATAGGTAATGAACTTGCGAACCCGTCCAGCGAACTCCTGAAGCGCCTGATTGAAGACGTAGGAGCAGAACTCTCGAGGTGCTCCGTCCATCCTCACGCGGTCTGCTCGAGCGTAGGCCGCGGCTTGAAGCGCCATGGAAAGGTGCTGATGGGCTAGTGAGACATTCAACGGAAGATTCATGTAAGCAGACCCCACGCAGAGCGCCGCCTCACAAACCCGATGTCCAGGGTGCCCAATCTCGTTCCGACTCCTGTAGTCGTTGACGAGTTCTTGCAACGGGACCATCGACCCCTTGAGGTTGACCAAGTCACCCCCTTCTACAGATAGACGTTCGCATACCCTAAGAAGGTCGCCGACGGCATCGGGAACCATATCGGGCTCGAGGACCTTGGTCGTCGCCTCGATGCACTCGAGCGTGGCTTGGACCACGCAACCAAAAGGCACCTGAAGGTTCGTCGCGAGCGAAACCATGAATTCGCCGCGCTCGCACTCGGCCCACGCCTTCCGAAGATCGGTGCCGTAGTTCCGAGCCCACTCGATAGCACTCTTCGAGCCGCCTCGAGCCTGTACGAACTCCCAGATAAGAAACCCCTTGTCTTTTTTTGCTAGAGTTGCCATGTCTCAAAATCTAGCAGATTGCCCCTCTGAAAAAAAGCGAAAAAATCGACGATAAATCTTCCCGGCTATCTTGACAGACGGCTATTGTATGATTAGGCTTTAGGTAGGTCGGAAAGAGAGGCAGTAAATGGCAGCTATCCCCACCACTCACAACGGAAACGAAATCGCCGATCATGAGGCGCGTGTTCAGGCCGCGAATTGGGCCATCGAGACCCTTCGCGCTCTTGGCCGCGAAGACCTCATCGACCACCTCAACATCGAGTGGAACACGAAGTTCACCTCGCGCCTCGGCGACGCCTGCTACGTCAACGTCGCCTCGCTGCCTTCATGGCGCAAGCTCCCGAAGAAGTATAACAAGTACATCATCGACGGGATCGTCGCCCGCCTTCGCTTCTCCGCGCCGATTTGGCCCCGCGCCAACGAGACCGAGCGCTATCAAACGGTAGTCCACGAGGTTTGCCACCTCGTAACCTCTCACGAGGCTTTCCTCGAGAATCGCCCTCGCCCGGAAGCCCATGGGTGGGAATGGAAGCGCACCATGAGGCGTGCGGGTGTCCGCCCCGAGCGGTGCCACCACGTCAACACCAAGGGCCTCGGCAGCAAGAAGAGCCGCAAGACTGAGGTCGCACACTGCAACTGCCGTGACCATTCCATCACCCCCGCGATGGCGCGGAAGATCGGCAAGGGTCACCTCTACATCTGCCGCGACTGCAAGGCGTACCTCATTCTCGGATCGAAGGATAGCCACCTCCCGAGTGCCAAAACCCCTGACGGCTATACGGTTCCCACGCCCTCAGCGATGGGATGGTAGGGAGGTCATCATGGGAACTCGTGAACAAGACGGATGGGACGAAATCGACGACACCATCTACGAACGAGGGAACCTCGTTGGCGAATACTACTGCGGAATGTGCGCTCTCGAACGAGAAGGTCGATACCCACTCGTCGAGGTCGACCGCTCCGAAGTCGAACGCTTTGCTCGATGCTCTGGTTGCCACTGTGACCTCGGTGGCACCGACGAACCTCTCGAGCACGGGAACATCGAAATAGAAATCACCTCAAGCATTTCAAGGAGATCATGATGCCACTGACAAACTGGAAACGACTCAGGAAATTGTCTTACAACCGACGGTACTGTTGGGGCCCCGAGGCAAGAATGCTCGATGACGCCGATTGGTATCGAGACTTCCAGGTCGAGGCCAAGGCCAACGGTGCCGAGATCGAGGTCGTCAAGGGATACGTCTACGTGGTCTTCAAGAAAGACACGCCGCCGACACCTCCAAAGAACGATCACGACTGCTGGGAGAACGCCACCCCCTACACCAGCGATGGACCACTCGGTCATGGGTGGGAATGTGGTATCTGTGGGAAGTTCCTACAGGCAGGATAAGGATTTCATCATGAAAGATTTCACCGACGATCAAGTGCTCGAGCAAATCAAGGCCAGCGTCGCCGCCGAGAACATGCTCAACCTCGACAACTTCAACCACAAGAACGAGGCTGACATGTTGTGGGCCATGGGGCGATACATCGAGCGCAACTCGAAGAAGGTCGCCAAGATTCTCTTTCCGTGGCGCCCCAAGGGGTACGTAAGGGCCACGAAGGACCTCGGGCGATATGCAGAGAACAAAGCCACAGCGATGCGCTGTCGGCTTCCTGGGGGCACTGGCGTCGTCGCCGCTCAAGGCTATGAGCTCATCTGTGACCAAATCTTCGAGAAGCTCCCCCCTTTCGCGAGGTGGTGATGTCATGGTTCAACGCCAAACCCCGTCTACCACATGAGGTGTACAATGGACCATGAGACAACACTGAGATGGATCGTTCTCGGACAAGAAGTCGTCGAAGCCGAAGCCGAAGCGAGAAGGGCAAAAGAAACTCACGAAAAAGCCGAGGCTTATGTCGAGGTCGCCAAAGGCAAACTCGAAACATTCAAGAAAAAACACGGGGTAGAAGGTGATCCCCCCTGGTAGACGCCAATTCGACATCATGCTCGATCTCGTGGTTCCAGTGACCGCCGCGCTAGCATCCCTCTTCATCATTGCTGTAATATTCAAAGCCTGTGAGGCGTTCCATGAAGGTTTCTGAAATATTCCGCTCCATCCAAGGTGAGGGGTACTGGTCGGGCAGATCCGCCGTCTTCGTCCGCTTCTCCGGGTGCAACCTTGAATGCCCGTGGTGTGACACTGACCATTCTGATGGCCTCGAGATGGATATGGACGAAATCGCTGAGCTCGCCCGTCACCGAGCCCACCACCACGACAACATGGTCGTGCTCACGGGAGGAGAACCCACGTTGCAGGCCCACAGCGACCTCCTCTCGCGCCTTTTCCGACGCTTCCGACTCATATGCCTCGAGACCAATGGAACGAATGTTCCACCCATGTTCTACGACGCAAAGCACGACACCGACTATCAAATGGGCCAGTTGTGGGTCACGGTCTCCCCGAAATCGCCCACGACATGGCGTGAGCTCCCCGGCTTGGGGTATGCCGACGAGATAAAGGTCGTGGTTCCTGGAGGCGGATGGTCTCGAGCACAGCTCGCCGAGCTAGCCGACGTGTTCAAGGAACCGCCAACCCGTCACCTCTACCTCCAGCCCGAGGACGGGCTCGAACGTGAAGACGCGAAGAGATGGGCCATCGGTGCCGTGATGAATGACCCCAGGTGGCGCATAAGCCTTCAGATTCACAAGCTCCTCGGCCTGTCCTGAACCACCCTGTCAGAAATCGTCGATTATCACCGTCCACCATATTGACAGACGGCTATTGTATGACTATGCTATTTCTAGGTCAGGAAAGTGAGGCAACCATGGTCCGAGAAAGAATCTTCTACAAAAACCTCGAAAACGTCGTAAAGAGCATCTATTCACAGATACTCTATGAAGACAACCTCCACACCGACACCATCGGTTCCATGTGGATCGTCAAAGAAGTCGGCAAAGCATACGTCAACAACGAAGCCATCTATGACGAAGCTATCCTTTCAAAATGGGCGGCGCGTGGTGCCGAAGACCTCGGCACCAACATCAGCGTCCCCACAAGCGGAAAGACCTTCGAAGCGCTCCGCACTGCTTTCGCCGAGCAATGGGATGAATTGGTCGACGACCTCGCCGAGGACGACGAGGAGCCTGCCGACTACCATCTCAAGGAAAAATCCCTCGTTGACCGTTGGCTTGACACCTCAGAGATCGGTGACTTCTTGTTCTGGCTTCTCTCGTATTACGTAGAAGAGACCGTGATCGAGTGGGTGCGCGACAACTCGCTCGAGATCCTTGACGACAACGTTAGAAACCCGTCTGATGTGGCTCAGAAAGCACTCGAGACGTTCTGTGAAGCCTTCACCCGCCTCCACGAGGACAAGGAGTAAAAAATGGACAACTACGACGCGAAACAATATGGGCAGTTGGTCGGCGGCACCATCGAGGGCGTCATCATCGATCCCTCTGGCGGCGACTACATGACCTTTGTCGGCCTCCAAGTTCGGATGCCCGACGGGACCATCAAGCACGCTTGGGTCCAGAGGGACTGGGAAGGCAATGGCCCCGGCGTCCTCGCCATCGAGAACGCGCCGAATGAGGTCACCGCGCCGCCCGATCCTCCGAAGCCGCCCGCTCCCGCTCCCCCGTCCAACAAGAATTGGCACACCACCATCGACGAGTACATCGACGAGAATGTCGAGGTCCTCGGCGAGGGCGAGAGTCGCCTCATCAACTACCTCAAGAAGTCGGCCATCCACGATGGAGAAATCGCCACCTCCAAAGACTTCGACATCGAGGACGCGCTCCGTCTCGCCGAGATTGGGGTCTTGCAGACGTGGACCAGTGGCCTGGAGACCACGTTCTACCTGGACCCCATCGAGGTCTGTATCGACCGCATCATCCGCTACATGAGGTCCAACCCTCATATTCCACAGAAGCGGCTCGAGAACACCCTCCATGACTGGAAGGTGATGATCGACGAGAACGTCATTCTTGACGCCATCAAAACGATGGTCTCCCGCGGTCAACTCCGCACCTACAAGGTCAAGGAGAAGGTCGAGGGCCTCGGCACCTACGACATCCCCCACGTCGCTTTGATCTTCGGTCGGGGAATCGATGACGCCTCCATTTTTGAGCCGCCCGAGATCGCCGTTCTCGAGGCTTTGACCGTGGTCGACTGCCTGAGCATCAATGAACTCCACGACTTCCTCGGCGGCGAAAAGCCGAAACTCAACTCGTTGCTCAAGAACCTCGTGGGTCGCAAGAAACTCGAGAAGGTTTCCGAGAAACGTGGTCGATGCCGGGTTGCCTATCGAATTACCAAGGATGGGAAAGCTTGGCTTGACCGCTGGTATCGCGTCAAAGACGCTCGCGCCGCCTAAATCCTACCCCAGCGCTGCTCATATGCCTTGATCGCCGCCACACCAGGAGGGGTTAGTTTGAGCACCGTGGTCTTGCCCTTGCGCACCACGTCGACGAGTCCCGCCTTCAAGCACCGACGGATGTGGGGCACGTCCGTGGCATGGAGCCTGTTGGGCACCTCCTTGAGTTCCCCGTAATGGAACATGTCGGCGAGGGCGTAGATGTTGAGGTCCGTCGGAGCTCCCTTCGATGGCTTCTTCGAGACCTGCCCCTTCTTCGTCGGGGCTCTCACATCGTAAGCAGTCCGACCGACCGCCATGGCCTCGTCGGTTCAAGCGGGTTCGTTGACATCCTCCCACGACATCGCTCGAGCAAGCTGCTTTCGCGTCATGCTGCCATATCGCCTCTCATACAACTCGCCTATCTGGTCGCCATAGTCGACGAAGAGGTCACCGAGAGCATCGGCAAACATGAATGGGCCCACGACCTTTCCGGTCTTGTGGTAGGTGCATTGAGCGAGCCATCGATCGGCCTTGCTCGACTTCCGCGGCACGCCGAGAGTGCTCGGTTTCGTCCGCTCCTTCACTGGCCGTCCGATGAACCCAATCACAGCGTTCGAGGCACCGTCCTCGCTGTCGTCTTGAAGCACGAAGACCGACCGTTCTGCCCAAGGCGGCGCCGCTCCCTTGACTTCTTGAAGCTGGAATTTGACCTGTCGCTCATCTGAGAGGTATTCGCCCGAGGGATCGGTGTACCCGCTATCGACCCAGACATCCAAGGTCTTGTTGGTCGCTGGCGGCAAGTTCCCGATATTGATGGCTCTTCGCTTACGAGACGCCTTCTTGCGTCGAAGCTGGGCCTTTCGCCTCTTGGCCTCGAAGAGCTCGTCTGTGCGCGAGTCGAGAATGTCTCGAACCTCTGAAATGTCGTTTGGAACCTTCATCTCGAATTCCTCTCGTACCTGAGCCTTCTCGAGCGCCTTCTCGAGCATGGCGTTGTCCACGTCTCGAAGGGTGCGGTCGGGAAGTTCCCTCCAGTTGAGTTTCTCCTTGGTGTCGAGCCTGACGATCTCCTTGTACTCGGTCTCCTCGATGTCACCGTGAACGTCGATGTAGACGGCGCCCGTGATTTGGACAGGGATGACCTTGCCCTCGACCCACGCTCGGTCACGAATCTTGCGGAAGGGGTAGCGCCCCGACTTGTAGCCGAAATCGTTACCGTAGTAGTACGACTCGCCCTTCTTGTTCTTCGAGATGAACGCGCCGGCCACTCGAGCGATGTCGTCGTAGGCTTCCTTCCCCGGCTTGGTGACCCCCTTTTTCTTGAGCTCGGCGATCATGGCCTTCATCTGGGGCTCGGTCACCCAGAGACCAGACTGGCCACGAATCATCTCGGCGAGGGCCTTCTCGAGCGGTGTCTTGGCCTTGTACTTGCCCTCGCCGTCTTCCTTAGCCTCACCTACGGTTTTACTGAAAGCAATGACAGAAATCTTGTAATCCCCACGGCCATCATAGCCATACGTTACGTCAGCACCGTCCAACTCATAAAGTTCGTTAGTAGAACCCCTTTGATCGAGAGTTAGCTTTGCGCCCGTGGATTTGATGATACGATTCACTTCATCGCGTCGTGAATCTATCCCAGCAACCCCGATGTGAACATCGAAACCTTGGGAAAACAATGGGTTACCATTAGCTGTCGTTCCTGGTCCATTGAAACGCTTCGTAATCCCACTAATTTTTGTCTTGTGACCAGCCTTCTCAAATGCCTTTTTGAGCTTGTTCGAGGCTTGAACAGCGGTCGACTTCAGTGCCTTATCGACACCCTCAGAAATCTTGTCCTCCTTGTACGAACCAATGACATTCATGGCCTTTTTGATGAAATCGTTGGCCTCTTTTTTGGTCTTGAAGGTGAGACGCTGATAATTTCCGAACTCAAAAGGCTCATCGACATCGTCGCTCCAAATGTCAAAACCATGACGAGTCTCTTGAGCAGAAAGGTTCATCGATCCCCCTCGCCGCTTGAGCATGACCAAGGCAGATTGAATATCCTTCGCAGAAGCATACCGGCTTTTGACCACGTTGGAGCTCTCGCCGAATCGTCCACCAGCTTTCGCGAACGCCGCCTTGACGTCCATGCCCTCGGGGCCAGCGAGGGTTTCGGCATCCTTGAGGATCTCGCGCACGAGCCCATTGAGGTCCTTGCGCACGCGGCCGGCGTCATACCACATGCCGATGCTCGTCTTGTCGTCCATCTTGCCGAGGTTGAGGCGGATCTGCATCGCCTTCACATAGGCCAGCGCCTCTCGGGGTGTCGTCGGGAATGCGTTAGGGGCATCGATGATGGAGAGCCGCACGCCCTTGCGCTCGCCGATGTCGAAGAGGATGAGCACGGCGTCGCGGCCCTTCGCCTTGTAGGGAGCCACCTTCACATTCTTCGCCTTCTTCTTGAGAGCCTTGAAAAGCTGGTTCGCTGTCCAATTCAGAATGCTCTTCTTGTCGTTCTGCTCGGCGAGCCCCGTCGAATCATTGGCCTCAGAAAGGATGTCCCTGATTTCGCTTACCACGCCCATGTCTCCCTCCATCCTTCCTCGACCTTGGCCACGACCACCGCCTTGTCCTTTTCCGGGGCCACCGTATCGGCAGTCGCCCTTGTTGCGCCCACGGCGAGGAGCATCTCGGCGCCCTCGACCCTTTCCGCTCCCGTCCATGGCCTTGGTGCCATCGTTGCCCTGGGCGATCATGTCGTCACCGGGGGGAAGGCCGAGTTCGTTGTCGTAGTCGAGTTCCACAGACTCGGCTCGAGAATCGCTCTTGTAGCGCTTCTTGGCAACCGCGAGGGCGGCATTACCCATCGCCCGCGCATTCTTGACCATCGTCTCCCTGCCATGCCTATCGTGCCAGTTGAGTGCCAGAGGATCGGGCCACGGCTTCGAGGAGAAGCGCCCAAAGTTCGGGGCCACCGTTGTAAAAACGAATCCACCGCCTGGCTCTTGAGCGATGATACTGAACCTTGGGTTCTGGATTTTATCCCAATCGACGGATGTCACCTTCGCCGTCACCGCCTCGGAAATGTAGAACATCACCGCTTCCTCCTTGATGCCTTCGCCGAGGAGCTTCTTGATGAGACCGAAGAAGAGTCGAGGAGCCATCGGGCTTCCGACGCGCTCGAGCGGTTGGTTCGCGAACCGTTGCATCCCCATGGGCCCCTCGACGATGAAATCGACCTTGGTGGTCATCACGTCGTAATCCCAGTAGATGTCAACCTTCCCCTGGTCAGAATCGAAGCTCACAATCCCGTCGCCGACCTTGGCTTTCCAAGGTGAATCCGTCTCCTTCTTGAGGTAGTCGAGGTATGCCTTGAGGTTCTTCTTGAACATGGCACCGATCTTCTTGTCGGCTACCGCAACCGCCTTCTCTTGGTCACCTGTGGCGAGCAGAGCCCCGAGGTCGAGTTTCTCGTCGAGGATACCCCTAATTTCTTCGGTAATGCTCATGGTGGTCTCCTTCTACTACAAGGCACGCCAGATAATCTCAGCCTTTTCGCTCCCGAGCCGCTTCACCACAGCATCTTTGAGCATCGGCGTGAACACCTCTTCGCGGAATTTGATGAGGTAGGGGTGCATGTAGCCGAGACCACTAGCGAGATTACTGATCGCCAAGCTCATCTTAACCAGCTTGCCAGCAGCCGGAACGTTCAAGACATTCTTGGCGATATACCACAGCGCATAGTTGGTGTTGTTTCTGTCAACATGTTTCGCGATCTCCTTGACGTGCTTCTGGAGCTCGGCGTCATCCATCGTTGCCTCGTCAAGGTGCTCGAGGTCTTCCTTGGCGTAGACATTGGGATCGGAATAGTCAGGAAGATCCTTCGGTAGTGGCCCCCTCCAGATTTGCGCCGCTACCCAGTCGGCACTTTTGAGAACCTCCATCAGCGACTTGTAGAGAACAACAGGCGAAAGATTCTCCGGGTTTTTCTTGTATGAGGAGAACTCTGCCTTTACCTCATTCGCCGCCTTTACCATGGCGTTGATGGCATGATTAGCCTTTGGAACATCTTTGGGGGACATTCCTGGAACATGACCAACCCGTCCACCTGCACGAGACCACAACACCTCGTCGAGATGCTCGAGGTCTTCGCTCATGGACCCTGGTGGTGGAAGTTGGGTACGAATGCCACCGATCACCGTCTTGAAGGTCCTCTGAGATAGGCTCGGAAGTTCATCGCCATAGAGACCGAAGAAATACTGTGCCGCGTTCATGGCGTTCGAGGCGACGTTGTAGATACTCGTCGATGCCTCGATGTAATCCTTCTTTTTGAGCGAGCTCTTGGCAACCTTGGCCCACTTCACCGCCGAATCGAGAGAACCGAACAGATATGACTCAGACTCGGCAAACTTCTCGGCGAGTTTTTCCTTCTGACGATGGGTCGTCCTCGACTTGGCCGCCTCGGCCCGACGCTTCTCGTGCTCGATGGCTTCCGCGAGCCCTTGAACCACCTCGTGATGGGTCATCAATCCACGTTGCATCAACTACCTTCCTTTCGCCGCCTTGAGCACATCCTCGATCTGAGCCACGATGTTCTGAGCGAACCGCTCGTACTTCTTGGCCGCCTCGAGCACGTTCGGAAGATGGTCGACCGCTGCGAGGTGTTGGCCACCCCACCGCTTGTGGTTGTCGACGATCCGCGCCTCGTTCTCGAAGGTCTTGACGAGTTCCATCCCCGCCTTCTGAACCATCGACCCTAGAAACTTGTGCTTCGAGAGTAGGTTGTAGGCTTCGATGGCGGGGTCCTTGCCCTCGGTGAGCGTGACCTCGTTGATTTCGCCGATCTCGAATGCTCTGACCTCGGCGAGGGCCTCGGCGAAGTCTTCCGCGGTTTCGAGTTGTCTCGGGATATCCTCAAGCATTTTGTCACCTTTCGGTAGTTTCGAGGCAAACTGGTAGATGGTCACCTCGCTCTCGTCAACCTGTGAGTAGATGTCACCCTTGGGATCGAGTCGAATTCCAGCCTTTGACGCCAACTGCTTGATGGCGGCATTGATCGCCTTCTCGAGGTTGGAATCGGTAAGCCACCCCGACTTCGCCCCCTTCATTTCGAAGGTGGTATGGCGCCCCAAGGGATATCCGTAGGACTCGTCATCATCCCACTTCTCGCCGCGAAGCTTTTTTAGGCCAGCGACGACCATCTTCTCCTGCTCCGGAACCAGTTTCATGCTCCCCTCCCTAACTCGCAAAGTCTACGGTGAACTCCCAGACTCCGACTTGCCCCCTCTCGGGAATGATGGTCGCCACCTTCGTCGCCCCTGGTGCCTTGAAGATGAGCTCGACGGAAAGTTCCATCTGATGCCTGAGCGCCAACTCCTTCGCCGCATTGATGGCGTCAGATTGCTTCTTGTGCTCGAGCGTCGCCTTCGAGTCATAGGCAAGGGTGCGGCGATCCTCTGGCCACGAAGCACGAATGATGAACATCCTCGTGGGGCCACCCTTGCCGATTTGGGCCTTCTTGACCGTGGTCTTCTTCGCCGGCTTTGGTTGCTTGATGATCCTCTTCTTGACGATACGACGCATCGACCCATAGCCACCGCCATAGCCTTCGCCGTGACCGTAGTATTCCTCGTCTTTGCGCATCGCGTCATCGAGGGCTTCCTTCTCGGTGAAACCCTCGCCTCGAATGACCCGCGTTTCCGTGCCCTCTTGGAGCCGAGCCTTGCGGTCTCTCTGCTCCTTCTCCATGACTTCGGTGAGCATGGCCTTGGTCTGAGACTGGGTGAGCACGTTCATGTCACTTCCCCTCGAGAGCGTCTCTTACCTTGCCCCGCCACATTCGGTAAGGCTTCCCTAGCGACTTGAGGAAATCCTTGGGGCCCACGGAAAGAGGAGCGTAGCGCGTGATGCCGTACTCCATCCTGGCCTCGGGGAATTGCCCCTTCATGATCCCGAGCATCTTCTTGTCGAGATCGTTCATGAATTTCTCCATCTCTCGACGGAGCCACGGTTGCACCTCGTTCTTGAACGCGCTCTCGAGGGCTTCTTCGGTGAGCTCGCCGCCTTCGACCTCCTCAACCGACTCTAAGATTTCTTCCCGACGCACCTCCTCGAGCAGACTTGCCGCCTCCGTCGAAGTCATCACACCCCTAACACCCATGATTCACCTCATTCCACGGCGTCGGTGACGCCATCCAATGCCGCCGCGATACCCACCGCCAAGGCGGCGCCGACGACTAGGCCCGTTCCCAAGCCTATCCAACCGCGATTTTTCTCCCACCACGATCGACGGGCTCGCTCGCGTTGACGTTCCACTTCTTGGTCGGCGAGGTCGAGTTGCCGCTGGTAGACCTCGCGCTCGCGCTCCATGGTCCGGAGGTCCACTTCGTAGAGTTCCCTCATCTCGTCGTAGGCCACACTGAGCTCGGCGGCACGCTTGGCCATCTCGAATGACATGTAGATGCCGGGGCCCACCTCTCGAGCAACCTCTTCGCCCATCGTCTCTACCGCGCACGACTTCACGGGTTCCACAACCCTCTTCGACGCTGGAACCTCTGAGGGGACCTCTGGGAGCATCGTATCGATGAGCGGCTCTGGCAAGGTGCGCTCGGCTTCCGGCTGCTGAGGAGCGGAACAGGCGGCAAGAAAGACGAATATGACGAACATCGAGAGCACCCGCATGACTATACCTCTGGTAGAGCATCCCTGACGGCTTGAGCCACCGCCTTGAGTTCTCTTGTCGGCCTCTTTCCCTTGGTCTTGACCTTGCCCGCGGCGACCTTCACCCACTTATCTTTGACCTTCCATTTGATTTCGCCTGGTTGAACGTCGATCTCCACCTCGACCTTCGGGCCAATCTTCAGAAAAGACCACGCATGATCGCTACTCGTATGAATCCTGGGGTTCTTCACCCCCAGTTGCTTGGCGATCTCGGTGATGTGCTCCGAACCCAGAACTCCGAGTTTCGTCGGTGGTGGCTTCTTGGGAGGTCCTTGGGGTCCTGGAAGACCATCGTGAAGACCGTAAATACCCGGTTTCCATTCCGTTCCGACGTACCAGCGGTTGCCCTCGTCGTCGATGGCATAGCCTTCCTTGTCGACTTCGACGTGCCACTCCTTGAGCTCGGTCTCCTCGTGGCGCCTCGTGAACGTCGCCATCATGGCCGGCGAAACTGGACCAGGGCCCAAACCCTTCATCTGGCCTGGGTCTTCTGCCTTCTTCGGAGCATTGCGGCGCCCCGACTTGTCGACCTTGTTGTTTTCGGCGGGACCATATTGGTTGTCGACCCACGCCCACACGCTCTTCTCGTCTCTGAATGGCCCCGCGTACTTCCGGGGTCGGTAGCCGAGTTCCACGTACCAATAGCCGTCCTTGGCCTTGTAGACGACATCGGTGCGATCCACGTACCCACTCTCCTCGAGCGCCTCGTTGGTATTGGCCCCACCAGTCCACTTCGGTTTTTTGGAACCGTCGCCACCATTGACGATGGTGGTTCCTACCTTCCACGACCACTTTCCTGCCGGTGGCCTCCCGTAGCGCGAGGTCGCGAGGTACTCGTATTCCTTGCGCATGTGGAGCTCGCTAGCGTCCATCTTCTTTCCCTGGAGTCCTGCATTCATCGAGGCGGGTAGGTTCGGGAGAAGGATGCTGTCGTCGTAGTGAACGAAGACCTTGCCCACCACGCCACGAATCGTCACGCTTTTCGGTCGGTTCGCTAGGGCCTCTGGTGAGTGCTGGCCCTTTTGTCTGGTTTCCTTCGGTCTCGCAATGAGCGCCGTGGTCCGCCCCTCACGCTTGTTGCGCTTCGAGGTCCACCCCATCTTGGTGAGCACCTTGAAGAGTTCTTCGACCCGCTTCGAGTGCGCTTCGGGGTCACGATTGTCCCTGAGACCTATCCAAACGCTCTTGCCTTTGTAATGGTCCCAATAGATATCCTTGAACTTGGCCTCTCGCTTGAGGTGTTGAACGAGCCGCTCGGCCTCGCCCGTCTTGCTCTCGTCACCCTCTGGTTTCCGGAACTGTGGTTTCGGCACTTCGTAGGAAGTAATGCCTTTAGCGGTGGCCTCGTCGATAGCATCATAGGCAACAATCATGAAAGTTGGGCACCCGATCACTTCTTCAGAAACACCGTCTATGCGTGGATGCTTCGTGTGAATGTACCGACGCGAACCAGTGTGAACGAACAAGGCATTACCCCAACTAGCCTTTTTCCATCCGGCTTTTGTTAGCCCATCGTGCCACGGCTTCAAATCTGTAAGCCGCTGAATTGGTTTGGGATAGTCTGCCTCGATAATCACTTGATAGCCAGGGGCAACCTGAGAAGGTCCACTACTTCTGATTCTCGTATATTCTGGGTCCATCCCCGCATTGATGAGCGACCTAAGAGTCGACTTCGCTAGAGACATTACCGTAGCCTTGAGTGCTCGATCCTTCGCTTCATTGACTGGTTCTGTCTCATAGATGGCCTCAATAAGAGCATCAGCATAGGTTGAAGTCGACTCATTCTTGACCTTGACCAAGCGGCCGAAGACCATCTTGAAACCCTTCTTGATGCGCCCGACGAGGCTTTTCTCTTTCTTATCCTTCGCCCGCTTCTTCTCGGCCTCAGCTCCCTTCTTCGACCAACTCTGTTTGGTGCTCCCCCTGATTCTGGATTTTGCGCTGATATTTCTCCCCCGACTTCCGGGTTCTTTTTCCGTAGCCATCTGCTTTCGCATACGCTCGGCTCGACTTAGCTTCTTCAGGGGTTCGCGCTTTTTGCCAGAAGACTTGAATCGCTCGGGGCCCTTGAGTTTTTTGGGGTCCGTGGTCCACTCGGATAGAGAAGACGAGGTTGTCTCCTCTTCGTCGCTGTCAGAAAGCTTCGGTTCTTGAGGCGCAGTTGCCATGAAACACCCTCCTCATAGGGCCACGAGCCCCGTCTGCGGGGGGTGTCAGCCGGAACCACGCAGCGTCAGACCAAGGTCATTGGGTCGAGGATCAGACCTCGTTAGCAGCGTCGATCACGCTCTGCTGGTTCGCATCGGCAGCGAACGTGACGGCGACAACGCCCGTCTTGATCAAGCTGTCGAGATACTTCCACGCGGGGTTTCCCTTGTCGTGCTGCGCTTGCAGATCTAAAATCGAAACTCCGAAGTCCTCGGAACCACCAGCGGCGGCAATGGTCGTCTCGGGCAAAAGCTTGCGAAACGAAACGGTGAGGGCGTCGGTGGCATGGTTATTCGTGATCGTCATGATCATGGCTCAAGTCCTCCTACCAATGGCATCTTTAGGGCTTCCGCCCCTCAACACGCCGACTCTAACACACACAAAGCCCAAAAGGGTAGCGTTTGCTACTCCTCTTTTGAAGCCACAGATCCATTCTTGGTCTTCACTTCTGTATTAGGAACCACCCCATCTGGTCGGGCTCGCTCCGAAGCCAGGCGAGATTCGATAAGTTTTTGGAGCTCGGCCTCGGCTATCTTGCTGAGACCACTAGCTTCAAGCCGTTCTTGGACAAACTCCATGGCCGCCGACATTTTCTCGGCTCCTGGTGTCTGGTCTGACCCGTCTCTGAGTGCCTTGCGTCCCTGCTCCTCGGCGAACCCGATACCAGCGGCGATGAAATCGTTCGTGAGTCTGATGACAGCGTCTTGCTTCTCGGTGTCGAGTTTCTTGCCCCATTTGCGCACAGCGATACCGACCAGCGTACCGAGCACGGTGATGACGATCGGGGCCACGGCATCCATGAGGTGGATGAGAAGCACCTGCCACCACTCCTGAGCCACGTCCGCGGTCGAGACGTTCACGTCGATGGGGGGACACTCACAGGGTTGCCCCATCACAATCATCGGAACCAAGAAAAAGGCCAGTGTCGTGCAGAACGTCAGAAAGAGTCTCATCTTATCCCTCCCCGTGGAGATTATGCGGCAAATCGTCCCGACGCAAGTCGCTCTAGAGTACCCTGAAGCCTAGCTCGTGCGTCCGAGCTTTGGGCCTCGCCCTTTGCCTTGGATATGAACGCCTTTGAGAAGGTATCCTTGTCGCGCTCCCACATCTTCCTTTGGCGCGACTCGAAGAACTCGGTCCAGACCTTGGAAGCCACCGCCTCGAGCACGTCGTTCTCTTTGAGGCTTCTCTTGGGGTCGGAGACGAAGTCGCCGTCGTAGATAAACGCCTTGCCCTTTGCCCGCTTCTCATCGAGCACGACCGCACCGCCCATCTCTGAGAGCCCCAGGTCGGAAAGCAACCTCGAGACTTGCCTGAGCTCTTGGCGCAGCGCCGCAGTTTCGCTCTTCGTGTACCCCCAGACATTGAGCACCTCGAAGGCATAGACCTTCTCGAGGGGTTCCACGTCTCCAAGTCGCTGTCGCTTGACGAGGTCCTTGGTCTTTTTGACGGCCGCCGCCATCTCCCAGATGGCCTCTGAAGCCTCTCGAGCCAAGGGACGGACCCGCCTTGCGTTGTGCATCGCCCTCTGGAGGTCTCCGCGAACCGCCGCAACCTTTGGCCTTGTGCCCACGAGGGCCTCGGC
>Ga0316576_10000129_pt1 | contig 28984 bp, 26 predicted proteins | sample S0NA_FD_203075 | JGI IMG/M metagenome (GOLD analysis project Ga0316576, IMG submission 203075) | Rhizosphere microbial communities from salt marsh grasses in Alabama, United States - S0-2_050615r3r5 | ecosystem: Host-associated > Plants > Roots > Rhizosphere | place: USA: Alabama | collected...
GAGGGGCAGGATGCCCCGCCAGTGTCAGTCGCGTCAGCGGCTGACAGTGAAGGAAAGCGGAAACCGCGTTTTCGCTCTCCGTACCGATGGTCGGCCAGGATGGCCGATCCATCAGTCTATAAAGCTCAGGATGCCCCGCCAGTGTCAGCCGCGTCAGCGGCTGACAGTGAAGGAAAGCGGAAACCGCGCTTTCGCTGTCCGTGCTGATTGGCGGCCGGGATGGCCGGCCAATCAGCGTCTCCTCGAAAGATTTGCGCTGCTCGGCGCGCTGCTCTTCGCCTGCGCGGCGCAGCCCGCCCTGGCCGAGGGGCAGGCCGCGCCCGGCGAGGTGACGGGCGCCAAGCTGCTCAGTCACCCAGGCTGGTTCAAGGAGAGCTTTCTCGACCTCACCGAGGACGTCAGCGAGGCAGCGGACGAGGGCAAGCACGTCATCCTCTTCATGGAGATGAACGGCTGCCCCTACTGCTACAAGATGGTCCAGGAAAACTTCGCCAACGCGCCTTACCGGGACTTCATCCAGGCGCATTTCGACGTCATCGCCCTGAACACCAAGGGCGATCGCGAGGTGGCGGTGACCGAGGAGATGTCGATGACCGAGAAGGAGGTCGCCGATGTCTATCAGGTGCGCTTCACCCCGACGCTGATCTTTCTCGATGAATCAAACAAACCGGTGGCGCGCGTGAGCGGCTATCGCAATCCCGATGACTTCAAGGTCGTCCTGGACTATGTGCAGAACAAGGCCTACCGGCACCAGAGCCTGAACGACTTCGCCGCGGCCAGACTGGCGGCAGCCGTCTACAGCTTCCGCGAGCATCCGATGATCCGGTCCGTAGACGACCTCAGCGGCGTGGTCGATCGCCCGCTCGCGGTCCTGTTCGAGGATGCCGCCTGCGTCGCCTGCGATGCCCTGCACGACGGCCACCTGGCCGACCCGGAGGTCAGGCGGATCCTGGGCGGACTCACGCTGGTCCGGCTCGACACCGACTCCGAGACGCCCATTGTCGACCCCATGGGCAACCAGACCACACCGAAGGCATTGGCCGAGGCGCTCGGCATCCAGTACCGGCCGAGTATCGTCCTGTTCGACCGCGGCCGCGAGATCACGCGGATCGAGAGCATGCTCTACCGCTACCATTTCGCGGGCGTCCTGGAGTATGTCGCCGGCCGCCACTACGAGCGCTATCCGGACAGCCCCTTCGACTACATCGACGTCAAGACGGCCGAATTGACGGCCGCGGGCAAAGACGTCGCGATTGCCGACGAGTGAGGCGGCCGGAGAGCGGGTGCGGCCGCTCCGCGACGCGCGCGGGGCCGGATGTGACGAAATGTGTCAGAATCGGTCGAGTCGTTGGCATCGAGGCGACGCTGAGCGGCCGGCGATCGCATACGATGGATCGCACAGCCATGTTTTAAAAGCTATATATTTTTTTGGCGCGCGTCGTGCATCTAAGTGAACGGGCGCCGAGGGGCTCAGGACCGCTCGCCAGGCCGGATCCACCGGCGGATAGGGACGGCGCGGCACGGCCAGTCTGGCGATCGACCCTGGCTCCGGCCCGACTCACGGACGAACCTCTCATCAAGGACGGCCCGCTGATTGAATCCAGGGACGGATTCAGTCAGCATCTATCTGTCGAATGACGGGGTACCAGGATGGCGACACCGAGCCCAGATCAATCCAGCCAAGACCGGCGCTCCCACCGGCGACTCGGCACCGGCATCCAGATCCGCGTGGCCCTGCCCGGGTCCGCCGAGTCCATCGCCGCCGAGAACCGCGACATCTCCTGGGGCGGCGCACAGTTCCTGACCTCGGATCCCGCGATCCTGGATGCGGAGCAGGTCACCCTGACCTTTCCTTGGGGGACCAGCCGTTCGTTTTCCGCCGATGCGCAGGTGGTCCGACGCGAGACACTCGAGGATGGAAGCATCCGGGTAGGCGTCCGCTTCTGCGGCCTCTCGACGCAGAGTCATCGGCGCCTCGAGAAGCTGCTCCATTTGCTTGCGAAGACCGATCCGGAGGCCCAAAGGGTGCAGGAGACGGTTGAGAAGGCGCCGCTGGTGAAGGTGCTGGAGGTCCTCTTCACCGAGATCGACGAGGTCCGCCACGTCCTGAAGCAGATCCGTGACGGACGGCTCTCGGTGACGGTGTTCGGGGCCTATCAGACCGGTCAGAGCATTGTCTTTTCGATCGCCGGCACGAAAGATTTTCCGAACCTTCGACTGCGGGCGCGTGTCAATGCGCAGGAACCCGTGCATGTCGCCAGCAGTGACTGGGCTGATCTGGTCAGCCTGGACCTGCGCTTCGAGCACTCGCTCGATGATCTCGCGCGCTATGTCGGCCGCCGTCTGCTGGCGCTTCCGACGGGGCCTCGGCTGGCCGACGCGACGGCATGATCGGCCCAGCGACTGCACGCGGGTGGGAACGAGGTGGACACTGGTTCGTTGGCCATCCTGGCCAGCATCAGCGCGCCTTCCGAGCGACGCGACCCTCGGAAGGCTCGGTTTTCGGGCATTGAGGTGCCTGAACACGCCGGGGCCTCCCGCCCCGGACGGGCAACGCTGAATACGTCAGCGCTTCCCTAGCGGATCCACCTTCCACATGGGCCGCCAGCACGGAGAGGATGCCGACATGGTCTCGGTTCTAGAAACCAGGTTTCCACATTTGATCGAGCGAATCGAGGCATGCTGGGGCGACCCGGATCGATTCGAGGGCATCTTCTCGGAGCTGCTCCTAGACAAACGCGGCGGCCGCAGCGGCTGGCCACTCGATGCCTGGGTGGAGCTGAATCTCCTCCAGGAGGTGCACGATGCGGCCTATGGCCTCTCCAAGCGGCGTCCCGATCCGGCGGGCGGTCTCTTCGGGCAGAACTGGTCCTTCGCCGGTTGACCGCAGGGACAGAGGTCGTACCGGCGTCTCGCGGCACCCGTGCCCGCCGGCGCGGGATCCTCACCTCCTCGGTCCTTCTCTACCTGGCACTGGCGGCACGCCCCGACTGGAGTTCGGACCGGCCGCTGCGAGACCTCATCGACGAACCTGCGCTGATCTGCCTGCTGCTCTGCGTCGCGGTGCCCGCGTACCTCTGGCGCTCGCCTCTCGTCGCGGATGTCCTGCGGGACTGTGCGGATCACATCTGGCGGGATCGAACATGACGACACGCGTGCGTGCATCGAGGCGCGAGATTTTCGGTTGGGCGATGTACGACTTCGCCAACCAGGCCTACACCCTGCTCATCATCACGGTCGTCTTCGGTGACCTCTTCACGCGGGTCATCGTCGGGGATGCCCCAGACTACCGGGTCGGCAATCTCCTGTGGAGCCTCGCCCTCTCGACCAGCTATCTGCTGGTCGTGGTCTGCTCGCCGGTGGCCGGGGCGATCATGGATTACACCGCGAGCAAGAAGCGCTTCCTGTTCGCAAGCTATCTGCTCACCGTGCTCGGCACCGCCGCGCTCTATTTCGCCGCCCCCGGCTATGCATGGATCGCCGTGGTGTTCCTGATCGTCTCGAATTTCGGCTTCTCCATCGGCGAGGCCTTCATCGCGAGCTTTCTGCCCGGACTCGGGCCGCCGGAGGACCTGGGCAAGATCTCCGGGTTCGGCTGGGCGCTCGGCTATGTCGGGGGCATGGTCTCGGCCGTCTTCGTGCTCCTCGTGCTCGGCGAGGTCAGCGCGGAGAACTTCGATCACATCCGCTGGGTGGGGCCCTGGGCCGCCGCCTTCGTCCTGGTCGCGGCCATTCCGACCTTTCTCTGGGTGCGCGAGCCCGGGCGGCCGCGCACCCTCCCTCCCGGCATCGGCTATCTGGGCATGGGGCTCGCCCGCGTGCGCCAGACCCTGGCGCACCTGCGCACGCATCGCGACCTCGCGATCCTGCTGGTGTCGGTCTTCTTTTCCATGAGCGGGATCTATATCGTCATCTCCTACGCCTTCATCTACGGCGCCCAGGTGATCGGCTGGGACGAATCGGTGCGGACCCTGATGTTCGTGCTGGTGCAGATCACCGCAGCGGTGGGCGCGTTCGGGTTCGGCTTCATCCAGGATCGGCTGGGCGCACTGCGCACCTACGCGATCACCCTGGTGATGTGGATGGTGGCGATCGCGCTCATCTACCTGACACCGATCCTGAGCGATCTGGCCCGCGACGGCCTGGGCCTCGACTGGCCGGCCCAGTACATCTTCCTGGTCGTCGGCTGCGTGGCCGGGCTGAGCCTCGGCGCCTGTCAGTCCGCCACGCGGGCCCTGGTCGGCCTGTTCTCGCCATTGTCACGCGCGGCCGAGCTCTTCGGCTTCTGGGGTCTGGCGCTGAAGCTGGCCGGAATGTTCGGCTTGCTCGCCATCGGGCTCCTGCAGGCCCTGGTCGGGCTGCAGACGGCGATCCTCTTCTGTGTGCTGCTGTTCGCCACGGCACTGGTCGTGGCCTTCGGGGTGAACGAGAGACGCGGCCGCGCGATCGCCGAGGCGCACGACGCCGGACAGGTCGTCTGGTAGGCCGCGTGGCCTGCTTGTGATCGTCTTCGCCGGAAACGGATCGTGGCTTCGGCATCTCCTGGACCCGACGCATCGGGCGATGGCGGTCAGCCCTGTCAGTCGTCCCGAGGGGCGTCAATCGATGGGTCGCCCGGGGATCCCTGTGCCTCCCCCGCGAGGATCCGATAGACCTCGGCGAGGGCCTCGTCGCCGCCGACATTGCCCGGAAAGATGACCACCGGCAGGCCGGGGAAGCGCGGGTGGTCGTCCGGACAGCGGACCACCGAGCAGCCGGCGCGGATCTGGCCGAGGACGCGCGCGGTGCGCAGGGCCAGGCCCTCGCTGAGGGTGTCGTTGGAGGTGATGCCGCCCTTGCTGACGAGGAAGCCGATCTCCTGCGGCAGGTTCCGCACGATCCTGACCAGGAAACGGGAGACGCACTCACCGAAGGCAAGCCGCTCGGCCGCGCTGGGGAACCGGCGCTCCCCCCGACTGGTGAAGAGGACGGCGCCCCGATCGGCGTGCTGGGCGGTCTCGAGCCGGGCGAGCAGGTCCTGCAGCAGGGCATCCTCGTCGGCGAGCAGACGATCCAGCTCGATCTCGATCGGGATCACGTCCGTCTCCGCGACGAGATGCCGGAGCTGCCGGGTCGACTTCTCGACATGGGATCCCATCAGGACGACCCCGGGGCGCGCATGACGGACATAGGTCGACATAGCGGCGGGCGGCACCGGTTGGGGCGGGAGACCCGCCAGCGCGGTCAGAAGGCTTGCGGCGCTGCGGAACAGAAACCGCTTGCCCTCCCCCGTCGCGTCCAGGACCTGGCGGGCAAAGCCGTCGAGGTCCGACTGGCGCTCGGCGTCCACCACACAGCAGGCATTGCCCTCCAGGGCGCGCAGGCGCGCGCCGAGATCGCCTCGGACGGCCCCCAGCCCGAAGCGCTCCACCGACCGTGCCAGGATGCGCCCGCCGGTCTTCTCCTCCACATAGTCGGGCAGGAAGGCATGCCGGAAGCCGAACACCGAGTCGCGTGCGAACTCGGTCTCGTTGACCGGCACGGGCACGCCCTCGACCATCAGATAATGCACCGCGTCGCGGGTGATGCGTCCGCCCTCGAAGAAGGCCGGAACCAGGAAGTGGGCATCGAAGGGGCCCAGCTCCTCGGCGATGACATCGGTCTCCACCGGATAGTGGCCGCGCAGGGTGGAGTCCGAGCGGCTGACGATCAGCGGCCGGATCAGCTCACCGTCGGCCGCGAGCCGCTCAAGTGCGGCACGCAGATGGACGCAGATCTCGCGCGTCACCCGCGCCGCATCCGCCGCGCTCATGCCGCGGGTGTTGCTCAGCACGAAGCAGAGCGGGGAGGCGTCGGTCAGGGCCTCGACCAGCGTCTCGGGGTCCCAGCGCGTCAGCAGGAGACAGCCGTGGACGGTCTGGGACCCCGTGGGATCGTCGTCGATGGCGATGACCTTGGTGGTCGGCATCGGGGACATGACCGGCGTCCTCATCCGTCGGCGCTGCCCAGCGCCGACCGGCCCGCGGCGAGCAGGTCGCGGGCACGCTGCTCCAGGGCCTCGGCGGTGATGCCATTGTAGGCCATGATCTCCGCGGGGCTGGCGGTGGTCTCGCCGCGCTGCCAGCCGATGAGGTCGCGCGCGGGGGCCCGGCTGCGCAGGAGTACCGGCTCCAGTGCCAGCGTCCCGCCGCCGCTCACCCCGATCAGGGCATCGCCGTCGAAGAGGGCCCGGAAGTCGGCATCCCCCATGAAGCGGTCGTCGGGCTCGGCGGCGTGGCGCCAGGCGACATCGCCGGGGCGATAGAGTCGGCGCGGGTTGACCACGGCGACGACGCGCACCCGGTAACCGGCGGCCTCCAGTCGTTCCTTTGCCGCGAGCACGGGCAGCACGACCATGTCCCCGGTCACGGCAAAGACCAGTGTGCCCGCCGCCCCATGTCCCGAGTCGGCGAGCGCGATGGCGCCCGCCTCGACGGCCTCGCGCGCCTGCTCGGGGGTCGAGTAGACCGGCAGCGCCGACTTGGAGGCGATGATGCTGATGCACTTGTTGGACTGCCCCGCCGCCCAGGCATAGGCCGCCTGGATCTGATTGGCGTCGGCAGGATAGAGCAGATAGACATTGCCGTTGCGGATCTGACCGCCGATGTAGTTCTCGATCTCGGGGCGCTGATGGGTCCAGCCGTTGCGGCCCTGCTCCAGCGCGCCGGCGGTGAACATGGAGATCACGGCCGGGGTCTTGCGTCTGAGCTCGGCCATCGCCTGGCCGACGGTCTGCACGATCGGCCAGCCGTTGATGGCGAAGCTCTCGTAGGACAACCACAGGGACCGCCCGCCGAACAACGCCAGACCGGCGGCGAAGCCGGCGCAGGCGTCCTCGCTCAGGGGCTCGTAGACCTGGCCCGAGGGGGACTGGTTGTAGACCCCGTCCTCGGTCGGATGGCGGATCTTCAGGGCCTCGTTGATGACCTTCATGTTGGAGGCCTCGTTGCCGTCGGCGTTGGCCACCACAAAGAGCGGGTCGCGCCGCCCGAGCTCAGCGACCATCTCGGCCATGGCGCTCGCCGGCACCGCCTGCTCACCCACTGCGAAGTCGCGGGTCGGCAGCGCCCCGATGTCGCCGGGGAGGCGCTCGGACTCGGTGACGGCGGTCTCCCCGGCCGGCCCGCCGCCGGCCCGCCGCATGTTGGCACGCACCAGCGCCCAAGCCTCAGGGGCCAGGGCACCCCGCTCCAAGGCGGCCGCGATGTTGGGCTTGGTCGCGTTGTCGCCGGGGTAGAGGTTGTGCGACTTGGCGCCCTGGGCGTGCACCCCTGCCCCTTTCAGCTGCTTGACGATGAAGGCGGTCAGGGTACCGCCGAGCGAGGAGGTCTCCGCCTCCTGCAGCCCCTCGAGCACCGCGCGGGTAAAGGCGAGACGCGCGGACTCACCGAACAGCGTGCTGTCGACATAGTCCCCCGTCTGCCCGGCGTCGTCATAGGCCTTGGCGTCGACCAGGATGACCCGCTCGAAGTCGTGCGCACGCCAGTAGTCGAGCATCCGGGCGTTGTCCATCAGCGAGACCATGGAGTGGTGCTCCTGGCTGAAGCCGTTCCAGATCAGCACCGGCAGGAAATTGGTCACCTCGGGATAGGCGGTGTGAAAATGCTTGAAGGCCGAGAGGATGTAGGGCTCGCCCAGCCCGCCGTCGCCGATGGTCACGGGAAAGAGCGTCTCGCGGTGCAGATAGGCAGCGGCCATCGCGAAGTGCTGGCCTTGACCAAGGGGTCCGGCCGGGGCGAGCAGACCGGGAATGGCGCCCGAGAGGTGCCCGAGCAGCCCCTCGCGCTCGCGGAAGCGCGTCTGCAGCTGGTGCATGTCGGTGATGCCCATCGCCTCCAGCGAGCCGTCTAGAAACATGGCGCTGTAGAAGCCGGGCGCGTGGTGGCCGACCTCGGTCAGGATATTGGTGTGGCCGAGCATGACCAGCGCGGCATAGGCATCGGCCGAGCTGGCGAAGCCCCCCGGGTGCCCGGACGCCTTGGAGGCACAGAGCTGGAGCGTGGTATAGCGCAGCGCATCCGCGATCAGACGGGTCTGATAGACCGCCGTCGCGTCGATCGCCTCGATTCGATGGGCACCCTCGGCGATCGCCGGGCGCGCGCCGAGCCGGTCGAAGTCGGGCAGCAGGCTGCCGAAATGGAGCACCCCGTTGCAGAATCCGGGTGCGGTCTCGAGGGGCGGGGTGGCGCTTGCGGTCATGGGGCTCTCTCCTCTGCTCTCGCCGACGGTGTCGTCGACCGTGGGCCGGGGGTCCGGCGTTGGGGCGAGAATAGGCACGAGCCGGTATTTTCGCAATAGAGAACCTATTTCGCCATACGTAATATTTTCCTCCCCGCGCTCGAGCGCGCTCCAATTCAGACGCTTCCCGGCCGGTTTTCGGCATCGCGACGGCGATATTGGATTTCGCGATCCGGGGTCCTCGACGTCCCATGACCTTGCATCCCGATCGGATGACGGACGCGTCGTCCGTTGCGACACTTGAGGCGACGCCGATTGATTGGCCGCGCCGGCCAACAATCGGCACGACACAGCAAGACGCGTTGTCGCTGCTCCTTCCGATGCGGTCGTTGAGGCGACCGAGCACGGCGGCACCTGCGCGTTGCGCGGGAGGCGCCGATTGGTTCGGACCGAGCTGCACGGCACCGGCTGCGAGGTACCATTGCAGCCGCAGCTTCCGCGGTGGCCGCAAGATCGTACGAGGTCGATCGCGAATAAGCGCTATGCAGAGCATCCTGGAGCCGGTCTAGATGAACGCCATCTTTTTCGGGATCGTCCTGATCGCCTTCCTCACCACGGCCTGGCGCGAGCTGAGCGCGCCACCGGTCGGGGACGAGCCGACCGCGATGGCAGTGCTGTCGAGCGAGATGCTGGGGGCGGCGAGCGGCGCGGTGGAGCTGGCGCTCGGCCTGGTCGGCGCCATGACGCTGTTTCTCGGTCTGATGAAGGTCGCGGAGGCAGGCGGCCTGCTCACCGTCATCGCGCGCCTGATCCGTCCGCTGATGACCCGCCTGTTCCCCGAGGTCCCCCCGGACCATCCTGCGATGGGTGCGATGATCCTCAACCTGTCGGCCAACTCGCTGGGTCTGGGCAATGCGGCCACACCCTTCGGCATCCGCGCAATGCAGGAGCTGGACAGGCTCAATCCCCGGCCGGGCACGGCGACCGACGCGATGGCCCTGTTTCTCGCCATCAACACCTCGGGCGTCACCTTGCTGCCGACCGGCGTGATCGCCCTGCGTGCCGCAGCCGGCTCGGACGATCCGGCCGCGATCCTGCCGACCACCCTGTTCGCGACCCTGTGTGCCACTGCGGCGGCGATCCTCGCCGCCCGTCTCTATCAACGCCTGGCACCGCTCGGACCGCCGGGTCGGGTCGCGGCTGCGCCGCAGCGGCCCGACGAACAGGAAGCCTCGGCAGGCACCGATCTGACGGCAGACGCGGGGGCCTACCCGGTGTGGGTGTCGATTCTGGCGCTGGGGGCGGTCGTCGCCCTGATCCCGGCCGCGATCCTCTGGGGTGAGCGCGTCTCGCCCTGGATCATCCCCTCCCTGATGCTGGGGTTCCTCCTCTTCGGGGCGCTGCGCGGCGTGCGGGTCTACGAGATGTTCGTCGAGGGCGCGCAAGAGGGTTTCCAGGTCGCCCTGCGGATCATCCCCTACCTGGTGGCGATCCTCGTGGCGGTCGGCATGTTCCGCGCGAGCGGCGCGATGGACGTCATGGTCGGCCTGCTCGGCGGCCTCACGGGCCGCCTCGGACTGCCGGCCGAGGCCCTGCCAATGGCGCTCCTGCGCCCGCTCTCGGGCTCCGGCGCCTATGGCATCCTGGCCTCCATCATCAACGACCCGGCGATCGGACCGGACAGCTATGTCGGCCTTCTGGTGTCCACGCTTCAAGGCTCGACCGAGACCACCTTCTATGTCCTGGCGGTCTATTTCGGCGCCGTGCGGGTCCGGCGGATTCGCCACACCCTGGGTGCGGCCCTCACCGCCGATCTGGTGGCGGTGATCGCGGCCGTGGCGGCGTGCGGGTTCCTGTTCGCAGGGTGAGGGTCCCGAGGAGCGCCGACGTCCGCCCGCGGTTGGCGCAACACCGTGAGGGGCGCTGCCGGGGGCGCGGGACATCTTTGGCCGAACGCGACGGACCCACGAGCGGCTCGGATCGGCATGAGCCGTTGCGGCTCGGCCCGCATATGAGGGGTCACCCGCCCTTGGGCAGGTGCCCTACTCCAATGCATCCAAAGACGCCAGAAAGGCCTTCACCTGCTGCCGCAGCAGGCCGAGCGTGGTTTCGAAACGCAGCGCAACCAGTCGCTCGCGCTCCCAATCGAGCTCGAACGAGTAGGCGTTGCGGAACACATGGCGAAAGCCGCGAAAATCCTGCAAGAGGCGGTACAGCTCGTCATCGATGACCGCCGGCCGGTACCCCTCGACACGGAGCTTCATGCGGCGCAGCAAGTCGGCATGCCAGGTGTCGGTGCCGACGTCATTCTCGAAAAAGGCCGCGATGCGCCGAAACATGTTCTCGCAGCCGTTGTAAAAATTGTGCAGCAAATACCCGATTGCCCCACGGTCGTACACGGAAATCTCGGCAGGCGGCAAGTCCAGTTTTTCACGCGCAGTGGCAAAGACCTGCGCCAGCTGCTCGAGCTTGGCCAACTCGTCTTCGATGTCGGCGCGCAGCAGTGCGATGTTAGGCGGCATAGATCACCCTGCCCCGGTCAATCGCCTTGGCGACAAAACGGGCATCATCGGACTCGGTGTGGAGGTCGATCGGGCGCCCGAAGGTCTCTTCCAAATCGCGGCGTAATGCCCAATAATCGGTCCGAGCAGTTCCCAACACCACCAAATCGATGTCGGAGCACGGGTGTGCCCGACCTTCGACCAATGAGCCGAACGCGATCGCTTGCGTCGCGTGGTAGCGTCGAAACACGGGCGCACCGTCTTGCTCCAGTTCGGCCAGCAGACGGGCGGCCAGCTGCTCGGAAGCGCTCTGCTGCTCGGCCCAGCGCGCCTTGAGTGCGCTGTAGTCGAATCGTTGCCGGGCATCGGATTTCATCGGTGAGACGGGCTATTTGCGGTTAGGGGCAAGCTCGCAGCGGTGAAGGCCTTCGGGCAGCGACGGGGCCGCCGGCATGCGCCCTGCCGAAGCACGCGCGAGGCCGCCGAGGGGTGACTCGTCGCGAGGCACCCTTGCGGGGCCCAGTCGGCAGGGATTTGGTCGTCATCCGTGAAACCCTCCCAACGCTCGATCACCGACTCGATGATGCTAGACGCAGAGGGTTGTGTCCAGCATCCTGCAGCGTTTCCAGTCCGGCGCACGAGACCCGGGCTGGTGATGCCAGGAGGCCCATCGATCAGCCTCGCCCGGGAACCCGAGCGCGACCGGCTGACTCGGGCCATCGGGCTTGTCGCGTGCGCATCAGTCAGGGTCTACAATCCGGCGACGCGCCCAAGCAGCTCAGACCCATCCCATGACTCGGAAGACCCTGCCCATCGGCATCCGGCCCCGTCGGGGGAGCCGCGACGGTGACCGACACGGTGGCGACAAGCTGATCGCCCGCCTCACGGGCGATGCGGTGAAGGACCGCGTCGATGGCCGGCCCATCCCGCCGATCGGCATGCAGCGCGGCCACGCGCGCCGAGCGGCCGGGGCGTTCGCGGGCGACAGACCGGATTGAGCCGACCATGACCGATCAAGCCGAACCGGCTCATATGCAGGCTCACATCCAGGTGATCGACCGGGCGGCCGCCCTGCTCGACGCCATCGCCCGGTATCCCGAGTCCGTCAGCCTCAAGATCCTGGCCGCGGAGACCGGCCTGCATGCCTCGACCGCCCACCGCATCCTGGCCTCGCTGATCCAGAACCGCTTCGTCGAGAAGGACCCGGCCGGGCGTTACCGTCTGGGCCTGCGACTCCTCCAGCTGGGCGTGCGGCTGCACGCCAACGTGGACGTGCGCGCGATCGCTCGGCCGGTGATGGAGGCGTTGCGCGACCGGCTGGGCGAGACCGTGAACCTGACGATTCGCGAGGGCGACGCGGTGGTCTACATCGAGAAGGCGACACCGAACCGCATGATCCACGTGCAGCAGCTGGTGGGCTCGCGCGCGCCCCTGCATGTCACCGCGGTCGGCAAGCTGATGCTCGGCGCGGCCGGTGAGGAGGCGACCCGGGCCTATGCCGGACGGACCAACCTGCCCGCCTATACCCGCAACACCATCACCACCCTGCCCCGTCTGTTGGCCGAGTGCAGCCAGGCGCTGGCGCAGGGCTACGCGCTCGACAACGAGGAGGCCGAGCTCGATGTGGGCTGCATCGGCGTCCTGCTCTACGACAGCACCGGCAATGTCAGCGCAGGCCTCTCCGTCTCCGCCCCCATCGAACGGCGCCGGCTGGAGTGGGCCGCCGACCTGATGGCCGCGGCCGACGAAATCTCCGCCCAGCTCGGCCACCAGCCGCCAACCCGTCACCGGTAGAACACAATCGCTCCGCGCATTGCGCGTCAGCGGGCTCGCTCCCTGCGCGCTCCGGCGCGATTGTGTCGCGCGGACGCGGTGCGCCCGGGCTTACTCCGAGGCTGGAGCCTCGGAGCCGGCGGCGATGCGTGCGGGGATTTCGGACATTGGAGTTGTGGGAAAGGCGACAGGGTGATGACATAACCTCTTAAACACAGACAGATAGGTACTGGCATAGGGTCTGCTTGGGGGACTGCATCGCGAACGCCTTCGGAGTCTTCATGAAGCAGAAAGAGATCGCCGCGTTGCTCGACGAGCCGGCCTGCGCGCACAACCACAAGGCCAAGTCGGGCTGTGCCAAGCTCCAGCCGGGGGCGACGGCGGGCGGCTGCTCGTTCGACGGGGCCCAGATCGCGCTCCTGCCGATCGCGGATGTCGCGCACATCGTGCACGGGTCCATCGCGTGCGCGGGAAACTCTTGGGATAACCGGGGGACGCGGTCGAGCGGTCCGGGCCTGTTCAAGATCGGGATGACGACCGATCTGACCGAGCAGGACATCATCATGGGCCGCAGCGAGAAGCGGCTGTTCCACGGAATCAAGCAGGCGATCGACAGCTATCGGCCGGCCGCGGTCTTCGTCTACAACACCTGTGTGCCGGCCCTCACCGGTGACGACGTCGGCGCGGTCTGCCGCGAGGCCCAGCGGCGCTGGGGCACACCCGTCGTGGCGGTGGACTCGGCGGGCTTCTACGGCACCAAGAACCTCGGCAACCGAATCGCTGGCGAGACCATGGTCGGGCAGGTCTGCGGCACCCGCGAGCCGGATCCCGTCCCACCGGGGATCGAGCGCCCGGGCTTCAGGATCCATGACGTCAACCTGATCGCCGAGTACAACATCGCGGGCGAGCTCTGGCACGTCCTCCCGCTGCTGGATGAGCTGGGTCTGCGGGTCCTCTGCAGCCTGTCGGGCGATGCACGCTTCCGCGAGGTGCAGACCATGCACCGTGCGGAGGTCAACATGATGGTCTGCTCCAAGGCCATGATCAACGTCGCGCGCAAGCTCAACGAGGCCTACGGGACGCCCTGGTTCGAAGGGAGCTTCTATGGGATCCAAGATGTGTCGCAGGCCCTGCGCGACTTCGCGCGGCTGATCGGTGATCCGGACCTCACCCGACGCACCGAGGACCTCGTGTCCCGCGAAGAGGCGAAGGCCCAGGCCGCCCTCGAGCCCTACCGGGCGCGTCTCACGGGCCGCAAGGTCCTGCTCTACACCGGCGGGGTCAAGTCCTGGTCGATCATCTCGGCCCTTCAGGACCTCGGCATGGGCGTCGTTGCGACCGGGACCCGCAAGTCCACCGAGGACGACAAGGCACGCATCCGCGAGCTGATGGGCCAGGACGCGGTGATGATCGAGGATGGCAATCCACGCCGCCTGATCGACCTGGTGCGAGAGAACGAGGTCGACATCCTGATCGCCGGCGGACGCAACATGTACACGGCGCTCAAGGCGCGTATCCCCTTCCTGGACATCAATCAGGAGCGTGAATTCGGCTATGCCGGCTACACCGGTATGCTCGAGCTCGCCCGGCAGCTCTGCCTGACCGTGGAGAGTCCGATCTGGGACGCGGTGCGGCGACCGCCGCCTTGGGCGGGCCCGGAAGCGGCCGACGAGCCGACCCGCTCGCCCCTCGCACCCCTCGCGCTCGCCGTACCCGAGACCGGCTCAGCACCGGCTCATGCCGTCGGGGAGCCGGGCCATGCCTGAGATCCTCAAGCGCAACAAGGCCCTGTCGGTCAGCCCGCTCAAGGCCAGCTCGACCGTCGGCGCGGCGCTCGCCTTCCTCGGCTTCCACCGGGCCATCCCGATGCTGCACGGCTCGCAGGGCTGCACCGCCTTCGGCAAGATCTTCTTCGTGCGGCACTTTCGCGAGCCGATCCCGCTGCAGACCACAGCGATCGATCAGGTCAGCGCCATCATGGGCAGCCAGGATCTGGTCGTCGAGGGCCTCAGGACACTCTGCGAGAAGAGCGCCCCGGACCTCATCGGCGTGCCCACCACCGGCCTGGTCGAGACGCAGGGCGCAGACGTGGAGATGGCCGTCGGGGCCTTCCGTCAGGCCTGGCCGCGATTCGCGGGCACCGCGGTGGTGCCGGTCTCGACGCCCGACTTCGCCGGCTGCATGGAATCCGGCTACGCCCACGCGACCCGCGCCATCATCGAGACCCTCGTCCCCACCCGCACCGAATCCGGCACCCAGCCGGGGCGCCGCGCCCGTCAGGTGAACGTCCTGGCCGGTGCGCACCTGACCCCGGGCGACCTGGAGGACCTCAAGGACCTGATCGAGGCCTTCGGCCTGTCCCCCGTGGTCGTGCCGGACCTGTCCGACTCGCTCGACGGCCATCTGCCAGAGACCGACTACAGCCCCCTGACCGTCGGCGGCACCCGTGTCGGCGACCTCGCCACCCTGGGCGATGCCGCGGCGACCCTGGCGATCGGCGCCTCGATGGATACGGCCGCCGACGCCCTGGCGGCGCGCACCGGGGTACCCGACCATCGCTTCCCCCATCTGATGGGGCTCGCCGCGGTCGACGCGCTGGTGACGACCCTCGCGCGGGTGGCGGGGCGGCCGGTTCCGGCCAGGATCGAGCGCCAACGCGCCCAGCTCCAGGACGCCATGCTCGACTGCCACTTCATGCTGGGCATGTCCCGCGTCGCGCTCGCCGCGGAGCCCGACCTGTTGGTCGGGTTCAGCCAAATGCTGGAGGGGATCGGGGCGGAGGTGGTCGCGGCCGTCTCCCCGGCCAATACCCCGGCCCTGCAGAACGTCGCCGCCCGCCAGGTCAAGATCGGCGACCTGGAAGACCTGGAGCTGTCCGCCCGCGCGGGCGACGCCGAGGTCCTGATCGCCAACTCGCATGCGGTCCCGAGCGCCGAGCGCCTCAGCATCCCGCTGTTGCGCGCCGGCTTCCCCCAGTACGACCGGGTCGGGGGCTATCGACGCACCTGGATCGGCTACCGCGGCACCCGCGCCGCGCTCTTTGACCTGGCCAACCTGCTGCTCGGCCAGGAGCGCGGCGAGATCCATCCCTATCGATCCAAGCTCAAGCAGTGGCCGGAGAACGAACGGGCTGACCCGCGCCCACACTGAGGCGCGACGAGTGAAGGTGAGCCCGGCCTCTGCGTAAACAACGACCCCGGAGAGATGCGGTTTAGATGATGCCCTTATTCAAGCGCGTTCACCATGCGCCACATGGTCTGCAATCGGGTCACGGCCTGTCAAGACACGGGGCTCGACACCGGACGCGGCTTCAGCACCGGAGGCTCTGATGGCACTGGAACGACGATTGACACTCCTGGGTAGGAGCGGCGAGGCGGCAGCGATGCAGACCCGGATCAAGGCCGCCTTCGCCAGCTCGGACATGAGGCAGATCGATCAGCATTTCGGCGCGGCCGAGTCCTTCGTCGTCCATACGATCGAGCCCCAGGGGCACCAGCTCGTCGAGGTCATCCAGTTTGCACGGTGCGACATGAACGGCAACGAGAACAAGCTGGGCGCCAGGATCGCGGCGCTGCAGGGGTGCGTCGTCGTCTACTGCGAGGCGGTCGGCGCCTCAGCCGTCAGCCAGCTGCGCGCGCAGGGGATCCAGCCGATCAAGGTCAGCCCCGGCACCTCGGTCAACCGCTTGATCCGCGATCTACAGCAGGATCTGCGGGACGGGCCGAGCGCCTGGCTCGCGCGGGCCATCGCCGGCCGCGAGCCGAATCGCGATCGCCGTTTCGACGCGATGGAGGCGGAGGGTTGGCACGAATGATCGAGACGCCGGCGACCGTGGTCGAGCTTGGCGTGGGTTGCGCCTGGGTGGAGACCGTCCGACAGACCGCGTGCGGGCACTGCGAGAGTGCCGGGAGCTGCGGGACATCCGTCCTCGCCAAGCTGTTCGGCGGATCGCGAAGCCGGCTGCAGATCGCTGACACGCAAGGGCTTTGCGTCGGCGAGCGGATCGTGATCGGGATCCCGGACGCGACGCTGGTGCGAGCCTCGCTGGTCGCCTACCTGGTCCCTCTGGTCGTCCTGGTTGCCTGCGCGGCCCTGGCCACGGCGCTCGGCGCGAACGAGGAAACGGTGGCCCTGGGCGGACTCACCGGCCTGGGCATCGGACTCTGGCTGAGCGGTCGACTGACCGGCGGTCGCTCGACGCGCGCGCGCTATCGCCCGGTCCTGGTGCGCCGCGGTGCGGCTGTACTGGGGTCCGCTGACCGAAGGTCGGGGCTTGTCTGAGCCGCAACGGGGCGCACGACGCCCGGGATTGCCCTGATCGGGCTAGCGGCCCCCGTCAACCGGCGACCCGCTCACGACGACCCGACAAGAGACCGGTTCTGGGAGCGCTCTGTTGCGCCTTCGTGGCTCAAACAGGACCTTGTCAACACCGGGCGTCCGCAGCGGACGCCTCATCCAAAAGAGAGCATCAACATGACTGAGACGCTTGCCGCGACCGCCGATGACCAGGGACTGATGCAGTCCGATTTCGTCGTCGAGATGGTGCGCCAGACGCGCGCAATCGACCCCTACGGCGCCTATGACGGACTCTCCGACGCGGAGATCCTGGAGCCCTTCATCCTCACCAAAGAGAAACGGCAGGAGATCCCCCTGGTGGGCGATCCGGACGAGACCGTCGTCGCCCGGGTCAAGGCCTTCTACAACGCGATCTCGGCCATGATCGAGTCCGAATGCGGACTCATGGCCGTCCCGCTCGTGCATCTGACGCACGAGGGCTTCGGACGCGCCCTGATCACGGTCGGCAAGCTGGTGGTGATGGACCGAACACTGCGCGATGTGCACAGGTTCGGTTTCCCGACGCTCTCCAAGATGAAGGACGAGGCGGACAAGATCCTGTCGATCGCGCTCGAGCTGATCGGCGAGCACTCAAGGGTCGCGGGGCTCTGACCGCGATGACACCAGACGAAATCAGGGCCTTGGAGAAGGCCGTCGGCAAGGCGAAACGGATCGCCAGCGAGCGGGCCGGTGAGCTGCACGACCTGGTCGAGGATCGCCTGCCCGCGGCCTACCAGGAGATCCCCGCCATCGCCCAGGCAGCCTACGACGCGTGTCACGCCTGGGCCGAGGCAAATGCCAGACTCAAGGCGGCCCAGGCCGCCAACGACGCATAACCGGACCTACGACGGAGAGGCTCACATGAGTGTGATCACCGGCATCACCCGCGGCGGCGGCGAATGGACGCCCGCGTTCGTGATCGACATCAACCAAAATCACTGCATCGGCTGCGGTCGCTGCTACAAGGTCTGCCCCCGCGACGTCTTCGAGCTGGTCGACCGCGACGACCTCGACCTGGACGCGCTCGAGGACGAGGGTGACGACGACGACTTCGACGAGGCGCCAGGGATGGTGATGAACCTCAAGGATGCGCTCGACTGCATCGGCTGTCAGGCCTGCTCGCGGGTTTGCCCGAAGAAGTGTCTGTCCCACCAGCCGCTGGCCGCGGCGGCGTAGCGGAGGGCTGGCCCGTGCGTCGGGACCCGGAGCGTGGCTCGGCGCACTGCGGCCGACGCCGCTTGCGCCGAGCCCGCGGCCGAAGTGATCAGGCGGTGATCGGGATGATGACGATGTCGACGCGGCGATTGAGGCGGCGGCCCTCGTCCGTCTCGTTCGAGGCGATCGGCTGGGACTTCCCGTAGCCGCGGGCGCTGATGCGTTCCGGAATGACCCCGTCGGACTCCATATAGGCCTGCACCGCGCCGGCGCGCCGCTCGGAGAGCAGCTGATTGTGCTCGGCCGAGCCGGTGCTGTCGGTGTGGCCGGAGATCGCGAGCTCGGTCTTGCCGTACTTGCGGACGATGCCCGAGATGGTATCCATCGTGCTGTAGAAACCTGGCTGGATCTGCGCGGAATCCACCCCGAAGGCCGTCGCGCCCGTCATGCGGACCAACAATTGGTTGTTCTGCAACGGCTCGACGACGACCAGGCCGCTCGCAATCTCACTGGCCAGCGCCTTCTCGAAATCGCGGCGCTGCTCCTGCATGTACGCGCCCACCATGCCCCCGGCGAGCGCCCCGCCCACCGCCCCGATCAGGGCACCACGCCCCGCATTGGCGCCGAGCGAGCCGATCAGCGCCCCGGCGGCCGCGCCCGTGGCAGTGCCGATTGCCGCGCCGGCGCCGGTCTCGGTCATCCCGGACCCATCCGCCGCGCAGCCCACGACCAGGACGGCGGCGGTCGCGGAAGCGGCAAAGCGATTCAAAACACCTGATGTCATCGGCGATCTCCTTGTGGGCATGATGAGCGTAAGCCGAACGTTCAGCGGGCCGATCATACCAGAGGCGCGCCGGATGCACGCGTATGCAAGCAGTGCGCGGACCTCCTCCGGGGTGTCTTGTGTCCCTGGAATTGGACATCACCTTTGCTGTATCCGAGAGTCGACCCGCCACACATGAACGACACCATCAGACTCGTCTGCAACCTCATCGCCTTCCAGATCGGCTGGCTCGCCTGCGTGCTGGGCGGAGCCCATGACCTGCCTTGGCTCGGGGTGGGCGTCGTGGCGCTGGTCGCCGCCCTGCACCTCCGGCTGTCGAGCGACTGGGCAAGAGAGGCCGCCCTTTTGGTGATCGTCGGCATCATCGGCGCGCTCTGGGACGGACTGCTGGTGCGCTTCGGTTTCCTCGAGTACCCCTCGGGGATGATCCTGCCCTGGCTGGCGCCGGTGTGGATCATTGCGATGTGGGTCTCCTTTGCCACCACCCTCAATGTCGCCCTCGCCTGGTTGAAGGGGCGATGGTATCTGGCGACCCTCTTCGGGGCGGTCGGCGGGCCGCTCGCCTATTACGCCGGTGCAAAGCTGGGAGGCGTGCGTTTTCCGGATCTGCTCGTGAGCATGGCCGTCCTTGCCGGCGGCTGGTCCTTCCTCATGCCCCTCGGCGCATGGATCGCGCGACAATTCAACGGCTCAGGTTTCCCCAAACCCGCTTCATCGCCGCAGCGAATCCTGGCCGGGAGCCGCCCGCATGTCTGATCTCGAGCTCTATCTGCTCGCGGCGGCCGGGGGCTGGTGGACCATCGTCTCGCCGGTCCTCGTGACCTTACCTGCTGCTGCGGGCCTCGGGGATCGCCCTGAAGGAGTCAGGCTGTTCAGCAGCTTCGCCCGGCGGACCGTGACGACATGCAGCTCACCAACGCCTTCTTCCCGTGGCCGCCGCAGCAGGCGAGGCGATGCTGATCCGTGGCCATCCGGGCCATCATCATCTCGCCTTCCGCGAGACGCGACGCTCGGAAGGCGCCATGGCCGGACACCGAGGTGCCTGAACAGGCCGTGGCCTCCGGCCCCGAACAACCCGAAAACCGGAAATTGAGATGACCAAGCGAAGACGAGGTTTCCTGATCGCCACCGCGGCGGCATGGCTGATCGGCATCGCCCCCGCCGGATCGAGCACCGGCGAGCCGGAGACGCTGCGCTTCAAGGTCTTCCTGGACGAGGACCCGATCGGCGAGCACAGTTTCGATATCCGCTCGCTCGGCGACACCGCGCAGGTGCTGAGTCGGGCCAGCTTCGAGATCGACTTCTGGATCTTCACCGCCTATCGATACCGGCATCAGAGCCAGGAGACCTGGCGCAACGGATGCCTGGAGAAGATCATTGCCAGCACCGACGACAACGGCAAAGACTATCGCGTCCGCGGCGAAGGTCTAGGCGAGGCGCTTGCCCTGACCGTCAACGGCGAATCGCGGCGCCTGTCCGGCTGTGTCATGACCTTTGCCTATTGGGATCGCGACTTCCTGCGGCAGGATCGGCTCCTCAACCCCCAGACCGGAGAGCTGATCCCGGTCGAGGTCATGGCCCAAGGGACGGAGGCTGTCTCCTTCGGAGCTGAAGAGGTTACGGCCACCCGGTACAAGCTCAGCACCGACGCGCTGGACCTGATCCTCTGGTACTCTGACGAGTACGGCTGGATCGGACTGGAAAGCGATACCGGCAAGGGCAAGACCCTGCGTTACCAGCGGATCGCGCCGACATGAAGCCGATCGCCCGAATCCTGCTCACAACGCTGGTGCTCGCATTCGCGAGCGGCTGCACCGAAGAAGGAGGCGCGCCCATGGACACCGTCAAACAGGTCGACCTCGAGCGCTTCATGGGAGATTGGTATGTGATCGCCAACATTCCGACCGTTGTGGAGAAGGGGGCCCACAACGCCGTCGAGTCGTACGCCCTGAACCCGGACGGCACCATCGCCACTACCTTCACCTTCAACAAGGACGGCTTCGACGGCCCCGTGAAGACCCACAGACCGACGGGGTTCATCCGTGACACCACCACCAACGCGCTCTGGTGGATGCAGTTCGTCTGGCCATTCAAGGCGGATTTTCGGATCGTCTGGCTGGAGCCTGATTACAGCATCACCGTGATTGCCCGTGCCAAGCGCGACTACCTGTGGATCATGGCCCGTGAGCCCGCGATCCCGCAGGCCAAGTACGAAGAGATACTCGCCTTCGTCGGCGGGCTCGGGTATGACACCAGCAGGATCCAGAAGGTCCCACAGCGACAGGCCGGGTGACCAGACCAGCAACGGGCCGGACCGTCGCAACGACTGTGCTCGTTCCCGGGGCCCAACCGGCCCCGGAAGGCTTGCCGACCCGCCCCGCGGCGTACGCTGACCCGGCTGGCGCCGCGGGCCGTGCCAGCGACGCCGGATGGCCGCTGGAACCGGACACCCAGGCTGGGACACTGACCTCCCTCACGCCCCGGCTGTTTTTTCGTTGCCGGGCTGGCACCCGCTTCCTTATCCTCACGCGACTCGGGTCATCCGACCGACCGCTCGGCAGATCGCACCATGTCCGTCAATGCGTGGCTCAAGTCCCATCGGCCGCTTGCCGGAACCGCACTGACGCGCACCATCGGGCTCGGCGTGGCGCACGGGCTGCTGGCCATCGCCCAGGCCTGGCTCCTGGCCCTGATCCTGAACGCAGTGATCTTCCAAGGGGCCGGTCTCACCGAGGTCGGCCATCTGATGGGGCTGCTGCTCGCACTGTTCATGCTTCGCGCGGTGACCGTCTGGCAAGGCGAGCGGGCGGCCTTCGAGGCCGCCGCAGGCGTCCGCAACGGCCTGAGAGACCGGATCTATCGCCAGCTGCAGCGTCTCGGTCCGCGCTATCTGGCCAACGAGCGCAGCGGCGCCCTCGTGGAGACGTTGACCAAGGGCATCGACGACCTGGAGGGATACTATGCCCGCTTCCTGCCGGCGATGACCCTCACCATGATCCTGCCCCTGGCGATCCTGATCGTGGTCTTCCCGGCAGACTGGGTCGCCGGGGTGGTCATGCTGGTGACCGCACCCCTGATCCCGCTCTTCATGATCATCATCGGCTCGAGTGCGCAGGCCAAGAACCAGCGCCAGTGGAAGCAGCTCACCCGCATGAGCTCGCACTTCCTCGATGTCATCCAGGGTCTGACGACGCTCAAGCTCTTTGGGGCGAGCCGTCGGGAGGCCGAGGTCGTGGAGCGCATCTCCAACGAGTATCGCAGCAGCACGATGCAGGTCCTGCGGGTCGCCTTTCTCTCATCGGCCGTCCTCGAATTCTTTGCCGCCATCGGGATCGCCATCATCGCCGTCTTCATCGGCTTTCGACTCTACGGGCTGGTGATGCCCATGCCGGAATGGCTGACGGCCCTCCCCAAGATCAGCTATCTGCAGGGCCTCTTCATCCTCATGCTGGCACCAGAGTTCTATGCTCCGCTGCGCAACATGGGCACCCAGTACCACGCCCGCATGGCGGCGGCCGCCGCGGCCGAGCAGATGATGCGCGTCCTCGATGCCGAGCCCGAGCAGACCTCACCCGGCCGAGAGCCACTGAGGGCCCCGCGGCCCTTCGGGATGCGTTTCGAGGACGTGCATTTCAGCTATGAAGCGGGCCGGGATGCGCTGCGCGGCGTCGACTTCGAGGTACCCGCCGGCCGCCGGGTCGCGCTGGTCGGGAGCAGCGGGGCTGGCAAGACCACCGTGATCAACCTGGTGCTCGGGTTCCTGGCGCCGACCTCCGGACGGATCCTGATCGGCGATCAGGCCCTCGCCGAGCTCGACTTGGAGGACTGGCGCCGGCATCTCGCCTGGGTCCCCCAGCAGCCGCGGCTCTTTCAGGGGACCATCGGGGACAACATCCGTCTCGGTCGCCCGGACGCGGATCTGGAGGCGGTGCGCGCGGCGGCGCGGCGGGCGCGTGCCGACGGCTTCATCGAGGCCATGGCCGACGGCTACGACAGCCTGGTCGCCGAGCGTGGCGCCGGTCTGTCGGGCGGTCAGATCCAGCGCGTCGCACTTGCCCGCGCCTTCCTGCGCGACGCCCCACTGGTGATCCTGGACGAGGCGACGGCCAACCTGGATCCCGAGAGCGAGCGTCTGGTCCAGGAAGGCATCGAGGAGCTGGCACGCGACCGCACGCTGCTGGTGGTGGCGCACCGGCTGGCCACGGTGCGCCGCGCGGACCGCATCCTGGTGCTGGACGACGGCCGGGTCGCGGAGTCGGGCACGCACGAAACGCTGGCGGCCGCGGGCGGGATCTATGCGCGCATGATCGCCGCCTACGGACAGGGAACACCGTGGCAGAGCGGTCTTCGGAGCCGGGGGGACAGCCCATGAAGGACCTGCACCGCCTCTGGAGCCTGCTCCGGCCCTATCGGGGCTGGATGCTGGGCGGCACGCTGATCGCGCTGATCACACTCCTGGCGAACGTGACACTCATGGCCCTGGCGGGCTGGTTCATCACCGCCATGGCGGTTGCGGGCGCGGCCGGGGTCGCGCTCAACTACTTCGCCCCCGCCGCCCTGATCCGGCTCAGCGCCATCCTGCGCACGGCGGGCCGATACAGCGAGCGGCTGGCCAACCACGAGGCCACCTTCCGGCTGATCGCCGGGCTGCGGGTCTGGTTCTATCGCCATCTCGAGCCACTCGCCCCCGCGCGCCTGCAGCAGTTCCACAGCGGCGACCTCCTCAGCCGCATCCGCGCCGACATCGATGCGCTGGACAACCTCTATGTCCGCGTGCTGGTGCCCGTGGCCGTCGCCGCGATCAGCGCCCTGCTGTTCTTCATCTTCCTGCTGCTGCATGACCCGCTCCTCGGCCTGTTCGGGCTCGGCTTCCTGCTGCTGGCCGGGGTCGCCCTGCCGATCTGGTCGCAGGCGCGCGGTCAGGCCCCCGGACGGCGACTCGCCGAGGACGAGGCGGAGCTGCGCGCAGCCGTCATCGATGGTGTCCAGGGCATGGCCGAGCTGACAGTCTACGGGGCCAACGAGCGTCAGGCCAGGCGCATCGATGGGCTGGGACGGGGGTTGATCGGCGATCAGGCCAGACTGAGCGGCGACCATGGCCTGACTCAGGCAGCGGTCGGCTTGAGCGCCAACCTGAGCCTCTGGGTCCTGCTGTGGCTGGGGATCCCCATGGTGCACGACGGGGGCAGCTTGATGCCCCCGCAGTTGGCGATGCTTGCCCTCTTCACACTCGCGAGCTTCGAGGCCGTCGCGCCCCTGCCCCAGGCCTTTCAGCTCCTCGGGCGCACCCTGGCGGCGGCCCGGCGGCTGTTTGCGATCGTCGACACCAAGCCCGCGGTGAACGAGCCCGCCGCCCCATCGCCGCGACCGGAGCACTTCGACATCGGGCTCCGGGGCGTCACCTTCAGCTATCCCGAGGCCGCCACACCCGCCCTGACCGACATCCATCTCGAGATCCCGGAGGGCACCCGTGCAGCGGTCGTCGGCGCCACCGGCTCCGGCAAGAGCACGCTCTTCAACCTGCTGCTGCGTTTCTGGGAGCCGGATGCCGGAGAGATCCGGATCGGCGGTCATCCCATCGCCAGCTTCCACGGAGATGACCTGCGCGCTCACATCGCCGTGGTCAGCCAGCAGACCCATCTCTTCGACACCACCATCCGCGAGAACCTGCTCCTCGCCTCGCCCGACGCCGCACAGGACGCCCTCGAGTCCGCCTGCCGCGTCGCCCAGATACATGACTTCATCAGCGAGTTGCCAGAGGGCTACGACACCTGGGTGGGTGAGACCGGCGTGCGCCTGTCGGGCGGTCAGGCCCGCCGCATCGCCGTCGCCCGGGCGCTTCTGAAGGACGCCCCCATTCTGCTCCTGGATGAGCCCACCGAGGGCCTCGACGCGGAGACCGAGCGGAGCCTCATGCAGGCCCTGGACCGACTCATGGCCGGACGCACCGTGCTGCTCATCACCCACCGCCCCGCCGGGCTGGACTGGGTCGACCGCGTCCTGGTGCTCGACCGGGGGCGCGAGGTCGCGCATGGGGACTCCAGGGTGATCCCGGAGGCAACGCAGGCACCCTTGCTGCGGGATGATGCGGGGGCCGTGGCTTGATCGCCGAGACCCTGCCCCGCGCTGGCCCGCCGGCTTCCGGACCTTGACAAAGCCCGTTTCGCTTGACGAGACTCGCGTCTCAATCCAGCCCTCGAGTCAGGTTCCATCGGCCCGTCCTGAGACTATGCGCACGATGAGGTTTGCCCGCACGGACTATGGGTTCAGGTACGCGCATCGACGACGTGCAGCAAGCGAAGACAGATCTGTTATGAGCAAACATCCGGACTTCATCACGCAAACGCTTCCTAAAGGTGTGATGCTGAACGCCTATCCTGACAGCATCGGCCGCAATCTGGCAGATACGGTGAACCTGCTCAAGCGGCCTGAGCTGAAGGATGCCTTTTCGCTGTTCTACATCCTCCCCACCTTTTTCAACAGCGATTTGGATCGCGGCTTCTCGATCGTCGATTACGACATCAACGAAGAGCTCGTGAGTCCGCAGGATGTGGAGGACCTGACCGCGCTCGGTATCACGTTCAAGCTTGACCTGGTGCTCAACCACCTGTCCGTGCGCTCTCCGCAGTTCCAGGATCTGTTGCTGCGCGGCGACGACTCGCCCTACAAGGACTTCTTCCTCGACTGGAACGAGTTCTGGCTCGAGCACGGCACCATGGGCCCGGGGGGCACGGTGACGCCCGCTGAGGAGCATCTCGAGAAGCTCTTTATGAGGAAGCCCGGCTTGCCGATCCTCAAGGTGTGCTTTCCGGACGGCTCCCATCGGCTCTACTGGAACACCTTCTATCAGGAAGTGAGGTTCGTTGAGATCGCGCCCCATGACTTCGTGGGCATCAAAGGGCTCCATTTAGAGCAGGCAACGACCATTGCAGCGACCGTCCAAGCCGCGATCGACGCTCAGGCCGACCTCGAGCAATTGGATCTTGGGGACCTTTCGCAGCACAAGGACGAGGTGCTTGCGGTCATCTGTCAAAAACGCGAGTACCTCGGCCAGATGGACTTGAATGCAGGCTCTGAGCTGGTCTGGGAGTTCTACGAGGACGTGCTGAGGAAGCTGCGCGACTACGGCGCAAAGATCATCCGCCTGGACGCCTTCGCCTACCTGCACAAGCAGCCGGGCGAGGCCAATTTCTTCAACCGGCCTGGCACCTGGAACTATCTGAAGCGGTTGCGGGGGCTGGCCGAGGAGTACGACCTGATCATCTTCCCCGAGGTCCATGCCGAATATGGCAGTGGCATTCACGAGGAGGTGGCACAACAAGGTTACCCGATCTACGACTTCTTCTTCCCGGGGCTCGTGATCGATGCCTTGGACCGCGGTACCAACGAGGCCTTGCTCCGATGGATTGCCGAGATCAAGTCCAAGGGCCTCCAGACCATCAACATGCTCGGCTGCCACGACGGGATCCCGGTGCTCGACCTGAGGGGCAAGCAGCTCAACGGGTCCTCCCGACCGGGGCTGCTGGAGGATGCGCACATCGAAGCGACGATGGAGCGGATCATCAGCCGGGGCGGCAGGGTCAAGAATCTGTTCGGGCACGACGGCAAGCAGATTGCCTATTATCAGGTGAACGCGACCTTCTTCAGTGCACTGGGAGAGGACGAGCGCAAGCTGCTGCTGGCCCGAGCCATTCAGATGTTCATGCCCGGTGTTCCCCAAGTCTGGTACCTGGACCTGTTCGCCGGCAAGAACGACTATGAAGCGGCGGACCGGGGCGGGGTCGCGGGACACAAGGAGATCAACCGGACGACACTCAGTCTGGAGGACGTCGAAGCGGGACTCAGGCGCTCCATCGTCCGAGACCAGCTCGACCTGATCCGTCTGCGCAATACGTCGCCGGCGTTCGCAGGCGAGATGAAGGTCCTCGAGAGCGAACCCCACCTGCTGCATATCTCCTGGGAGCACCCGCAAGCCACTGCGACCCTGAAGGCCGATCTGCGGACCTACCGCTTCACGGTCACTGCGGATGACGCCTCGGCCGAAATCGATCCGATGCCCATCGAGGACCTCGTTGCCGGGCCCGGACCGACCCTCGACGACGGACCCTGCGGGGTACCCGCATGAGAATCCTCGCGACCGATCTGGACCGGACACTGCTGCCCAACGGCCGCTGGACAGCGGACGCCGGGGCCATCGACCTGTTCAACGAGCTCACGGACAGGCATGGCGTGCTCGTGGTCTATGTGACCGGGCGTAACCTGAACCTGGCCGAGCGCGCCATCGGGGAATACGGCATCCGCCATCCCCACGTGCTGATCGGCGACGTCGGCACCTCGATCCGCAGGTATACCCCAGGCGGCTGGGAGCCTTATCAGGGTTGGGACGCCCACGTGCAGCGGACCAGCCCCAGGTGGGATCCGGACGCGGTCCGCCGCGCGGTCGCCGGGATCGAGGGACTCACCGAGCAGGAGCGCGAGCACTGTGGCCCGTTCAAGCAGAGCTACTATGTCGAGCACGACCGCAATGAGGCAGTGCTGAAGGCGGTCAACGAGCGGGTCAAAGGCAGGCTCGACGAGGTGATCGTCTACAGCTTCGACTCCCAATCCGGCCAGGGCCTCCTCGATTTTCTGCCGCAAAGCGCAACCAAGCAGACCGCGCTTGAGTATGTCGCCGCCGACATGGGAGCGAACAAGGCGGATGTCGTCTTCTGCGGCGACAGCGGCAACGATGTCTTCCCGCTCACGGCCGGTTTCTCCGGCGTCCTGGTGCGCAACGCTGACGACCAGCTCGTCGCGAGCGTCAGGGAGGCGGCCGATGCCAACCCTGAACTCAAGGTCTACTTCGCACAGGGCGGCTTCAAAGGACTGAATGGTTTCTATACCAGCGGCGTCATCGAGGGCGCCTATCACTACGGCATCTTCCGGGACGACGCGGCTGCCGGCTGAAAACGGCGCGACGGTGCCGCGCCGAAGCCTCCTGCAACGGGGTCACGCCCACCTGCAACGGTGTTTCGAGTAGACCGGGCTCTCCCCCGACGGCAGGGCGACGTTTGTCTCCCCTGTTTGCCGCCTGATGTCCCGGCGGTGCCACATGATCTCGCCCGTGATCCGAGCTCAACGCCGCGAGACGGTCGTGGCTTCGGCGGCGCCCGGCCCGGATTGACGCCCGTCTGAGCGCAGCTTGAAGCCGCGCCGATCTCGCTCTGCGGCTCAAACCGGCTGACGGTCCTGACCGCACCGACAGCTCTGGTCCGGTCCGCCGACCCCCGCTCTTCCGGGCGCGCCCGCCCGTTCCCCACCCATTGGCGCACCACATCAACGGCATCCCCAACGTCGGCTCAGCCGCGCTTGCGGTCCTCTGCCTTCCCAACCTTCAGTGCGCAGTGGCCCGTTCCCGCATCGAAACGCAACGGTCACCCATGCTTCATTCCTTGGTCACCATCAAACGTTAAGTTTCCGCTGGCGGCAGGGGGCCACGCCGCTGTCGCCATCTGGACCATCGCAGCTCTCCATTCACTTCCAGGAGTCGAACGTATGCCGCTTTCCCGCAAGCAGTTCGCCACGCTCGTGTACGCCTTTCTGGCCGCAGCGACAGTTCCCGCTCTTGCCGATTCACTTGAGTTCAAAGAAGTACCCGTTCCGGTGTTGGACGAAGAAGGTAGCGATGCCGAAAAACGCGCCATCGTGGCCACTGACACTGCCTGGCTAAGAGGCAACAAGATCGAGATCGGATTCAAAACGTTGATGCGGAGCGGACAAGGCTTTGCCATTCACGAGGAGATCACCGAACCTCAGCTTCCTTTCGGAACTCTGGTTGATAACAAGGGCAAGCCGATTCCGGCGGCCGGAGCAACGAATGACGGCGCCACGCCAAGCGCCGATGACAATAATCCCTTCCTCTCAAATGACAACGATTTCAACTCTCTCATCCCGCATGGCGAGAAGCTGTTTATGGTCTCACATTTCGAGTCGAGGCCAGGCGGCATGTATGTCTCTGAGCTCGATCAAGACCCCGAAGATGGCGAGCTGACGGCGTTGTGGACGCGTCCAATTGACTTTTCAGCGGTGCGCGGCGGATGGGTGCACTGCGCCGGAAGCGTCACACCCTGGAACACCCATTTGGGCAGTGAGGAATACGAGCCAGACGCGCGTTTGGTAGACCCGATGACAGGCAACAAGGTCGATGGTGAAGGTGAGCCTGATCATTACTACCACGCGATGGCCGACTACTTTCAGGGCG
>Ga0316576_10000130_pt1 | contig 28923 bp, 25 predicted proteins | sample S0NA_FD_203075 | JGI IMG/M metagenome (GOLD analysis project Ga0316576, IMG submission 203075) | Rhizosphere microbial communities from salt marsh grasses in Alabama, United States - S0-2_050615r3r5 | ecosystem: Host-associated > Plants > Roots > Rhizosphere | place: USA: Alabama | collected...
CTCGAGCGCGGCCCCCGGGGGCCGGTACGCCCCGTCGCCCTGCCCCACTGCCGACGACTCGCCGCCCCTGGTGACGACCCCCGCGCCCGAGATCACGTAGACCAGCTCGCCCGCGCCGGCCACCCGCCGGCCGCCGGGCTTCAGGCTTGCGCGTTCGACCAAGATCTGACCGAGGCGGACCGGGTGCGCCCGGGCGCGCGCGACACGGATCTTCCCCCGGCGCCGGCGGGATGGGTTGGACGCGCCGTAGGCGACCTCGCCGCCGGCCGGCACGAAGAGCTGCAGCAGGTCGAGCTTGCCGTGGAGCCGGACGCCGACGCCCGCGGGGACCAGCGCGAGCGACCCCGGACCGAAGGTAAACGATGGGGCGGGGCTTCCGGCGTCCACCCGGCCCCGGCCGGAGAGACCGAGCAGCAGCTGCTCGCCGCCCGTCACGGGCAGCTCGCACGCCCCGCTGGTCTCGAGGTGCAGCAGCGACGCCGCCCGCACACCGACGCTCTTTTCGTGGAGCAGGAGCCGGCCCGTACCACACGAAAGGCTCACCGTCGGCGCATCGGCGCCGCGGACGACGACCTGGCCAGGCGCCGGGCGGAACGTCAGGGGGATGGTGATCTCGGCCCCCGCTCCCGCGCCGGCGGCCGCTGCCCCGCGCAGGGTCCAGCCGCGGATCCAGCCGAGGATGCAGGTCACGGCGACGGGGTGCTTGAGCTCGTCACGCTCGGCCACGGCGGACTTGACGCTGTCCGCCGCGCCAAGGGTCACACGAACGAACAGGGTGCCCCCGCGGCTCCGATCCTCGGCCAGCACCTTGCGGTAGCAGCCGTGCAGCGCGCCGTAGTTGTCGCGCACGGCGCGGGAGACGATGACGTCGAGGGGCGGGGCGCCCGCGGCGCTCCCCGTGGCGAGGACGAGCAGCGCGGCGCAGCTCAGGCGCGCGGCTTGACGTGCTGATGGACCCACTCGGCTATCTGTTGCGTGGAGCTGCCGGGGGTGAACAGCTCGGCCACGCCCTGTTCCTTGAGGCGCGGAACATCCTCCTCGGGGATGATCCCGCCGCCGAAGACCACCATGTTCTCGGCGCCGCGCCGGCGCAGCTCCTCGATGATCGCCGGGAACAGCGTGAGGTGCGCACCGGAGAGGATCGAGATACCCACGGCGTCCACGTCCTCCTGCACGGCGGCCGCGGCGATCATCTCCGGTGTCTGGTGCAGGCCGGTGTAGACCACCTCGAAACCGGCGTCGGCCAGCGCCCGCGCCACGACCTTGGCGCCGCGATCGTGCCCGTCGAGCCCGGGCTTCCCCACCAGGATCCTGATCTTGCGTTCGGCCATGGGTCTGCCTTTCGGGCTAGTCTCTGGTCAGATCGCGTCCGATCACCAGACGCTGGATCTCGCTCGTCCCCTCGTAGATCGTCGTCACGCGGGCGTCCCGCGTCAGCCGCTCCACGGCGTACTCCTTGGTGTAGCCGTAGCCGCCGTGGATCTGCAGCGCGCGGTAGCAGACCCGGTTGGCAGTCTCCGAGGCGTAGACCTTGGCCATCGACGCCTCGCGCGTGAACGGGTGCTTCTGCTCCTTCAGCAGCGCGGCGCGCAGGGTGAGCAGGCGGGCCGCCTCGAGCTCGGTGGCGCTGTCGGCGAGCATCCACTGGATCGCCTGGTGCGCCGAGAGCGGCCGACCGAAGCTCTGGCGCTCGAGGGCGTAGCTCTTCGCCTCCTGGAGCGCGGCGAGGCCGATGCCCAGCGCCTGGGAGGCGACCCCGATCCGCCCGCCGTCGAGGGCGGTCATCGCGATGGGGAACCCCTGCCCCTCCCCGCTGAGCAGCGCGTCCCCGGGCACCAGGCAGTCCTCGAAGATCAGGGGCACCGTGGTCGAGCCACGCAGCCCCATCTTGTCCTCGTGCTTGCCCACCTCCATCCCGGGTGTGCCGGCCTCGACGAGGAACGCGCTGATCCCGCGCGGGCCGGGGCGGTCGTTGGTCCGGGCCCAGACCACGCTCACCCCGGCGTGGTCGCCGCTGGTGATCCACTGCTTGGTGCCGTTGATCAGCCATCCGTCGTCGGTCCGGCGAGCGGTGGTCTTGATCCCTCCGGCGTCGCTGCCGCACTGGGGCTCGGACAGGGCAAAGGCGGCGCAGCTGTACTCCCCCGAGGTGATCCGTGGGACGTAGGCCCGCTTCTGCTCCTCCGTCCCGTACTGGCAGATCACCTCGGCGACCATGTTGGTCACCGCCACCGCGACGGTCGTCGCCGGGCAGCCCCGGGCGAGCTCGGTGATCGCCACGGAGTAGGCCACGACGCCGGCCTCCGCGCCCCCGTACGTCGAGGGGATGTTGACGCCCATCAGGCCCAGCTCGGCGAGCTTGGCCAGCTCCGCCGTCGGGAACGTCCCGTCGCGATCGCGCTGCTGCGCCGCCGGCAGCAGCTCGCGCGCGGCGAAGTCGCGGGCCGTCTGCTGCACCAGGCTCTGCTCCTCCGTGAGCTCGAAGGTCACCATGTGAACGTCACCTTTGCGTAGGATCCCTGGGGTTGCTCGAACTTGATCTCCTTGAGCACCTCGAGGAAGTGGGTGGCGAACTCCTCGTCGATCTCCTCGAGGGCGTTCATCCCGGCCGAGACGGCCTTGCCCCGCCCGTTGACGTACATCGTCACGGTCAGCCCGGACGGCGGCACGAGGGCCTCGGTCTTGCGCCCCTCCTTGATCGTCGTCAGCTTCTCCCGGTTCTCGTCGAGCTCGGTGCGGACCATGCCGGGGTCCCAGGGCACCGGCTGGATCCGCCCCTGAAACTCCACCGAGTAGCCGAACTCCGCCTCGCCGCCGCGCGGGCGCTCGAAGGTCGCGCCCCGCGCCGCCGCGAGGATGCAGCGCTCGAGCTCCATCGAGCCGAGGTTGCTCTCCTGGAGTCGAACCGTCTTCACCTTCCCGTCCCGGGTAATTCGGAACTGGAGGCTCGCCCTTCCGCCGAGGTAGGGCTGGGTCCGCTGCCTGCTGTCGAAGCAGGAGGTGATCTCGAGCATCGGGCGGCTCATGCCAGCCTGCACCGCGCTCTGATCCATGGTGCCCAGCGCCCCCTCCACCTGCATGCCGTCCTTGCCGTCGTCGTCCAGGTCGAGGGGGTTGACCATCTTGTGGTTGCTCTTGACCTGCGGCTGGGGATCGGGCTTGGCCGGCGCGCCGGAGCAACCGCAGAGCGCGGCGAGCGCCAGGCCCAGCAACGTTCGGGGGCGGTGGGTGTCTGCCTTCTTGGTGTGTCTCAACTTCCGGGACTCCTGCTGCTTGTCAGTACGCGGGGGAGAAGCTGAAGGTGGTGCTGTACCAGGATGGCGTGTTCAGGCGGGGGAACTCCCAGGTGCGGATCGCGTTCGCCATACACCCCTCGGCCTTCGGAGCCTTGAGCGTGCTCTGTCCGATGACCACCTGCTGCGCCGCGCCCTCGGTGCCGATGAGGATCTTCACCACCACCTTGCCCTCGAGCGTCTTCGTCTTGCGCCGCTCCATCTCCTCCTCGTAGCACTCCACCAGCGTCGGCTGCCCCACCCGCTCCGCGCGGCGGATCTCCTCGAGTTGCTCCGGTCCGATGGTCCCGCCGCCGATCTCGGTCTCGGCGGGCCCGGCCGCCGTGGGCGGCGGAGGCTCGAGCCCCGGTTCCTGCCCCGGGTACCGCGCCGTCACGCACTCCTTGAACTTGGCCTCGGCCCTGCGCAGACGCGCCTCCCGCTCCGCCAGCTCGTACTGCCGACGGCGGAGCGCGTCGTCCCGCATCGCCGGATCGCTGCAGCAGCCGGCGACCGACACCCCGACCAGCCCGACGAGGAGCAACTTCATGGCTCAGTCCTTGAGCAGGGCGCCGGCGATCACCAGACGCTGGATCTCGCTCGTCCCCTCGTAGATCTCGGTGATCTTCGCGTCGCGGAAGTGCCGCTCCACGGGGTACTCCTTCATGTATCCGTAGCCGCCGAAGATCTGCACCGCGTCCTTGGTCACGCGCGTGGCCACCTCCGCCGCCATGAGCTTTGCCATCGCCGACTCCTTGGAGTAGCGCCGCCCGTGGTCCTTGAGCCACGCCGCCTGCCAGGTGAGCAGTCGCGCGGCGTCGAGCCCGGTGGCCATGTCCGCGAGCATGAACTGGATCGCCTGGTGGGACGAAATCGGCTTGCCGAAGGTCTTGCGCTCCTTGCTGTAGTCCAGCGCCGCCTGTAGCCCGGCGCGGGCGATGCCCAGAGCCTGGGCGGCGATACCGATGCGGCCGCCGTCGAGCGTGGCCATCGCGACCTTGAAGCCCTCGCCCTCCTCACCGAGCCTCAGGCTCACCGGGACCCGGCACTCCTCGAGGAAGATCTGGCACGTGCCGGATCCGGTGATGCCGAGCTTGCGCTCCGGCGGACCGCGGCGCACCCCCGGCAGGTCCATGGGCAGGATGAACGCCGTGATCCCCCTGTGGCGCTTCTCCGGGTCGTGCATGGTGATCAGCACGCAGATGTCAGCCTGGGGGCCGTTGGTGATGAAGTTCTTCACTCCCTCGATCACGTAGTGGTCCCCGTCCCGCCGGGCGACGGTCTTCTGCGCCGCGGCGTCGCTGCCCGCGTCGGGCTCGCTCAGCGCGAAGCAACCCAGCTTCTCGCCCTGAGCCAGGGGCACGAGGAACTCCTTCTTCTGCGCCTCGCTGCCGAACTTGAGGATCGGGTCGCAGACCAGGGAGTTGTTCACCGACATGATCACGCCGGTCGATGCGCAGGCCGCCGAGATCTCTTCCATCGCGAGCACATAGGACAGGTTGTCCATCCCCGCGCCGCCGTGCTCCTCGGGCACCGCGACTCCGAGGAACCCGAGCTCCGCCATCTGCCGGACCAGCTCCTCCGGGTAGCGGTGGCTCTCGTCGATCTCGGCCGCCTTGGGCTGGATCTCGCGCCGGGCAAAGTCCCGGGCAGTCTGTTGGATGATCTGTTGCTCCTCGCTGAGTTGCAGGTCCATTCGTGCCTCCCGCTTCTGATGCAGGTGCGCGGGTCGCGCTTTCCGGACTGTTATACGGGGCTTGCGTCCCTGTCAACATGGCAGGGCAACGCCGTCGAGGAGCAGCGAGCCGCCGAGTTTCTTTGGCAACCTCCATGGCGTGCGGTACGCTGTAGCGGCGTCACGACCCAGGACAATATGCACGTGCTCCGCTGGCTCCCCACCTTCCTTCCACCGCTGCTCCTGCTCACCGCCTGTCCAGAGAATGAGGAGGGCTTCCTCTTCACCCTGACCAAGATGGACGTCCCCGGATCGCGCCAGCCGGTCACGGGCAACGACCTGCCGCTCCTTCCCTGCGGCGCGCAGAAGGCGGGCAACCGGCCGGCGCTGCAGACCGGTGACTTCGACCTGCGCTTCACCTTCCTGCGGCGAAAGCCCGGCAACGTCACCTCGGCCAACATCCGTGACGGCTACGAGCTCATCTGCTGGCGCGCGGTGAAGAAGGGGACCAAGGCCGACTTCCTGATCCGGCGCACCGGCGGCGAGAGCGTCACGGGCAAGGTGACGGTGATCGTCGAGGCCCTGCGCGACGACAAGCTGGCCTACATCGGCCGCCGGGAGGGGTTGACCATCGAGCATGACTCCCAGGCCGCGATCTTCATGCGACCGACCATCGAGGAGACCGCGGTCTACGTCGAGAAGGAGACCGAGCTGAAGAAGAAGGGCCAGAGCGGCGCGCTCTCCTCGGTCGGTTTCTCGTGTCTGGACTCGCCCCGAGGTCAGCAACCGCGGGCGTTCCACAGCGCCACCCTGCTCCCCAACGGCGAGGTGTTCATCTACGGCGGGATCGCGGGTGCCTCCGGCGACGTCATCGCCGGCAGCCAGGCCGTCGCGGTGGGCACGGCCGAGATCTTCCGCCCGAACTACGGCAGCGGCGTGAACCAGGACTCCAACTTCAGCGTGGTCTCCACCAACCTCCCCCCCCGGGCGTTCCACCACACGTTCCTGCTCCCCTCGCCCCCCGACGGCCCGGACTACAAGCTCCTGGTCATCGGAGGGCTCCAGCCCAACGAGGCCGGCGGCCAGACCGACCCGGTGGTCCAGGTCGGGACGCCGTTCATGTTCACACCGTACAAGGGGGCGACGGCGGGCACGGCGCTGCTGCTCACCTACACGCCGAGCAGCGGCAAGGTGACCTACAAGGAGCTGTCCGCCCTGCCCCGATCGATGTTCCCCGCGGTGGCCCGACGCGGAAACCTCCTCGCCCTCGGCGGCGGCGCCCAGGTCTGGAACGCGAGCCCCACGGGGTTCATCGGCTCCAAGTACCTCCAGCTCATCGACCTGACCGAGACCCCCACGGCGCGGACCCCGCCGGCCGCGATGGCCAACCTGCGCGTCAAGCACGCCATGGCGATCCTGGGCGCCGACACCTACGTCATGGTCGGCGGCCAGATGGACGGCGATGACGACCGCCAGGGAGAGTACCTCGCCTCGGGCGCCACCAGCCTCACGCCGTTCGCGTTCTCGATAAACAGCGTCAAGGACCCCAGTCTGTCGACCATCGCCCACACCCTGACGCCCATCGGCGCCACCGACGCGGAGATGGCCGGCGGCAACCCGCCCCAGGAGGCGCTGCTGGCCGGCGGCTTCCCCCTGGGCCCGCTCTCGGGTGGGCTGCGGGACACCAGTGCCCGACCGCAGCTCCTGCCCCAGGCCACGGCCCTGCACCGACTCTCGGCGAGCGCCCTGTCGAGCCCCGAGTCCGCCGCGACGGTCGTCCCCACCACCGACAGCGGCGGCGCGCTCTTGCCGGGCCACTTCACCTCGGCGGGCCACCACAGCGCGGTCTCGCTCCACAACGGAGGCGTGCTGCTCACCGGCGGGAAGCTGGGCCAGGAGCTGCAGAGCTGCGGCGTCGAGTCTCCCTTCTGCGCCTCGGACCAGGTCGTGATCTACGACAAGACCCTCACGTTGAAGACGCCGGCGATCCAGGACGCATCGTGGCGGCTGTTCGTGCCCCGAATGGGGCACCGCATGACCCGGCTGCTGGACAACACCATTCTGATCACCGGGGGGATCACGCTGAAGAAGTCCACCGCCGAGGGGCAGGTGCTCGCCACGCCCGAGCTGTTCAACCCCCGCACGGGCGACGCGACCGAGGAGCTGTTCACGCGCGAGCTCTCCGCCGTATGCGAGGAGCGCGAAGGGGGCGAGGGCTAGTCCTCGACGTACACCGAGACGGCGCCCTCCCCAGCCACCACCATCGGCCGCTGGAGCCGGATCGTCCCCCCGCGTCGCTCGCCGGGCACCCCGGCGGGAGGATCCCCGCGGTAGCGCAGCTCGATGTCGAGCGTCATCGAGCCGCGGGGCACCCGGATCCTGTGCGAGAGGACCGGGGGCGCCGGGCGTTTCTCGAACCCGAAGCGCGCGCTGCGCAGGACGTCGTCGCCGCGCAGGTACAGCACCCTGGCGCCGATGAGCCCGGTCCGCGCCCGCCCGAGGTGCAGGTCGACCTGGACCTCCACCGGCTGGGCCTGCAGGATCCGGACGACGAGGTAGCCCAGCCCGGCGATGAGCACCCAGAACGAGACACGACGCCCCCAGCGCCGCCAGGTCGGGGGCTCGCTCATGGTCCACGCTCCGTTCCGCACCGCCGTCGGGCCAAAAACTGGCCCATCCCGCCGGACGGGTGGCAAAATCGACGAGAATGCGTTTGCTTGCCCTGCCCCTCGCGTTGCTCCTCACCGCCGGCTGCGGCGCCCGGCCGGCCCGCGAGTCGATCCCCTACCGCTTCCGTCAGTCGATGCTCGCCGGGGAGGATGGGGACGAGGGCTTCGTCGATGCGCAGCGGCGGGCACCGACACGCCGCGCGCGGACTCCGAGGAGGCTCGCGCCGAAGGCGCCCGACCCGAGGGCGCCCGTCTGCCTGGGGCTCCGCGGGCGCACCTTCGACGGTCCGCGCGAGGCCGCGACCCTCGCCATGCTGCGCGCCTGCCTCGGCCCGGCGCTCCCCGCGGCCGCGGCGAAGGGGCGTGGTCTGACGCTGCGCAGACGCGCGCCCCTTCCTGGTGATCTGGTGCTGTTCCACGACACGCGGGACGCCAACAACAACCGGAAGATCGACGACCGGTTCACGGACGCCGGCGTGGTCCTCGAGGTGAAACGCGCGCGGGTCCGCTTCCTTTACCTTCACCCTCGAAGCGGGGCCGCCGTCGTGGGGACCCTTAACCTCCACCAGCCGAACAGGCGGCGCCTGGGCGACAGGACGGTCCAGAACACCTTCCTGCGGGTCAAGCGACGCGGCGACCCGCCGACGACGCGCTACCTCGCCGGCCAGCTCCTCGCGGGATTCGCTCGGGTTGCTCCTGCGCACAGCGGGCGATTGTAACATCGACCTGCCCCGCGGGTTATACTCTTCGGAACCCGCAAGGGAGCTGAATAATGAGCACAAACGTCAAGTGGGCGGCGGCCGTGATCCCGTTGTTGGTCGCGTGTCACCCGCCAAAGGCCGCGGTCCAGACTCGTGAGCTCCTGGACAGGGGCAACGTGGACGCCGCGCGGAAGACCATCGATCGGGCCGTGGCAGAGCAACCCCGGAGCGCCGCGCTGCGCCGCCTGGCCCTGGAGGTCCGTCTGGCCCAGGACGACCGCCCGGGGGCGGTGAAGGTCTACCGCGGCTGGCTCGACCAGGTCGGCAAGGACGAGGAGATGCTCCAGCACCTCGCCCTCTCCACGCTCCGCTGGGGTCTGAGGAACCGCGCGCCGGCGGTCCGCCTGGCCGCGATCCAGGCCGCGCGCCGTACCGATGCAGACGAGCTCGAGCAGGATGTCGCTGACCGGCTCGAGGATCCCGACGAGACGGTGCGTTCCTGGGCCGCGGTGGCCATGTCACGCACGCTCGCCGGAGCCGACGCGCTGGAGCGCCAGCTGCGCTCGCCGGACCCCCGCGCACGAGCCGTGGCGGTGGGCAACCTCGCGCGTATCGCCGGCGCGGCGGCGATGCGGACGCTCGCGCGCCTGTCCAGGGACCCCTCCCCCGAGGTGCGGGCGGCCCTCGCCCGGGGCATCGACCGGGTGGGCAAGGAAGCGGCCGTCGGGCTGCTCGGTCGGCTGGCGCATGACCCGGAGCGCTCGGTCCGCCGTGACGCCGTCGCCGCCCTCGGCCGGCTGGGCCGCCCGGCCGGCGCGAAGATCGTGCGAGCCGCGCTCAAGGACCCGTACATCGGAGTCCGGGTCGCCGCCGTGCTGGCGCTGGCCGAGCTCGAGGGAGACAGGGCCATCCCGATGCTACGGGAGCTCGCCGAGGAGGACGACCTTCCAACAGCGCTCCGCGCCGGCGTGCGCCTGGCGCGGATGGGAGAGGACCAGCCGGTGTTGAACGCCATCGCCAAGGGCCTCGTCGACGGAAGCTGGACCGTCCGCGCCGCGGCCTGCAACGCGGCGGCGAGCCTGGGGGGCAAGCACGCCGTGGCCCGCAAGCTGGTTGCGGACCGGGCCCTGCGCGATCCGGAGCCTCGCGTGCGCGCCGCTGGCGCACGGGCCGTGCTCGCGCTCGGCGACGAGAGCGCCGCTGGACGGACGGCAGCCCTGCTCCAGGCGCTCTCGTGCAGCGCCCGGGGCAAGGAGATGGAGGCGCTCTGCCTCCAGGCAGCCGAGGTCCTGCTCCGCTCGGGCAACCGATCGGGGTTGCACGAGCTCGAGCGCCTCACGCGGGGCGCCAGGGAGCCCGCCCATCGAGCCGAGGCCCTGCGGATCGCCCTCACCGGCGGCGGCCTGTTGGAAACCGCTGCGGACGCCCTGGCCGACCCCGAACCCACCGTGGCCGTTGCTGCAGCAACCGACATCTACATCCGCATTGATCGCTCCCGCTAGCCCCAAAAATAGTCCAATATTTCAATGACTCCCGATTTTGAGGGTTGATTCTTGGAAAAATTTGTAAATACTAAATTCTATCTGAGTCGCAATAATCCGTTGTCGTGGAAATTTGGGAGGGGCCATGAGGCCGGTCGAGTGTCTTGCCAGAGGAATCCGTTTGGACTGGAGCGGAGCCATCGACGTTGTTGATGGAGACGGAGAACCCCTCGGACAGATCGTGCTCAGCGACGGCCGTGTCGCGTGGGCGACCCACTGCCGACAGGCCGAAACCCTCGGCGTGTTTCTCTGGCGGCTCGGGCGTATCACCCGCGCGCAGCTGAACCAGGTGAGCGAGATCTACCGTGCTCACCAGGGCAAGAAAAAGCTCGGTGCGATCCTCGAGGAGACCGGCCTGGTCAGCCGGCCGGTCCTCAGGCGCTGCCTGCTGCTCCATCTCCGCTCCGCGCTGGACAGAGTTCTCGCCGAGCCCGAAGCGCTGGCCCGCATGGCCCCGGGGCCGCGGATCCCGGACGAGCCCTTCCTGTTCGGGCTGGGTGAGGTCATCTCGCCCATGACCCCGCACGAAGAGCTGCACGCGCTCGTCGAGGAGATGGACGTTGACCTCGGCTGGCAGGAGAGCTGGTTCACCCTCAACAGGGAGAACCTGATCCTGCGCGGTCTGACCGCCCTCCCCGGCTACCTGGCCTCCGCGGTCTTCTCCTTCGACGGCGACGTCGTCGTCGCCCACAACAGCGGGGTCAACATGGACCTCGCCGGCTTCGGTGTGTTGGTGGCGGCGGTGCTCGAGGGCGCGGCCCGGGCCGCTGGCACCTCTCCCCTCGGTCGGCTCGGCACGGTCGCCCTGTGCTGCGATCACGGCCTGCTCTCGGCGAGCTGGCTCGACAACGATCGCTACTACTTCGTCTGCGTCCTGACCCGCGAGACGCGCGATTCGCAGCGCGTCGCCACCGGGATCGAGAGCGCCCTGCCCGCCCTCTGCGACTCGCTGCTTCCGAGCGCCGCGCAGCGACCGGATGCGCGCCTCGCCGCCGAGGCCTAGCCGCCGCGCCGCCAAAAACCTGCTAGACTGCCGCCGATGAAACCCTTCTTCGAGGTGCAAACCCTGGAGGCGGTGCACCGGCGGATGGGGCAGCTCCAGCCGCTCGATGAAGAGTCGGTGCACATCGACCGCGCCGCGGGACGCACCCTGGCCCGGGATCTCGTCGCCCCCCACGACCTTCCCGGGTTTCCCCGGGCGACCATGGACGGCTACGCCGTCAGGGCGCGGGACACCTTCGGCGCGAGCGAGACCTCGCCCGCGTACCTCTCGATGGTGGGCGATGTGCGCATGGGCCAGCGGCCAACCTTCGCCCTCGAGGCCGGCCAGTGCGCGCGGGTCGGCACGGGCGGCATGCTGCCCGGGGGTACCGACGCCGTGGCGATGGTGGAGCACACCCGGTTGCTCGACGGGCAGACCGTGGAGCTGACGCGCTCGCTGGCCCCGGGGTCCAACGTGATGGGGCCGACGGACGACGCCACCCGGGGCCAGCTGCTCCTGCCTGCCGGCCAGCGGCTGCGGCCCCAGGACGTCGGGCTGCTCGCCGCCCTCGGCGTGGCAGAGCCCGAGGTCCTCCGGCGTCCGCGTCTCGGCATCATCTCCACCGGAGACGAGGTTGTCCCCGTGGAGCGGCAGCCCGCGCCGGGGCAGGTGCGCGACGTGAACACCCACACCCTGGCCTGCCAGAGCACCGACGCGGGGGCGGAGCCCCTCCTCCTCGGGCTGGTCGCCGACGACGAGCCGGCCCTGAGGTCCCGGGTTCGACAGTCCGTCCAGCGCTGTGAGCTGACCCTGCTCTCCGGCGGCTCGTCGGTGGGCGTCCGCGACCTCACCCGCGAGGTGTTTCTCTCGTTCCCCGGCGCCCAGCTGCTGGTCCACGGCGTCAGCGTGGCCCCGGGGAAGCCGTTCATCTGGGTCCGGGTCGGGGATGGAGCCGAGGAGCGCCACCTGCTCGGGCTACCCGGTCAGGTGGCCTCGTGCATGGTGGCGTTCCACCTCTTCGTCGAGCCGATGGTCGAGCGTCTGCTCGGCCGCGAGGCGCGCAGCTTCGTCCTCTTCCCCAGGATCGAGGCCCGGCTGGCCCGGAACCTGCCCGCGGCCCCGGGACGCGAGACCTTCGCCCGGGTCGCCCTGCGCGAGGAGCCAGACGGCTGGATCGCGGATCCCGTGTTCGGCAAGTCAGGCCTGCTGCGAACGCTCACCGCCAGCCATGGCCTGGTCCGCGTCCCGCTCGGCTGCGAGGGGCTCGACGCCGACGATCGCGTGACCGTGCTGCGCTTTCCGTGAGGAGGTGAGGCGTGAAGCGAAACGTGTACCTCAAGATGCGAACCCTCGACGAGGCCCGGCGTCTGTTCCTCGATGCGTTCGACTGGACCGCGCTCGTGGGCGCCGAGCGGGGGGTCACGGCCGAGGCCCTGGGTCGCGTGACCGCCGCGCCGGTCTTCTCCGTCTACTCCTCGCCGTCCTACAACGGCGCGGCGATGGACGGCTTCGCCGTGCGCGCCAGCGACACCTTCGGCGCCACCGAAGAGCGGCCGCTGCGCCTCACCCTGGGCGAGCAGGCCTTCGCCGTCAACACCGGTCAGCCGCTGCCGCGAGCCACCGACGCGGTGATCATGATCGAGCAGGTGCATCAGCCCGACAGCGCCTGTATCGAGCTCCGGGCGGCGGCCTTCCCGTGGCAGCACGTGCGGCGCGTGGGCGAGGACATCGTGGCCCAGGAGCTGGTGCTGCCCCACCACCACCGCCTCGGGGCGACGGACGTGGCCGCGCTGGTCACCGCGGGGGTCTTCGAGCTCGACCTGCTCCGCCGGCCCCGCGTCGGGATCCTCCCCACGGGGAGCGAGCTGGTCGACTGGCGCAGCGCCGCGGCGAAGCCGCCACCACCGGGCGCCATCGTGGAGTCCAACTCCCTGCTCCTCGCCGGCCTGGTCCGGGAGGCGGGGGGCGAGCCGGTGGTCCTCCCGCGGCAGCCGGACCGCCTCGAGGCGATCGAGTCGGCGGTGGCCGAGGCGCTGGGCTCGGACCTGCACATGGTGATCGTCAACGCCGGGGCATCGGCGGGATCCGAGGACTTCACCTCGCACGTGGTCTCGCGCCTCGGACGAATCCTGGTCCACGGGGTGACCGTGATGCCGGGCAAGCCCTCCCTGCTCGGCGAGGCCCGGGGGAAGCCGGTGGTGGGCAGCCCGGGCTACCCCGTCTCGGCCTGGGTCTGCTTCGATCAGCTCGTCCGTCCGGCCCTTGCCCTGATGCAGGGACAGCTACCGCCAGCCAGGGACACCGTCCAGGTCAGGCCCGCGCGACGGCTGGCGTCCCGCCTGGGACAGGAAGAGATCGTTCGCGTGCACCTGGGCCAGGTGGGCGAGAGCGTGGTCGCGACACCACTGAAGCGGGGGGCGGGCACGATCACCTCCCTCTCCCGGGCGGACGGGATCCTCCGGATCCCCTCCGACAGCGAGGGCATCGACGAGGACCGCCTCGTCGACGCCGAGCTGCTGCGTCCCCGCGCCGCGCTGGACCGGACCCTGGTTGTGGTGGGGAGCCACGACGTGACCCTGGACCACCTGGCCGATCAGATGCGTCGCCGGGCGCCGCAGATCCACGTCTCGGCATCGAACCTGGGGTCGATGGCCGGCCTCGTCGCCATCCGCGCGGGCCGCTGCCACCTCGGCGGGACGCACCTGCTGGATCCGGAGACCGGCGAGTACAACGTCTCCTACGTCCGCCGTCTGATGCAGGGGATGCCGGTCCGGCTCGTGACCCTGGCCCATCGGGACCAGGGCCTGATGGTGCCGCGGGGCAACCCGAAACGGATCCGGGGATTCGACGACCTGGCGCGGCCGGACGTTCGGTTCGTCAACCGTCAGGGGGGATCCGGCACCCGGGTGCTCCTCGACTACCACCTGGGGAAGCGCGAGATCGACCCCGCGAGCGTCCAGGGCTACGACCTCGAGGAGTTCACCCACATGGCCGTCGCGGTGCAGATCGTCACCGGCGGCGCCGACGTGGGCCTGGGGATCCTGGCCGCGGCCCGGGCCCTGGATCTGGACTTCGTCCCCGTCTGCAGCGAGCGCTACGATCTCTGCATCCCGGTCGCGTTCCTGGGGGACAGCCGGGTTCAGGTGCTGATGGACGTCCTGGCCTCCGCCTCGTTCCGACGGATCGTCGAGGATCTCGGGGGCTACAACGTGAGCCCGATGGGAGAGGTGGCCTGGGAGGGCTGATGAAGATTCCCCCACCCCGCCCGTCCCCGAGCCCACCAGCTCCACGATTCGGCTACGCAAGTCCTTAAAATACATATAGACACCCAGCGTGGGACTGTTGACCCCCGCGACGTGCCGGGACCCCCAGGGGAGCCCTGACGTTATCTCCTTTTATTTCTGAACGATAGCCAAACAGACCGCCGCCGCACCTCCGCCGCCTGTAAAAATGCAAGAAATAACAAGTTCCTACATGCTGGCGCGGGCCTTGCTTTGTGATCGGGCACACGCCCATGGAGGACAGGATGAACAAGCTGCTCGCCCTTGCCGCCCTCGCTGCCCTGATCGCCGGCTGTCAGGCAACCATGCACGACCCGGATGACACGGTCGCGACCTTCAGCCTGTACACCGACAACCTGGAGGCCCTCGTCTCCAAGGAGTGTGTCGCCATGTACGGCTCGGAGCAGGAGTGCACGCCGTACCCCAACGAGATGGAGTGCGACCGGATGAGCATCGCGGTCAAGGCCGACGGCCGGACCATCGTCGACTGCATCAAGGACGGTCGCCTGACCCACAGCGGCTTCGCCGGCGTGGGCGACGGCGTGCCCTACATGTGCAAGTCGAACGCCGACATGAGCTGCGTGCTCTGCGTGGACATCTACGGCAACACGGTCCACGACAGCTGCAACCGGGGAGCCCAGGCCTTCCGCGGAGGCCTGGGCGGCTTCCAGAACCTGCCCGCCGGCGCGGGTTACCTCGAGGAGCCGAGCGGCACCCCGCCGACCACCACTCCCGACAACCCGCCCTCCAGCGGCGGCGACACCACCACCCCCACCACGCCCGACACCCCGCCCTCCAGCGGCAACGATCAGTGCAAGGTCGACAACGCCTTCATGCTCTACGCCCAGGAGCTGAACAAGATCCTGGCCCACGAGGGGCTGAACTTCTCCTGGTCGCCGGACACCTCCAAGCTGGTCGACCCCCAGGGCGGCTTCCTCGGCTACAACGGCAACGGCGCCTCGAACATCACCTGCGACGCCTTCGCCGCCTCGATCAAGAGCAAGCTCCACAAGTGCGCGGTGACCAAGGGCGGCGAGTGCTACTACTGCTGGGGCGCGGGCGCGGCCAAGACCTGCCGCTGCTACCGCATAAACGTCGCCGCGATCAAGTCGGCCTGCGCCGCGATCCCGGCCTCCTGCGACAAGATGGCCTGGTCGGGCGCGCTGATCATGTCCTACGGCATCGCGACCAAGTGGCTCTTCTCCCCGTCCTACCAGAACTTCTACGGCCAGGTCACGCCGCCCACCGGCGACGCGCCCAAGTTCCCCAAGTGCAAGGGCTCGCCCCTCGTGCTCGACCTGATGGGCGACGGGATCGCGCCCACCGCCCCCGACGCGGGCGTCAAGTTCGACCTCCTCGGCTTCGGCGAGCTTCAGACCTCGTGGGTCAAGGGCGACGACGCGCTGCTCGCCCTGGACCGCAACAACAACGGGCGGATCGACAGCGGCGCCGAGCTGTTCGGCGAGGCCTCGAGCGGCCTGCCCCACGAGAACGGCTTCGACGCCCTGGCCGAGCTCGACAGCAACAAAGACGGCAGGCTGGATCGCACCGACTCGATGTTCCGGAAGCTGCTGGTGTGGCAGGACGTGAACAGCGACGGCGTGAGCCAGCGCAGCGAGATGCGTACCCTGCGCAAGGCCGGGATCCGCTCCCTGGACCTCTCGGCCAGCGAGGGCGCGAAGGTGGTCGACCGGCACGGCAACGACCTCTCCCTGCGCGCCAGCTTCACCCGCGCCGACGGCTCGTCCGGCGCGTTGGTCGACGTCTTCTTCGTCACCGCTCGCTAGCCCCACCCTCAGTTTCCCCTCGGCAAGCATCGACGCGGAACCCGATTGCTGTTCACCGACTGACCGCGGCCTGGGGCCCCCAAGCACGCAACCGCACTTGCCAGCCCTGGAGTCCAGCGAGGCGGGCCCGTGTCCCGGCCACGTGAGATGTCGTGCACCTGGAAGACTCCATCGCTGGTACACCCTGTGCAGATGAGCCCCTCGCGCGCCCCCGAAGCCAACGGAGGAACCACATGCGAGCCGTGCTCCTGGGCGCTGCCCTGTCCCTGGCCCTGATCCCCGGCCTGCTCCACGCCGAGCAGCCTGCCCCGACCCGGGACCGTCCGTCCATGGCCCGACCGTCCGTGGCCCGGCGGGCCCTGGGCTGCGTGGGGAGCTGTCTTCGCCGGGGCGCCGGCGCGATCCGCTCGGGCTGGAGCGAGCTCCGACGGCGCCAGCGGGTGGGCCGGGGGCTCAGGCAGACCGTGGCTCAGCATACCGACGAGCTCAAGCCGATCCTCGCCGAGGGGAAGAGCCGGACGCGCACCGCCCGCCGGATCAAGTGGGGCGCCACCGCGCTCACAGGGGTCAGCGCCGCGGCCTCGGTGTTCGCGCCGGTGTTGATCCCCGTGGCCGTGGGCGCGGGCGCCACGGCCCTCGCCGCCCGTCACGTGGAGAAGCGGGGCGTGCGCCGGGCGCGCGTGGAGGTGATGAAGCAAGCGATGCTCCAGGGCCACGCCGTGCCGGCCGAGACCGCCGAGCACTACCGCCCGCTGGTCCAGCGTTCGATCACGGATGAGATGGCCGCGGCGAAGAAGACCGTCGAGCGCGGCCAGGGCAAGATGCAACGGATGAAGGGGGGCCTCCTGCGGGCCAGGGACCGCGCGCGGAGCGCGGTGGAGAGCTACCGCCGGAAGAAGGCGCCCTACCTCCAGCTCCGGGACCAGGTCCGCGGCGCATCAACCCAGCTCGACGAGCTCGGCCGCCAGCTGCAACAGCTCGGGGCGAGCGCCGACCAGCGGTAGGTCAGGCCAGGAGCTCCTTCTCCGCCGCCGCGAGCCCCTCCCCCGGTCGTCCCTGCCAGCAGACGAAGTGGGCCTCGATGGCGCAGGCCGCGGCCTGGATCAGCGCCTCGTTGTCGAACCGCGGCAGGCGCTGGAGCCGGGCCACGAGCCCGCTCGCCTCTGCCTCGGCGTTGCCGACGGCGCATCCGCTTCCGTCGCCGTCCTGCAGCAGGAAGAACAGGTCGTCGTCGAAGGGGCCATTCTCGGTGGTCACGATGGAGACCTGCACCAGCTCGCCCCAGGCCACGCGCTCCTCCCGCCCGTCCAGGGTCCTGCGGGACACGCCACGCTCATCGACCGTCACGGTCGGAGGCGCCGCGCGGCGCCGGGCGAGGGCCGAGCGCAACCAGCCCACGAGCAGGGCAGCTCCCACGCCCACCGCAAACAGGACCAGCAAACGAAGCATACTACTACCATAGCCCATGTTCTGCTGCTGCCCCACTTCCCCGGAGCCATGACCCGTTGAAACTGGCGGGCAACTTCAATAAGCTTGTCATGTTGGCACAGCTCAAGGAGAGGACCGTGCGACGCACGACGCCATTCATCGGGTTGACGTTGCTCCTCGTTGCCGGCTGCGCCGAGCAGCCCACCTGCGACGATGGGGTCCAGAACGGAGTGGAGTCCGACGTGGACTGTGGGGGCGCTGTCTGTGGTTCCACGTGTCTCGACGGGAAGAGGTGCATCGAGGCCGCTGACTGCAAGAGCGGGGTGTGCACCGCGGGGACCTGTGCGGCGCCCTCCTGCGGCGACGAGGTCGAGAACGGGCAGGAGACCGACATGGACTGCGGCGGCGGCACCTGCAACCCCTGCCCGGGCGAGAGCAAGTGCCTCACCGACAACGACTGCCGCAGCAAGATCTGCAAGAACCAGCGCTGCACCGAGGCGAGTTGCACGGACGGCGTGATCAACGGTGACGAGAGCGACGTCGACTGCGGCTCGGGCTGCACGGCCTGCGCCGACGGCCGGATGTGCGGCTTCGCGGACGACTGCCAGAGCGGGTTCTGCAAGAAGACCGGCGTCTGCGCCACGCCGACCTGCACGGACCTCGAGAAGAACGGGGAGGAGACCGACGTCGACTGCGGCGGTGTCCTCTGCTCGCCCTGCGGCAACAGCAAGAAGTGTCAGGACGACTCGGACTGCGTGAGCGACAACTGCTTCAAGTACGTCTGCGTCACCAACGAGTGCATGGACGGCACGCTCGACGGGCAGGAGACCGACGTGGACTGCGGCGGGCCGGACTGCGCCAAGTGCGCCGCCGGAAAGAAGTGCCAGATCGCCGCGGACTGCATCACCAACACCTGCACCAACCTGATCTGCGCGGTTCCCAGCTGCACCAACAACGTCCAGGACGGCGACGAGACCGGCGTCGACTGCGGCGGGACCTGCACCAAGAAGTGCGCCGCCGGCCAGGGCTGCAACGTGCCGGCGGACTGCCAGAGCGGCAAGTGTGTGAACAACGTCTGCGGCTGATCCCCCGCTCAGCCCAGCAGCCTCACCACGCGGTCCAGGATCCGCCGGGCGGCGGCCCGCTTGCTCATCAGGGGTAGCCGCTCGTTCCCCCCGTCCCGGTCGAAGATCACCACGCGGTTGGTCTCCACCTCGAACCCGGCGTCCCCAGCGCTGACGTCGTTGCCCACCAGCAGGTCGCAGCCCTTGGCCCGAAGCTTGGCCGGGGCTGACCGCTCCAGCGCGTCCGCGCCGGTCTCGGCCGCGAAGCCCACCAGCACACGCGGACGACGCTCGCTTTGGCCCAGCCCGGCGAGGATGTCCTCGTTCCTCGTCAGGGTCAACGCGTGCTCCTGGCCCAGGGCCTCCTTCTTCAGCTTCGTGCTCGAGGCCGTCGCCGGACGGAAGTCGGCCACCGCCGCCGCCATCAGCGCCGCGTCCGCCTGGCCCACGAGATCGCCCGCGGCGGCGCTCATCTCGGCGGCCGTGGTCACCGAGGTGCGCTCCGCCCCCAGGGGCGTGGGCAGCCCGGTCGGCCCGGCGACGAGCAGCGTCCGGGCCCCGCGGGACAGCGCCTCGGCCGCCAGCGCGAACCCCATCCGGCCGGACGAGCGGTTCCCCACGTAGCGCACCGGGTCGATGGGCTCGTGGGTCGGTCCGGCCGTGACCAGCACGGTTCGGCCGGACAGATCGCCCGGGCCGAGGCAAACCCCGGCGGCCTGCAGGATCTCCACCGGCTCGGCCATCCGTCCGGCGCCGACGTGACCGCAGGCCAGATCACCGCTGTCCGGCCCCACGAAGCGATGTCCCCGCCCGCGCAGACGTTCGACGTTGTCCCGCGTCGCCGCGTGCTGCCACATGTTGACGTTCATCGCCGGCGCGAGGAGCACGGGACCGCAATAGGCAAGGTACACGGTGCTCACCAGATCGTCGGCGACGCCATGGCAGAGCTTCGCCAGCATGTTGGCGGTCGCCGGCGCGACGAGCAGCAGATCGGCCGCGTCCGCAAGCCCGATGTGGCCGATCTGAGCCTCCTGCTGCGGGTCGAACAGATCGACGCTGACCGGCTCGTCCGAGAGCGCCGCGAAGGTGACCTCGCCGACGAAACGCCGCGCGGCCGCGGTCATCATCACGTTGACCCCGGCGCCGCAGCGCCTCAGCAACCGGCAGAGATCCGCGGCCTTGTACGCCGCGATGCCCCCTGTCACCGCGAGCAGGATCCGCTTCCCCTCGAGATCGGGCCAAAGGATCTGTTCCATCGCTCTCCTCCCGCGGCGATCTTAGGCCGCCGGCCTAGCGCAACACCACCCCCAGCGTACCGAGCGCCCGCCACGACGGCGCTGTCACTGCTTCGGTGACACCGCCTCCGCCCCCCACGGAAAGGTGCCAGCGCGCCCAGCGCAGCCGCAGCCCGCCGCGCAGCTCCACCGGCGCGGCGCAGCCACCGGCGCAGGTGCTGCCGTCCGCCTCGACGAGCACGGCCAGGCGCCGAAGCAGAATGGACAGGCTGCTCCAGGGCAGGCCGAGCTCGACGCAGGCGGCCCAGGTCAGCCGGCTGCCCCAGGCCGCGCCGAACAGCTGCCGTCTCTCGTGCAGCCAGACCCCCACCTGCCCACGCAGCGTGAGCACCGACAGGGGATGCAGGGTGACCAGGACGCGCGGCTCGAAGCCCACCGTGCCGAGGCCGGCGAAGCTGTCCGCGTCTCCGGTGGGCAGGTAAAGCACCGAGGCCAGGGCCATCTGGAACAGCGGAGGCGATCCCGGCCAGAGCGACACGGTGGCGTGCAGGCGGAGGTCACCCACCGCGGCCGAGGGCAGCGACGAGCCGCCGAGGGGCTCGAGACCATCTCCCCGCGGCGCGAGAATCGGCAGGGCGAGCCCCACGCGAAGCTGCCGCCAGAGCTCCACCGCGCCGTCGAGCTGGAAAGCGGCGACCTGTGTCACAACGTCCAGCCGGTCGCCGCTGGCCGACTGCTCGGAGGCCTCGAGAGAGAGCTGTGACCCCGCGACGCTCCAGCCCAGATCGAGCAGCAAGCGGAGGTGACCCCGCACGTTGGCGTCCTCGGTGACCCACAGGCCGGCCCCCCCTGGGGTCGGGACCAGCCGCTCGACCGGCACCCGGGTCTCGGCGACCGCCAGCGCCCGTCCCGGCCACAGGGCCGCGCCCAGCAGCGCGACGGTCACCGCGGCGCGGATCACGGGCGCGCCCCTTCGCGGCGGTAGACCCGCTCTGCCGGCAAGTTCCGGCTGCGGCTCCAGTTGAGCCGCATGCGCGCCAGGGACAGCACAAGATCCCGATCCAAGGTTCCTTCCCTTCGTTGCCGCTCGACCAGGTCGTGGATGCTCTGGTGGGCTTCCCGCGGGTGATAGCAGAAGACCGGCCCGAACCACACCCGATCTTCCCAGGGTATCAGCCGGGCCTCGAAGATGTCACCACGCACGAGCCCCGCCGCGTGCGCCGGCTGGTCCACCCGCCAGAGGCCGCCGCCGACAAGATCGAGGATCCGGACCCCGGGGGGGTGGTCCAGCCGGGGGTCGACCACCTCGAACAGGCTGTGGTGGCTGAGGGCGAGCGCCCTGAGCAGGCGCGCGCTGCCGGGCAGTCCTCCCTCCGCGCCCGACGTGAGGCAGCAACTCACGACCGGAGGCCGGCCATCGGCCCCGGGCCGCTCCAGGACGTACCACTCCAGGAAGGCGGCCACGTGGCTCTCGAACAGCGACTCGTCGTCGCAGACAGCGCCGCGGCGCCGGTCGAACTCCGATCGCGCCGCCGCGATCTCCCGGTCCAGCGGCGGCTCGGCGAACCGCGCGGCCAGACAGTCGATGACCGCCTGGACCTGCTCAATCTCGTCGGTGCTGCTCATGATCCCAGACGACGCGCCCCTGGACCAGGGTGTGGGTCGCCACGCCCCGCAGGGCTTGACCGGCGAGGGGGGTGTTCTTTCCCCGCGAGACCAGGTTCCCGGCCTCGACGACCCACCGCCGATCTGGATCGACGACGACGACGTCCGCCGGCGCCCCGGTCGCCAGCGTCCCGGCCTCGAGCCCGAGGATCCGGGCCGGGTTGCAGGTCAACATCGAGACCAGCCGCTCGAGGGAGAGGAGACCGGCGCGCCAAAGCTCGAGACAGAGCGGCAGCGCGGTCTCCAGCCCGCTGATGCCGAACGGCGCCTCCTCGAAGCCCCGGGCCTTCTCCTCGGCGGCGTGCGGCGCGTGGTCGGTGGCGATGGCGTCCACCGTGCCGTCCGCCAGGGCCGCCTTCACCTCCTCCAGGTCCGCCGCGCTGCGCAGCGGTGGGTTGACCTTGGCCGCCGGGTCGCGGCCAAGGCAGGCCTCGTCCGTCAGGCTGAAGTGGTGCGGCGTCACCTCGCAGCTCACCGGGAGCCCCTCCGCCCGCGCCCGCCTCACGTGGGCCGCGGCGGCGGCCGTGGACATGTGCGCCACGTGGTAGCGCGCCCGGGTCAGCCGGACCAGCTCGACGTCGCGGGCGACGATCACCGACTCGGCCTCGGCGGGCTGGGCGCTGAGCGCGACCTGGCGCGAGCTCGCGCCCTCGTTCATCGCCCCGCCTCCCGAGAGCAGGTGATCCTCGCAGTGCTGGATCACCGGCAGCCCGAGCGCCGACGCCTGCTCGAGGGCCCGGCGCATCAGCCCGCTGTGCATCACGCAGCGGCCGTCGTCGCTGAACGCCACGGCGCCGGCGGCCCGGAGCGCCGCGAAGTCGGAGAGCTCCTCGCCGTTCAGCCCCAGGCTCACCGCGGCGATGGGCCGGACGCGGACCCTGCCCGCCTCCGCAGCGCGGCGCAGGATCAGCCCGGTGACCTCGGCGCAGTCGTTGGCCGGTGTGGTGTTGGGCATGCAGCACACAGTGGTGAAGCCCCCGGCGGCCGCCGCCGCCGTACCCGATGCGATGTCCTCCTTGTGGGTCTGGCCCGGCTCGCGCAGGTGGACGTGCATGTCCACCAGGCCGGGGAGCACCAAACGGTCCCGGGCGTCGATCACCTGCCTGGCCCCGGCGATCCCCCGATCGAGACGGGCGACCCGCCCCTCCTCCACGAGCAGGTCGAGCTGCCGGTCGATCCGGCTCGCCGGATCCACGACCCTGCCCCCCCGGATCAGCAGACTCATGAGCCACCACCTGTTACGGGTGTCGCTCCGACCTAGCGCGGGGCCGGGGGAGTGTCAACACGGCAGGTTCGGCGGCGTCTGGACAGCACCGCGGCGATCATTCATCATGCCCCTCCTCTTCGGAGGTGGCCCCGTGAAGACCATCGATGACCTGATCAAGCTCGTTCAAGAGAAGCAGGTGCAGATGATCGACCTGCGCTTCGTGGACCTGTTCGGTGCCTGGCACCACGTGACCATCCCGGCCTCCCAGGTCGACGAGGCCCTGGCGACCAAGGGCGTCCCGTTTGATGGATCCAGCATCCCCGGCTTCAAGAGCGTCCAGGCCGGCGACATGGTGCTGGTGCCCGACGTGGCGACGGCGCTCATCGACCCGTTCTGGGATCAGCATACCCTCGGCGTGATCTGCAGCGTGGCCGAGGCGGGGACGATGGTGCCCTTCGGCAACGATCCCCGCACGGTGGCCACCCGGGCCGAGCAACAGCTGGTCGAGCTCGGCATCGCCGACCACAGCCTGTGGGGCCCGGAGTTCGAGTTCTACATCTTCGACAAGATCGTCTACCGCTCGGACATCAACATCGCCTACTACCGCATCGACTCCGACGAGGCCGACTGGAACACCGGCGCCGAGGAGGGGCGCAACCTGGGCGGCAAGATCCCCCGCCACGGCGGCTACCACGCCATGCCGCCGCTGGACAGCCTGTACAACCTGCGCGCGGAGATGGCGCGCCAGATCGAGGAGGCGGGCATCCAGGTGCGCTACCACCACCACGAGGTCGGCGGACCGGGCCAGTCCGAGATCGAGATCAACCTGCTGCCGATGATGAAGGCGGCCGACGCCGCGATGCTGATCAAGTACCTGACCAAGATGGTGGCGCGGGAGGCGGGAAAGACGGTGACCTACATGCCAAAGCCGCTCTACAACGAGGCGGGCAGCGGCATGCACTTCCATCAGCTCCTCGTCCGCGGGGAGAGGAGCCTGTTCTACGAGGATGGCACCTACGCCGGGCTGAGCAAGCTCGCGCGCAACTACATCGGCGGGATGCTGCGCCACGGCCGCGCCCTCCTCGCCCTGACCAACCCGTCGACCAACTCCTTCAAGCGCCTGGTCCCTGGCTTCGAGGCGCCGGTGAGCCTGTGTTACGGGCTGGCCAACCGCAGCGCGGCGGTGCGCATCCCCAAGTACGTGGACAGCGAGCACGAGAAGCGCATCGAGTTCCGCCCGCCCGACGGCACCTGCAACGTCTACCTCGCCATGGCGGCCCAGCTGATGGCCGGCATCGACGGCATCATCAACGACATCGATCCGGAGAAGGAGGGCTACGGCCCGGTGGACAAGAACCTGTTCGAGGCCTCCGAGGCCGAGCGCGCCCGGATCGGCAAGCTGCCCACCTCGCTCAAGGAGTCGCTGATCGCCCTCGAGCAGGACCACGAGTTCCTGCTCCGCGGCGGCGTGTTCACCGAGGAGATGATCCGGATCTGGATCGAGACGAAGATGGTCCGGGACTACGAGGAGGTGCGCAACCGGCCGCACCCCTACGAGATGAGCCTCTACTTCGACACGTAGCGGCTCAGGACGGCTGCCCCTCCCCGTTAGGGGCCGGAGGCAGCGGCGAGCGCACCCCCTCGACCACCATGTCCGCGAGGAGCTCGGCAAAACGCTCGTTGCTCAGCCAGCCGCGGACCCACTCCTCGGAGAAGTGCCCCGAGGAGTAGAGCAACCCGATGAGCACGCGCGCCCGATCACGGAGCTCGGACTCGGTCCATCGGTGGGGCCGGGCGGCGAGGTCGAGCATCTCGGTCGCGAAGTCGAGCTGGACCGCGATGGCGCGATCCTGCACCTCCAGGTCCACGTCCTCCAGCACGGCGAGGATCTCCCGGTCTCCGCCGATCAGGCGCGAGACCAGGGGCATCTGGGTGTTGATCACCAGCGCCGCCCGTAGCCACTCCTTGAGCCGCTCGCGGGGGGGCGCCTGGCTCGCGAGGATCGGCCGTAGGACCTCGAGGTAGCGCCGCTTCTCCTCGGCGATGGCCTGCAGCATCAGATCCGCCTTGGTCTTGGCGTAGAGGTAGATCGTGCCCTTGGCCACCCCCGCCTGGTCGGCCACCTCGGTCATGCTGGTCTTGCGGTAGCCCTGCCGGACGAACAGGTCGGTGGCGGAGCGGACGATCTGCCGTCTCTTCTTTTCCTTGGGGTCGCTGGGGTCCCCCACGCCGGAGGCCTGTTCGAGATAGCTCTGCAACTCCTCATAGCTCCATCTGGACATCGATAGACTAATAGACCACTTGGGTCACAATGTCAATTAGCTATTAAATCCAATTAATACAAAATATTTGTCGAAGTCGCCGAACTCTCCATTGACAAACTGACCCTTTTCGACTATCTGGTCATTCTGTCGGAGGTCAGGATGCCAAGAAACCGGTGGTGGTGGCCCTGGGCCGCCCTCGTCTGCTTCGCGGGCTGCGTGAAGTTCCAGCAACATCCGCTCGAGCTCGGCAACCCGAGCAACTACGTCACCCTGGGCAAGGAGCACATCTACATCGAGCAGCACGGCCCCACGACGGTCCAGTCAGAAGCGGCGGCTCCCACCATCGCCCTGGTCCACGGCTTCGGCGCCACCGGGCGCTCCTGGCTCTTCATCCAGCCGGCCCTCGCCCGGGGGCATCGAGTGCTGGTCATGGACTCCCCGGGCTTCGGCCGCTCGGACAAGTACGCCGGCGACTACTCCATCCGGTCGGTGGCCGACAAGCTGGTCGAGGTCCTTGAGCGCAGCGGATCCCGCCGCTTCCACCTGGTCTGCCACTCCTGGGGCACCTCGGTCTGTTTGGCCATGGCCCTGCGCGCCCCCGGGCGGGTGCAGTCCCTGACCCTGATCTCGACCTTCGCCTACGAGGAGCAGCTGCCGCCGTTCCTCACCTGGTCCCGGGCGCCGGTCCTGGGTGAGCTCCTCTTCGGCCTGATGTGGGACTCGCGGCTGGACGACCGACTGAACTACTCGTTCTATGATCCCGATCGGCACATCTATCCGGCCGCCGTGGACGAGGCGCGAAAGCTCCTCTCGATGCCGGGTGCTCTGGCCGCGTCCCTCGCCGTGGCCCGTGGCATGGACTTCGGCTGGATGGTGCCGCGCTACCAGACGATCAGCCAGCCGGTGCTGATCATCTCGGGCCAGGAGGACGCGGTCACGCGCCTCCCCGCGGCGCGGCGCCTGTACAACGACCTGCCCCGGGCCCGGCACCTGGTGATCCCCCAGTGCGGCCATGTGCCCTTCGTCGAGCACCCGGCCAAGGTGGCCCAGGCCGTGCTCGCCTTCCTCCGAGAGCAGGAGGCCCAGCGATGAGGCGCGCCCCGCTCGTGCTCGCGCTCCTCCTGTCGCACGGTCCGGCCGCGGCGGACGTGCCCGCCCCGGGCGCCGGCGAGGCGACGCCGGTGGCTGGCGCGTTCCTCGAGCGCCACCTGGCCCTCGACGGCTACCTGCGCCTGCGCTTCGACGTCCTCGACAACCTGGACCTGAACCATGGCCCGACGCCGACCACCGGCCAGACCCTCTTCCCATCCTCCGGCGACGGCGCGGCCCTGACGAGCTCGAACATCCGCTTCCGCTTCGACCCGACGGTGATGGTGGGCTGGGGAGTCAGCGTCCACGCCCGCGTCGACGTGCTGGACAACCTCGTCCTCGGCTCGACCCCGGACGGGCTCCCGGCCACGGTCCAGGCCCCCATGTCCGGCGGGTCGGCCTCCCAGATCCCTCCCGCGTCGGGCTACAACTCGGACACCGACAGCATCCGCGTCAAGCGCGCCTGGGCCCAGGTGATCCTGCCCATCGGCGTCCTCGCCGGCGGCCGGATGGGCGCGCTCATCGACTGGGGAACGGGTTTCTTCATCAACTCGGGCAACTGCCTGGACTGCGACCTGGGCGATGTGGGGGACCGGGTCACCTTCATCATGCCGATCCACAACGTGCTCGTGGGCCTGGCCTTCGACTTCGGCGCCTCGGGCCCCACCTCGGCCAGCCTGCGCGCCGACCCCCAGGCCTTCGACGTGGACCGCCGGGACGATGTACGCAGCTACGCGCTGATGCTGACCAACTACGAGCTGCCGAGCGTGGTCGAGCGCTACCGCCGCGCCGGCCGTCTCACGCTGCTCTGGGGCGGCGTGGCGTCGCTCAGGACGCAGGAGTACGACACGCCGGCCTACTACCTCACCGGGGACCTCGAGCGGGAGTACACCGACGAGGACCTTGTGCGCCGGGGGATCCTCGCCTTCGGCGGCGACATCTGGCTCGGCCTGCGCTATCGCGGCTGGACCGTGGACCTCGAGGCGGCGACGGTGGTCTCCCGCATCGACAACGCCTCGCTGCTGCCGGGCACCGAGTTCCTGCAGACGATCACCGCGCGACAGGTCGGCGGCGTGGCCCGCGTCGAGCACGCGTGGTCCAGGGTCCGGCTGAGGGTCGAGGCCGGCGTGGCCTCGGGCGACGACGCGCCGGGCTTCGGCGTGCGCTCGCCGCTGAGCCAGCTCTCGGCCCAGCCCGGCGATCTCGACGGCCCGCAGATCAAGATCCCCGGCGACACAACCGTCAACAACTTCCGCTTCAACCCCGACTACCACATCGACCAGATCCTCTGGCGTCGGATCATCGGCACGGTCACCGACGCCTTCTACGCCCGGCCGTCCCTGGACTGGACGCCGCTCGAGGGCCTCTCCGCCGAGTCGGCGCTCATCGCCTCGAGCGCCCTGGAGCCCGCCAGCACGCCCGGCGGCCGGCGGCCCCTCGGGGTCGAGCTCGACCTCGGCCTGCGCTACCGCTTCGAGCAGGCGTTCGAGGTCTCGGCGACCTACGGGGTGCTGTTTCCGCTCGCGGGCCTGCGCAACAACCGGCTCGGCCTGGATCCCGAGCCGGCTCACGTCTTCCACATGGTCATGGGGTATCTGCTTTGAGCCAACAACCACGGAGAGGAGCTCGGATGAACAGGCTGAGCATCGCAGCGTTACTGCTGCTCAACGCGGGCTGCCCCGGTCTCGACCCGGTCCTGCCCGACGCCGCGGTCACCGACGCGCAGATCAACCACGACGGCCTGAGCTGCCTGCCCAACAACGACGGCGTCGTCGAGCAGGGGGAGCTTACCTTCGTCGCCGGGCTGGGCGCCGTCTTCGTGGTCAACCCGCCAGGGACGCTGGCCAAGCTCAACCCGGCCGGCCACTGGGTGGAGGGCCAGACGGAGTGGGACTTCTCCGACAACAGCGGGGTCGCGGTGAAGATGACGGTGGAGCCGGTCTCGGGCTGGTACGCTCAGCACTTCCCGGGCGCCGACATCGCCATGGGCGTGACGGCCAAGGCCGACACGCTCCAGATCCTCAAGATCGAGAAGGGTCGCGTGCTGCTCATGGGCATCGTGTCGCGCCAGCCGGAGCAAACGCTGATGATCTACGATCCCCCCATCGAGGCGATGCGCTTCCCGCTGCGGCGCGGGCTGAGCTTCACCTCGACCTCGCGGCTCAAGGAGGGCTCGAAGGTCAACGGCCTGCCCTTCTACAGCGAGGACACGTACACCGTCAGCATCAACCGTCAGGGCACGCTGCGGCTGCCTCACCTGCGGCTGCACAAGGTGCTGCTCATCGAGACCCTGGTGACCATCCGGGCGGTCGGCGGGATCGTCAAGACCACCCGCCAGCTCCAGTGGTTCGCCGAGTGCTACGGCGAGGTGGTCCGCGCGTTGAGCGCCGCGGACGAGCCCAGCGCCCTCTTCACCGAGGCGATCGAGCTGCGCCGCCTATCCCTCTGAACAGGAGCCCGACATGTCCACCCGTCCATTCCTCGTGCTCGCGCTGCTGCAGGCCAGCTGCTCCGCAGACCAAAGCGCCACCTGCACACGGGACACGGACTGCCCCGCGGGGCAGGTCTGCTCCGACGGCCGCTGCCTGCCGGCGATGTCCAACGGGCCGACGCCACCCGACGGTGCCCCCACCCCGGACGCCGGGCTGGACCTCTTCGTCTTCCCCGACGCCGGCCCGGGCGACGGCCTCCAGTGCCCGGCCAACAACAACGGAAAGATCGAGCGGGACGAGATGCTGTTCAGCGTCCCGGCGAAGGTGGCGATAACGACCGGCCAGGACATGACCGTCGATCTCGCCGGGACCAGCGTCAATGGCGAGACACACTGGGACCTGAGCAACCTGGGTCTCGACCAGAGCGGGACCAGAGCGGTGGTCCCGGTGCCGCCCTGGGCCGCCGCCGATTTCCCCGGCGCGACCTACGCCAGCGAGCTGACGGCCAGCTACGGCGTCTTCTCCAAGGCCAACCTCCTCGGGGTGTTCCGGGTCACGCCCTCGTCGCTGCAGATGCTGGGGATCGTCTCCGACACCCAGACCCACACCAAGATCACGTACGACAGCCCGC
>Ga0316576_10000131_pt1 | contig 28836 bp, 15 predicted proteins | sample S0NA_FD_203075 | JGI IMG/M metagenome (GOLD analysis project Ga0316576, IMG submission 203075) | Rhizosphere microbial communities from salt marsh grasses in Alabama, United States - S0-2_050615r3r5 | ecosystem: Host-associated > Plants > Roots > Rhizosphere | place: USA: Alabama | collected...
GGCGGGCGGGCTCGAGGTCTGCGCCTGCCTCGGCGCCGACGCGGAGACGGCCGAGATCCCGGTGCTCGTGCTCTCGCGCCGTCTCGAGGGGCCGACCCTCTCGCTGCTGCGTAGCCTGGGCGCGCGCGACGTGCTGAGCAAGCCTGTCGAGGTCACCGAGGTCGTACAGCGTGCCCAGCGCCACCTCGGCGGGACCGACGACTGATCCCCGACCTCGGTTGCCGGGGCCCGATCCCCGGTGCTATCCTTGCCCGATTCAGCAGGAGTGATCCCGTGACGACCGAGCCTGACGCCCCCACAACCGCGCTGGAGAAGGCCGAGTTCGAGAAGCGCTTCCTGTCCCTGGTCTACCAGACGGACGTGGTGATCACAGCGCCGAACATCGCCTACCACCTGAACATCCCGATCGAGGAGGCGCAGGAGCAGCTCCTGACCCTCGAGCTCAACGGGACGATCCAGCAGCAGACCGACGAGAGCGGCAACTCGTACTACCTGATGCCGAACCGGCCGGCGCCCGGCACCATGCCCCAGCACGCGGGGCAGACCCCCGAGGGGCGCACGGGGGGCGGCGGCCCGCCGGGCGTCCAGAACCCGGCCGACATCCCGTCGGCGCCGATCTACTCCAACCCGCCGGCCAAGGGGATGAACATCAACGGGCTCGTGCTCAACGTCGTGCTGCCCGGCGTGGGCTCCATCGTCTGCGGTCGGATGATCGGCCTGGCGATGATCGGCCTGGTGATCCTCGGCCTGGTGATGTTCTTCCTTCCTCTGGGCTGGGGCCGCCTGGCGGGCATCCTGCCCATCATCGCCGGCTGGATCTGGTCCATCGTCGCCGGCGTCGGCCTGCTCAACGAGAAGGAGCGCGGCCCGGGCGTGCCCGGCTAGTCCCCGGCTTCTACGGAGCGGCGTCAGGGTCCGGGCTTGCGGACGCTCGGCTTGCAGAGGCCGGCCTCTTTCGAGAGACCTTGGCCGGCCGCAAGCCTCGCTCGGACCTCGTGCCAACCGAAATTCAACCTGTCCGCGTCGGCTGGCACTCGGTACGCCGCTTCGCCCGAACCCTGACGCCGTCTCTTGCTACTCGTCCCTGACGAACAGGTGAAAGTGCCGCTGGACGTGCCAGGTCGCCGACGTCATGTGTCGGTAGCCCGCGGCGCGGAACTGCGGGCTGCGGCCGACGAGCCAGCCCTGCAGGTGGGCGAAGATCAGACAGCGCCGCTCGGTGCCGCCCCCCCAGCGCAGGACCGGGATCCCCTGGAGCTGGCACAGAGGCGAGTCCAGCGGCGACAGCTTCGGGAACGGGCTGGCGAAGACGATGAAGCGCGGGGCGCGGCTCATGATGTAGTCCTCGGACCAGCCGTGGCGGGTGATCTGCCGATCGTTCAGCGACCGCTCGTGCATGTCCAGGACCTTGAGCTTCGGGCCGGCGAAGAACGGCACCATGCCGGCGTCGCGGATCGCCAGCCAGTCGCCGGGGCGTGCCATCCTTCGGATCAGCAGCCCCAGCGCACGGGCCGGGTTGTCGTCCGTGGCGTAGTGTTTGTGGGCGAGCTTCCAGGTCGGCGCGAACGCCTCGCGGTTCCCCAGGAGCACCACGGAGGCCGCGAGGACGACCGAGGCGTAACCGAACCAGCGGCGCCAGCCGCTGCCCAGCTCGGCCAGCCCGGCGGCGACCACGCAGAGCAGGGCCGCGGCCGTCATGTACAGCCGGTGCCCGGCCATCCAGAAGTTGTTGTGCACCGAGACCGAGATCGCGACTGAGGTCAGCGCGAGGAGGAAGAGGTAGAGGTGGGACCAGCGCCGCACCGCGATCAGGGTGGCCAGCGCCCCGAGCAGGAGCGGACCGAAGTAGAGCCAGTCCTGGGCCAGGTGGCGCAGGTTGCGCGGTACGACCAGGTCGGAGGGCAGGTTCTTGGCGTGGAAGCTGTTCGGCAGCAGGTCGCCGTAGAACGAGAGGCGCCAGAGGAAGTACGGCGCGGCCACCACGACGAAGCCCGCGCCGAACAGCAGCGCCGTGCGGGCGACCCGACGGAGACCGGCGCGCTGGGCCAGCCCGGCGACGATCCCCCAGAGGCCGGTGAGCGCTGCGAAGGCCACGCCCTCGGGACGGAGCAGGTAGCTCACCCCCCAGGCGGCGCCGGCGAGCCAGGGCCGCCGGCCCCGCGGGAGCCCGAGGGAGGCCAGCGCCGCCCACAGCACCGTGAGGGCCGCCGCCGGAGTCTCGAGGCCATTCACCGCGTTGACGGCCCAGAATGGCGAGGCGGCCAGGGCCGCCAGGGGCAGGAGCGCGGCGGGCCATCTGCCGCTGATCCGCAGGCCGAGGAGCACCGCCGCCGCCAGCGCCAGAAACCCGCAGAGCAGGCCCACGATCCGCATCGCCACCACCGCGTCGAGCCCGACCTTCATCGCGCCCGCGGCGACGGCGACCCAGAGGAAGTTGGTGTATCCCTCCACGGGCGCCTCGCCGCAGCTGTAGACCGGGCCGCAGCCCGCGGCCCAGCTCTGCGCGTAGCGGAGGCTGATGTAGGCGTCGTCCGCGGTGCGACCCCAGAAGGGCTCCACGGCGACCAGATACACCGCGAGCCCGGCGATCAGGATCCACCACCGCCGCCGGGCCAGCTCCAACAGACTGGGGTCTCCCCCGCCGATCACGCTCCTCCTCCTCCTCAGTACCGGACCGTCGCCAGCAGGTGCGGGGTGAAGACCAACCGATCCCTGCAGCTGCCGCCGGCAGGAGCTCGTACGCAGGCGCTGTGCGTCGTGTTCAGGTCCAGGTCCACCGACACGTTCTCGCCGTGGATCCAGATCACCCCGACGGAGGCCGACAGGGTGCTCGTGCTGGCCGACCCGTCGGCGAAGCAGGGGTCGCCGGGCAGACAGATCTGGGTCGGAGTCACCGACCGGACGCCCTGGCCGAGCTGGTAGGCGTAGCTCGCCCGCAGGTAGGGCCGGACGTTCCACCGCCCCTGGGGATCCTCGAAGCGGCGCCGCACCTCGAGGCTCGGCTTGAAGGTCCAGGTGTCGAAGTCGAGCTGCTCCACGTCGCTCGCCGGACAGGGATCGGTCTGGCCCAGACAGTGCGGTCGGTCGCGGAACCGCGCGTGCTGGACCGAGACCTTGGCCAGGTGCCACCAGGCTGCCGACCAGCGCCTGCGCCACTCCAGGCCCGGCTCGTAGACCGTCGTCTCCGCCTCGAGCGGCGGAACCAGGTGGGCGTAGTCCTTGTCGATACCCCGCTCCCGCGAGACGTCGAAGCGCAACGTCAGCGGCGAGGAGTAGATCGGCCGCCAGGTGACGTAGGAGCGCATCTCCACCCGGGTTGACTGCAGCGTCCGATCGGCGCCGGCGTAGGTCAGCCGGCCGTCGCCGAAGAGCTCCACCTGGAGCTTGCCCGGTGTGTCCCAGTAGGCAGTGCCGTAGACCCTGTGGCTCTCGGTCTCGCTGCCCCGGACCAGACAGCTGGCCCGCAGGGAACAGTCCATGTCCATGCAGTCGACGAGCCCGTCGCCGTCGTCGTCGAGGCCGTTGTCGCAGATCTCGGTCCCCGGGGTAGGGATGGCCGGAGGGGTGCGGCGCCCCTCGGACTGGGCGTTCAGCGTGTAGGTGTAGGCCACGTTGAACTTGAGCGGGGAGAGGGGCGAGGCCCACTCGCCCGGGAACAGGTCCAGCACCCCGGCGAGGCGGGAGTCGGCCTGCTGCAACCGGCTCTCCTCGACGCTCGCCGCCGGGTCCGGGTTGACCAGGGGCTGATCGTCGCCGAACCACAGCGTGGCGTCGAAGCGCGCGGCCAGGCCGGGCACGATGGAGCTGCCGCCGCCGGCGTCGAGCCGCCAGTAGGTCAGCCGGTCCACCACGGTCTCCGTGCCGTCCAGGGTGCCGTTCAGGCCGTGGTACTCCAGGGTGGCGTAGCCGCTCTCGGTCAACGTCGGCGCGACCCTCAGCTCCCCGACGATGTGATGCATCGTCTCGTCGCGGTCGCGCTCATCGGCCGGATCGGTGCGGAGCTCGTCGATGTTGCCGAGGCCGTACTCGTAGAGCCCGCGGAGGTAGAGCTTCTTGAACTTCAGCTTCTTGAGCAGGCCCTCGGCGAGATCGGTCTCCATCGCGGCCGAGGCCCGGGCCTGGTCCTGCTCCTGCAGCGCGTCGTCGCGCCGGATGTAGCCACCGCCCAGCGTGAGCCTGGGGATCCCCCGCCGGTCGAGGCTGACCTGGCCCATGGCGATGTCGCGTACGCCGATCCGCTCCCGCGTGGCAGGCGCGTCGGCGTAGTCCGTGCCGAGGTCGGTGGTCTGCCGCTGCCAGGTCGCGCTGACCGGCAGCCAGGTCAGCGGGCGGACCGTCGCGTCCGCGCTGACCTCGTGATCCATGCGGCTGGTGCCCGGTTCCCGGCAGCCGTCCTTGCTGCGGCAGAACTCGGTCTGCCGCGCGACGCCGAGACCGGCGTAGTCCTTGCTGTACTTGCGCGCGCCCAGCTTGACGTGCAGCCGGGGGTTGGTGAGCAGGACGTCTCCCAGCAGACCGACCCCCGGCGTGCGATCGGCCCCCTCCACCTGGCTCATCGACGCCGCCGCCTGCAGTCGCGCCTCGATCCGGGTGTCGCGGCCCAGCTGGTGCCGGTGCGCCCCGTGCAGCGCCAGCAGGTCCTGCACGGCGGCCCTGGCGCCGTAGAGGCTGCGCACCTCGTCGTCCTCGATGGAGCGCGCGCCCACGTAGGTCAGTCCCACCGTCGTGTCGTCGGTCACCCTGAGCGTGGCCGACGTGGAGACCACGGCGTCGCGGAACGCGTCGGCCGAGGTGCTCCCCTTGGCGTCGAGCTTTCCCAGCAGCCAGCTCGCGATGCTGAGGATCTCCTGCTCCATCGTCGCCTGGTCGATGCTGATCTCGATGAAGAACTGACCGCGGACGAGCTTGATGCTCAGGCTCGCCGTCTGCTTCTCGAGGAAAACGCCGGCCAGGCCCGGCACCTCCTTGGCGTCGGGCAGCTTGCGGGCGAGGAACACGGACTGCGCGTTGGTCTCGTCTCCCATGTCGTGGATCCGCAGGATCACGCCGCCGCTGCCCCACTCGTAGTCCTGGGACAGGGTCTTGTCCCAGCCCCGGTTGATGTACTGCTCGGCGCCACCGTTGATTTCGTCGAAAAGCCCCTGCTCGTCCCTGGCCCAGCGCGCCTGGCCCGAGCGTCGGAGCTGCCCGATGACGCTGTCCTTGGGCAATAGATCGGTCATCGAGACGACGCCGAGCTCCTTGCGGGGGATCTGCTCGTACTCCAGCTCGACCTCGAGCACCCGCATCGCGTTGACCAGGTCGGTGTTCTTGACCCACAGCACGCCGTTCTCGTGATCCACGAAGTAGTCCACGTTGCGCTCGAGCTCCTTGCCGTCGAGCGTCGCCCGCACCGTGCTCGGGATGACGTAGCGGTAGGGGTCCGCGGTCCCGCCAGCCGTCGTGGGGCGCAAAAGCTTGAACCCCTTGGTCTGGAGCGCGCTGACCTCGGGTCGACGGATCACCACGCGCACCGGGGTGCCCCGCCGCACTCCGGCGGAGCCCTGCAGGGTGAGCAGCCGGCTGGCTCCGCCCTGGCGCTTCGGTCCCAGGGCGACCACGGCCCGCGCTCCCTCGAGCTCCGTGCTCTCCGTGAGCGCCCCCCCCTCGGGCTCGAGGCGGAGCTGGCTGCTGGCGATGATCTCGCGCAACCGATCCTCGGGCCGTCCGAGGTAGCGCAGCCGGAGGTCGTACTTCTGGAACGACTTGAGCGTGCCGGTGTCGCCGTCGAAGAGGGGCGAGAGGTCTCCCCAGTCCAGGTCGCCGGAGAAGTCGACGCTGCGCCCGCCGCCCCACTGAGCGCCCATGCCCAGGCGCAGCGTGTTGACGAGCCAGTAGCCCGAGCGGTCGCCCGAGTCGAGATCGACCTCCTGCTTGATCTCCGTGTCAAGCTCGGCGCTGAACGAGAGCTTGACGCCCTGGGGCTTGGGCGGCGGCCCGGGCTGGCTGGTCGGGCCGCTGGTGGGCTGGCTCCCCGGGCCCGGCTCGCCCGCCGGCTCCTGCTCCTGCACCTTGACCAGGCCGCTGCGCTCGACCCACTCGTCTTTCTTGTAGTCGTAGGTGTCGAGCTCGCCCTGCTTGCCGAAGACCATCAGGTAGCTCCCCGCCGTGGTGAGCTGCTGGAGATCGTCGGTGCTCAGGCCGTCCTCGACCCGGTAGTACTCCCAGACCTTCTTCGTTGGCTCGAACCGCATCAACCCCTTGTCCGTCGCGAACCAGACGAAACCGCCGGCGGTGGCCACCGATCGAACCGTCGCGCCGAGCAGGCCCTTCGCGTGGAGGAAGGGCGCCAGGGCGTCGGCCGACGTGTCGTAGGTGATCACCCCCTTGTCGGTGACGAAGTAGATCAGGTTCTGCATCCGGGTCTGGGCGAGGATGTTGGGTGACGGCAGGCCCTCCTTGGCGCGGAAGGGCAGGAACGACCGACGCTGCTGGCTCATGCGGCTGAGCCCCTGCTCGCCCGTGAGCCAGAGGTCGCTGCCCTCCTCGTCGATCTCGAGCACCCGGTCGCCGGCCAGGCCGTCCTTGGCGGTGTAGACCGTCCAGGTGCTGAGCTTGGTGTCGCGCGCCGCCAGACCGGCGTCGGTGGCGGCCCAGGCCGTCCGCCCGCGGAACAGCACGTCGTTGACCCGGGCCGAGGGAAGACCCTGGGCCGGGCCGAACCGGGTCCAGCTGTTGGTCCGCACGTTGTAGTTCGCGAGGCCGCCGAGGGTCGAGACCCAGACCTCGTCCGGGTCGCTGGGATCCACGGACACGCCGGTGACCTGGTTCGAGGGGATCTGAGGGGTGCCGAACACTTCCCAGCGCCGCGAGCCCTTGTCCAGGCGCGCCAGCCCGGCCTCGGTGGCGACCCAGACCGAGCGGCTGGAGAGCTCGACGTCGGTGACCCGGGCGCTGGGCAGGCCGTCCTTGATGCCGTAGCGTCGCCAGAGCTCGCCGGTGCCGTGGAGCAGGCCGTTGCGTGTGCCGACCCAGGTGCCCGTGCTGTCGCTCTTGGTGATCGGGTAGCGCCGGGCATGCGCCGGGGTCGCCAGGGCGAGAAGCAGGAGCAACGCGAGGAGGCGGTTCATCGGTTGGGGCGGTGAGGCTACGACATGGCCATGTTATTGGTTTTGCCTAACCGTGTACAGCGCAGGTCTCAACGCGAGCGCAGCTTCTTCAGCGTCGCGCGCACCTTGTCGCGCAGCTGCCTGAAGCGGGGCTTGTCGCTCTCGGGTGCGAACGCGATCATCTCCTCGAAGCCCTTGAGCTCGCGCTCCATTCCGTCCAGCACGCGGCAGACCACGGCAGGCTGGAGCTTGCGGGCCTTGACCATCTTCTCCAGCAGGGGCAGGCGGCCGTTGAGCCGGCCGTAGGCCATGTGCTCAGGAGGCGGCATCGGCTCGTAGCAGGTGGCGCCGGGGGGCGGCGGCTTGGGCGAGACGAGGCCGTTGGCCATGGCGTAGAGCTCCTGCTTCAGCGCCTCTCCACCCAGGCTGCTGAGCTTCTTTGTCTTGACCAGCGCGTCCACGTCGTTGGCCACGGCGAAGAGCTCGCGCTGCAGCTCCTCCTTCTGCTTCTCGCTCGGCTTCCACCTCCCGCGGTCCATCCTCGCCCGCCTGCCCCAGGCGCCGGAGATCCGCTTCCACTCTGCCGTCCCGTTGAGCTCGGGGCAGGTGCGCGCTTCCACCGGCGTGCTGGCGCAGGAACCCGTGGCCACGGCGAGGAGCGTCAGGCCGGCCGAGAGCAGCCGGCCGAGGACGCCGCTCCCCAGCTTGCGACGTGGGTCGATGCCACGGATCACCAGCACGAGGATCGCCAGCAGGCCGATCAGGCCGAAGACACGCACCATCGGACGATACTACCACGGTACGGCCGCCCTCCCCCACCGCTGCGGGCCCGGTCGGGCCCGCTGGGGCCCGGGCGGCCGCACCGGATTCAGCCGATTGACATGCTCTCCCGTGTGGCTCTATGTGATCCTGTGCTGCAGACGACACGACCCGAAGGCAGCCCGTGAGCTGGGCGAGCTTCTGGATCGCCCGGGCTCGCCGCGCCGCGACTCGCCGGAAGGAGCGCTACGGCCTGGCCCCGCCCGCGCGGCTGGAGCGTATCGCGCAGAGGGACGACGGGCGGCTCTCCCTCGTCGAGAGCCTGTGGTTGCTCCTCTACGTGATCGTCGGCTCGCCCGGCCAGGTGCTGAGGGTCCTGTGGTGGCACCTGACCGACCGCGATACCCCGCGTCGGAAGCGCCGCGTGGGGGAGCTGGCCAGGGATCTACGCGCGCGGCTCTCGCCCGGGTGCAGGGTGCTGGCGGGCTACTTCGAGCGGCGGCTCTACAGCCGAGACGTGGCCCGGGTCCCGCGCGCGCTGGAGAAGTCGCTGCACCGGACGACCCCGCTGCTGGTGGTCCAGCCCCGCACGGAGCAAGATATCCGGTCCGCGCTCCTCTTCTGCACCGAGCGGCGAATCCCGGTCTATCCGCGCGGGGTCTCGTCGTCGCCCTTTGGCGGCGCCGTCCCCACCACCAACGGGGTCGTGCTGGACCTCTCGCCCATGATGCGGGTGCTGGAGATCGACCCCGAACGCCGGCTGGCCCGGGTGGAACCCGGGGTGCGCTGGGCTGACCTCGATCGGCGCCTCGAGCGCCACGGCCTCGCGCTGCACACCAGCCCGACTAGCCGTTTCTCCACCGTCGGGGGCTGGGTCTCGACGGGCGGTCTGGGCATCGGGGGGTTCGGGTACGGCCACCTTTCGCAACACATCGCGGCGGCGCGGGTCGTGCTGCCGGCGGGCGAGATCCTGGCGCTCGCAGACGACGATCCGCGCATGGGCCTGTTCTCGGGCACGGAGGGCAACCTCGGCGTCATCTCCGAGGTCACGCTGCGGGTCCGCCCCCGCCCGACCTTCAGCCGCTCGCACCTGCTCTACTTCGACGGCGTGAAACCCGCCCTGGAGCTCGTCGATCGCCTGGCCCGGGAGGCCCCGGGCGGCCCGGAGCACGTCGCCTTCTACAGCAGCGACCGGATGGCGGAGGAGAACCGGCTTTTCGCGCACCGCTTCTGCACGGACAAGCCCATCGTGCAGGAACGCGACGCCGTGCTGATTCACTTCGACGACGAAGCGGCCGAGGAGCGGTTTGTGCGCTCCTTCGCAGCCGAGCTGGGGCGCGCGGACCCCGGACCGGGGGCGGCGTACCTGTGGTCGGAGCGCTTCTTTCCCCTCAAGGCCCAGCGTATCGGACCGAGCCTCCTGGCCGCCGAGGTGGTGCTCGGGCGCCGGGCGGTGGCGCGCTTCATGACGCGGGGCAGGCGCCTCGCCCGGCGCTTCGGGAGCCCCCTGGCGTTCGAGGTCTTTTTCAGCCGCGGCGAGGAGGGCCTGCGCTGCGTGACCATCGGCTCGTTCACCTGCGACGCACGCCACCGGGTGGACTACCTGCTCCGACTCCTGCTGGTCCAGTTGCTCACCCGCCGGGCGGTGAAGCTGGGCGGGCATCCCTATGGCTTTGGCATCTGGAACTCCCCCTTCGTCACCCGTCGTTTCCCGAGGCGCCAACGCCTCGAGCTGCTCCGGCACAAGCGGCAGTACGATCCACAGCTGATGCTCAACCCGATGAAGCTCTTCCGCGTGCGGCTGCGGATCACCGTCCCGGGCGTGCTTTTCCTCGGCCCCGTTTATCAGGCGGCGCTGTTCACCGCCGACCTGCTCTCCCCGCTCCTCGGGCTCCTCGCCCGGGCCACGCGCCCGCGGGGACCGCACGACTGGACGGTGCCCTCGCCGGAGGCGGAGCAGGGCTACTCGCTCCTCGCGGACACGATCCTGCGTTGCACCTTCTGCGGCGCCTGCATCTCCACCTGCCCCGCCTATCTGCTGACCACCGACGAGCTGGTCACCGGCCGGGCCAAGCTCCGGCTGGCCGACGCGCTGATCGGCAAGGAGGAGGTGGAGCCGCGGGAGGCCCACAGCCCGTTCCAGTGCCTGCGTTGCGGGCTGTGCGAGGAGGTCTGTCAGACCCGCCTCCCGCTGCGCGACTGCTACGACGTGGTGGAGCGCTGGGTCCAGGAGCGGCACGGGCACCCCATCGGGCTCGTGCAGAGCTTCGCCGCTACGGTGGACGCGCGGCGGCAGCGCGTCGCCGAGGTCTACGGGATCACCCTCCCGGCCTGGTCGCCGCCCGAGGGACCATACACCTCCCTGCCCGACGGCCCTGCCCCGGGCACGGATGCCACCCCGGGAGAGGCGCGATGAACGAGCTGTTCCGCCTCGGCCCCCGGCCGGCTCCCTCGCGCTTCCCGGTCCACCGGCCGTTCCGGATCGAGCGCAGCGATCGGTGCATCAACTGCGGCACCTGCATCACCGCGTGCACCTACGGCTGCCACGAACGCTCGACGGACGACCCGCGCGAGATGGCGCCGCCCCTCGCCGCGTGCTGTCGTTCCTGCTTCGCCTGCATCCTCCGCTGTCCCCGCGCGGCGCTGAGCATGCACGAGAACGAGGAGTACCGCGCCCAGGGCCGCGGCGTGTGCAGCCCGGACAAGGTGCGTGTCATCCTGGAGGAAGCCGAGCAGGGCAAGATCCCGGTCAGCGGCTCCGGCTACGGCGGCCCCTTCGACGGCGTGCACTTCGACAACATCTGGACCGACATGTCAGAGATCGTCCGGCCGACGCGCGACGGGATCCACGGCCGCGAGCGCATCTCGACCCAAGTCGCGCTCGGACGCATGTTGCCGGATCTCTGCGGGCTGGAGTTCGATGAGCAGGGGCACCTCCGCTCGCACATCCCGCCAATGAGAGAGATCTCGCTGCCGATCCTCTTCGGGCTCTCACCCCACACACCGGGGCACGGGTTCTTCGACTCGATGGCGCTCGCGGCCACACGCATCACCACCTACGCCACGGTCCGTGCCGACCGCGACGAGGACCTGCAGCGGGTGATGGAGTACTTCAACCACCTGATCGTGCGCCTGGAGGCGTCAGAGGTCGAGTCGCGACGCCGCTCCCTGGAGTGGGCGTCGATCATCGAGCTTGACGCCGTCGACGGCTGTCTGGAGGCCGTCGCCCGCGCGCGGAGCTTCAACCCCCATATCCTGTCGATCCTGCGTGTTCCGGCCGGTCCAGAGGCGGCCGAGCGTGTCCTCGGGCTCGCCCGGCAGGGGGCAGAGACCGTGCACCTGCACGCCGACGCCCGGGGTCTGGGCTGCGACGGCGGCCACCTGATCGCGCACCTGCGCGCGGTGCACCTCCGTCTGATCGAGGAGGGCGTGCGCGACCGGGTGACGCTGATCGCCTCCGGGGGCATCGTCGCCGCCGAGCACGTGCCCAAGGCGATCATCGTGGGGGCCGACGCCGTGGCGGTGGACCTGCCGCTGCTGATCGCGCTGGAGTGCGGGTTCTGCGGCGACTGCACCCGTGGCCAGCCCTGCCCGAGGGGGCTGGGGGAGATCGACCCGCGCTGGGGTGCGACCCGCATCATCAACCTGATGCTCTCCTGGCGCGACCAGTTGCTGGAGGTGTTGGGGGCGATGGGGCTGCGCGACGTCCGACGGCTGCGTGGCGAGACGGGCCGGGCGATCTTCGCCAACGCGGCGCGGGAGAGCTTCGTCGGGCGGCTCCGGCTGGAAAGAGAAACGACGGACGAACCGCCCGGGCCGCGACCGCCCGAGGCGCCGACCGCGCGGGACGAGCCCCGGCCGTGGCGCTTCTCCACGCCGCTCGCGGCCTACCGGGTCGAGGTGGACCGTCAGCGGTGCACCGCCTGCGGGCTTTGCGTCGAGAGCTGCCGCAACCACGTGCACCGGCGGCCGGAGGGGCGGCTGGCGCTCGAAGAGCCGGCCCACGAGCGCTGCATCGGACCGACCTGCCTCGAGCAGAACGACTGGTGTTGCGTCCGGGTCTGCCCCTGGGACGCCGTGCGCGTCACCGGGGCGCCGGTGTCGCTGGTCCTCGGCGACCGCCGCTGGACGCCGGCGCTGCTCCGCTCGACGTGGCGACAGGCCCGGACCGGGGTGGCGCCGGGCACCGCGGAGGCCGCGCTCACCGGGGCGTCGGGCGGAGGGTTCGACAGCTTGCAGCTCGGCCGGCGGGATGTCATGGCTGGCGCCGCCGGCCTCGATCCCGCCGAGGTCGACCTGTCGCTATCTCTCAACCGCAGGGGCGAGGGACCTGAGATCGTGCTCCCGCTTCCGGTCTACGGCGGCGGGATGTCCTACGGGTCCATAGCGCTCCAGGTCATGCAGGGCCGGGCGATGGCCGCCAAGCGCGTCGGGACCTTCACCTGCACCGGCGAAGGAGGCTACCCCGACGAGCTGATCCCCTATTCGGATCACGTGATCACACAGATCGCCACCGGGCTCTTCGGCGTGCGGGAGGAGACCATCCAGCGGGCGAGGATGGTGGAGTTCAAGTACGCCCAGGGGGCCAAACCCGGCCTGGGCGGCCACCTCCTCGGCGAGAAGAACACCCCCAGGGTGGCCGCGATGCGCCAGGCCGTACCGGGCACCAGCCTGTTCTCCCCCTTCCCGTTCCACAGCGTCTACTCGGTCGAGGACCACAAGAAACACCTGGACTGGATCCGGGCCGTCTCCCCGGAGACGCTGATCTCGGTCAAGGTCTCCACCGCCGCGGACGTGGACATGGTAGCCGTGGGCAGCTACTACGCCGGGGCCAACGTCGTCCACCTCGACGGCTCCTACGGCGGCACCGGCGCGGCGCCCGACATCGCGAAGAAGAACATCGCCCAGCCCATCGAGTATGGCGTGTCACAGGCGCACGACTTCCTGGTCAAGGAGGGCATCCGCGACCGGATCGTGCTCATCGCCAGCGGCGGCGTCCGGACGGCCATCGACGCGCTCAAGGCCATCGCCCTCGGCGCAGACGGCGTGGTGATCGGGACCGCCGAGCTCGTGGCCGTCGACTGCGTCCGCTGCGGCAACTGCGAGCGCGGGCGCGGCTGCCCCATCGGCATCGCCACCACCGACGCCATGCTGAGCCGCCAGATGACCGCCGAGTTCGTACGGGACCGCATCGTCAACCTCTACGCGTGCTGGGCGGCGACGATGCGACGCTGCCTCGCCGACCTGGGCCTCGCCAGCGTCGCGGCGCTGAGGGGCCGTCGGGATCTGCTGCGCCTGCGGCCGCGGGGTGAGTCATGAACGGGCGCGACACGGCGGCGATCCTGCGCTCGCGGATGGAGCTGGTCCGGGGTGTTCGGCCCGGCGGGCCGGAGGCCCGGGAGGGCGGCTGCGGGGTGATCGGGATCATCGGCACCCGGCGACTGGAGGGCGAGCTGATCGGCCGGGCGTGCCATCAGATGCGCAACCGCGGCAACGGCAAGGGGGGCGGCGTCGCGGCCGTGGGCCTCTTCGACGACCACGTCGACCGCTACGCGCTGCACGTGGCCTACCTCGAGGACGAGGTCCGCCGGGAGGTGGAGCAGGAGTTCGTTCGGCCGCTGTTCGACGTCGCCCACGAGGAGCAGCAGCCCTGCCTCGACGACCATCGAGACGTCGGGCTTGAGGTCCGGCCTCCCACGGTGCGGCGCTATTTCGTGCGGGCCAAGAAGTCGGCCCTGGACGAGCTCGTCAGGCGAACCGGCATCTCTGACCTCGCCGCGGCCGAGGACGAGCTGGTCTACCAGAACAGCTTCCGGCTGAACCAGAAGCACTACGCGGGCGGCGAGGGGCCAAGGGCGTTCGTTCTGTCCCACGGGCGCAACCTGATGATCCTCAAGGGGGTCGGCTACGCGGAGGAGATCGCGCGCTACTACCGGCTGGATCAGGTCCAGGCCCACGTCTGGATCGGCCACCAGCGCTACCCGACCCGCGGCCGCGTCTGGCACCCGGGCGGCGCCCACCCCTTCGCCGGACTGCACGAGGCGCTGGTCCACAACGGAGACTTCGCCAACTACCACGCCGTGACCGAGTACCTGCGGCAGCGGGGGCTGGTGCCTCTTTTCGTCACCGACACCGAGGTCAGCGTGCTGCTCTTCGACCTCTATACCCGGGTCATGCGCTATCCGATGGAGCTCGTGATCGAGGCCCTGGCGCCGACGCCGGAGGGCGACTTCGAGCGGCTGAGCAAACAGCGACAGCGAGTCTATCGCGCGATCCAGACAGCGCACCTCCACGGCTCTCCCGACGGGCCGTGGTTCTTCATCGTCGCCCGCGCCGACCCGACGAGCGGAGCGCCGCAGCTCATCGGGATCACGGACGTCTCGATGCTGCGCCCGCAGGTCTTCGCCGTCCAGGGTGGCGCGGACAGCTACGGCGCCATCGCCTCCGAGAAGCAAGCCATCGACGCCTTTTTCGAGGAGCTCGCGGCGCGGCAGCCCGGTGTGTCACCCGTGGCCGATCGCTACTGGAACGCGCGGGGCGGTAGCTGCACCGACGGCGGCGCCTTCGTCTTCAGCGTCACGCCGACGGGGCTCGACGTTCGCGACAAGTTCGGCGCAGCGGTGAAGGTGGCGGAGGGCGGGACCAAGAGGGCGCACGAGGTGATCCACCGCGACAACACGGGGATCCTCTCCGTCGTGGCGCGCGACGCGCTGCCGACGCCACGGACCGGTGTGGCGCGGCTCCGCGCGCTCCTGCGTCAGGGCGCGTGGTCCGAGCTGGCGACGGGAGATGACTGGCGGACCGCGCTTGACGACCTCACCGCCCTGCGTGATCGGCGTTGGGACACGGGGGCGCAGCGCCTGTCCGCGGTGCTCGGCGCGCTGGACACCGCCATCGGGGACCTGCTGGACCGTTCCCTGGGCCCGAGCGGGCCGTTCCGACGAATCGACCGCGAGGGCGCCCGGGCCGGCGCCCTCGACGACGCACCGGAGGGGGAGTCGCTCCTCGCCATCGACGCCCGGGGGTTCCCGCCCGAGGGCCGCGACTGCGTCGCACGCCTGATCGTCGCCGCGCACCGTCGCGGCTGGCGCCGATTCGTCGTCTACCGCTGCCGCGGCGACCGGTTCATCGGCTGCGGGCTGGGGCCGAAGAGCGAGGGGACGAGGATCGACGTCTACGGCTCGAGCGGGGACTACCTCGGATCCGGCATGGACGGCGCCGAGGTGTACGTACACGGCAACGCCCAGGACCAGGTGGGGCAGATCCTCGGTCGCGGGCGGATCGTGATCTATGGCGACGTGGGGCAAACGCTGCTCTACGGCGCGAAGGGGGGCGAGGTCTTCGTGCTGGGCTCGGCCGCGGGGCGCCCACTGGTGAACGCGGTGGGCAGCATCCGAGCGGTGATCAACGGCACCTGCCTCGACTACTGCGCCGAGAGCTTCATGGCCGGGAACCAGCTGGATGGCGGCTTCGTGATCATCAACGGGCTGGCGTTCGACCGCGGCGAGGTGATCGGCATGGAGCAAAAGTACCCAGGGAACAACCTGTTCTCCCTCGCCTCGGGCGGCGCTTGCTACCTCAACGACCCCTACCACACCGTGAGCCGCCAGCAGCTCAACGGCGCGGACTTCGTCGACTTCCGCCAGGCCGACTGGAACGTGATCCTCCCCTACCTGCAGCTGAACGAGCGGCTCTTCCAGATCCAGGTCCGCCACGATCTGCTGCGCGTGGACGGCGTGCTCAAGTGGCCCAAGGAGGTGTTCCGCAAGGTCGTGGCCGACCGGGCGACGAAGGGGCTGGACTGGTCGTCGCTCCCCGCGTGAGGCCGCCAAGTCACACCCACTCGCATGGTGCGAGCGCGGCCCTGGGGGGGCCGGAGGTCAGCCCCGCAGACCTGCGCCGAACCGGAGCTCGACGTAGAGGTGCCCGGCGACGTCGCCCTGGCGCGCCTGGTTGCCCATGCCCTTCAGGCGCAGGGTCGAGCCCACCGCCAGGCCGGGAGGGACCGTGACTTGGATCTGCTGCTCCCTGGCCAGGCGGCCCTCCCCGCGGCACACCGCGCAGGGCGTGCTCGATGTCTGACCGCGACCGCCACAGTCTGGACAGGTGGTCTGAACGACGAAGAAGCCCTGCTTGTGCATGTGCTTGCCCTGGCCGTTGCAGCTCCCACAGGGCCGCTGGAGCGCGCCGGCCTCGCTTCCCCGCCCGTCACAGGCCGGGCAGCGGATCGTGCGTTGATAGGTCAGGGGCTTCTCGCAGCCTTGCGCCGCCTCCAGGGGGTCGAGATCCAGCTCGAGCTTGAGGTCCTCGCCGCTTTGCCCGCCGGGCCTGGTGCCGAAGAAGTCGCTGAACAGCTCGCCGAAGGTGTTGAAAATCTGGTCCATGTCCACGTCCGGACGCGGGCCGGTCTCGGCGTTGAGCAAGAGCTCGAGCCGCTCCACCGCCTCGACGAACGCGTCGAGCCCGAGCCGCTGGAGCAGCCCGCCCCAGCGTCGCGTCGTGGTTTCGGCCTGGACCAGACACTCCCGGTAGGCTGGCAGGACGGCGAAGCTGGATCCGGATCCGCGGGCCAGCCCGCGTAGCAGGCCGATCAGGCGCTCGTCGGCGTTCAGCCGGAACGCGGCGGGCTGCGCCTCGTCGAAGCGCCCGTGGGTCGGATCGAAGCTGAGCGGCCGCGGGATCGATATCGAGGTCTGCATCGAGAGGACCGCGCGGTGCTCGTGCTTCTCGACCCTCAGCTCGCGCCCGCCAGCCAGGGGGATGCGCAAGCAGGATCTCCCCCCGGCGGAGGTCTCCTCGATGGGGCCGCCCATTCGTCGGCCCAGCTCCCGCGTCACCCGGCGGATCAGGTCAGTTGGCACAACGATCCATACGCGGCCCGGTCCCGGGTCTTCCGACAAGACCGAGCGTCCAGCCGCGGAGGACGAGGTTAGATATCTTCCGGTGCACCCGAAAGAATACTAACCGGGATAGCCCCCGCGTGGGTGTCCAACCCTGATTCTGCCTGACAATACGGCGCATTCCACACCTGGTCCGGATGGACCGGGCCTTGCAGTGTGCTCCCGGTGACCACCTCCACCGGGGAAAGCTTCCATGAAACGACCCTTCATTACCTTGTTCGTTGTTTCTCTGTGCACGCTCCCCAGCCTCGTTTGGGCCCAGTCCCTGGACGACCTGGAGCTGCGCAAGCGCAAGCGCCAGCAGCAGATCGGCTTCGGCATGCTGGGCCTGATGGAGAACGCGGTGGGGCTCAACCGCGACCGGCCCGAGGGCAGCACGCTGGTCTACCTCGCGCCCCAGCTAAAGATCGGCGACCGGATGCGGGTCCGGCTCAACGCGGCGCTGCAGCTCTCGTGGCTCGAGCGCCAGGAGAACCCCTGGGACGTGAACGATATCTCGCTCCAGTTCTCGCACCTCGGCATCTACAAGGACCCCTGGCTCGGGATCCTGTTCTCGGGCTACGGCCGCTACTACTTCCCGACCTCCAAGGCCAGCCGCAACGCGGAGAGCTACGGCCAGCTGCGGCTGGTGGCCAAGGCTTCGCGTCAGCTCCTCGGCCGGCTGTTCCTCGCCTTCGAGCTCAACGGGCAGAAGTACTTCAACCGCTACACCACCTGGCCCACCGGCGAGGCGCCGGGAACGTCCGACTGGTACCGCGGCTCGGGCCGCGACGAGCTCATCGAGAACAACGCGAGCTACGGCCTGGGGCAGACCTTCACCGCCACGGTGTCCACGCTGCCTGGCCTGGACCTCTCGGCGATCTACGGCCTGTACCAGACCCGCCAGTACCAGCCCGACGGGGGCCACGCCGACGCCTCGGGCAGCTCCTTCGTCGACGACCCGCGCCGGACGCGGTGGATCCACTCGTTTCGCATGATCCTGGACGCGACCTACGGCATCGGCGCCCTGCCCTGGGTCCAGCGCGACGAGCGGCTCAAGACCTCGCTGCTGTCCAAGACCTACGTGTCGCTGGGCTACGCCATCCTCGCCCCGCAGCTCGAGGGGGACCGACGCAACCTCAACCCGTTCAACCCCAGGTACGCCAGCGCCTACCTGGACCTGATGGTTATCTACTAACCCTTGGAGGATCGGAACATGAACAGTCACCCACGCAGACTCCTCGTCCCGGCCGCGGCCCTGTGGCTCGCCATCGCGGCGAGCTGCGCCACCGAGCCGGACCCCCTGGACCGCACCCAGCCCGAGGCCGTCCCCAAGGCCATCTTCCAGGGGGACTGGTACTACCTGATCACGGTCACGGACGCGGACTGGGACAACCGCCTGACCTTCATCGGCGAGCAGTCCAACACCTACCAGGGCCGCCCTGTGAAGGTGCGCTGGGAGATCTCCCAGGACCGGCTCAACGCCTTCATGGTGCCCCAGGTCTACCGCGACGCCGACGGCAAGCCGGTGGAGAACAAGATCGGCCAGAAGTCGCTGATCCTCTCGTTCCAGATCAAGAAGCACTACGACATCCGCTACCGCTACAACTCCACCACCCGCGAGGAGCTGAACGTCCTCGAGGAGAACACGGACCGCCCCTGGCGGGAGCGCGAGTACATGGAGGTGGACTGGTCGCGGAGCCTGGCCACCAACATCTGGGCCCCCACGGCCCAGGAGGTGGAGAGCGGCAGCATGCAGCGCCAGGACGTCGCGGTCTACGAGAACGTGGACTTCTTCGCCCGCGGCGCGGACAAGGACCACGACATCCGCATCGACACCAGGGCCTGGGACCCGAAGAGCGACCCCGAGGTCTACGCGATCAACATCGACACCAAGGAGTCGATCACCTCGAAGCTCAGGGCCTGGTGGCAGCTCTACTACGGCCAGTACATGGAGCCCACCACGGTCCGCTTCCGCCACTCCCTGCTCAAGGCGCCGCCGGTCGACAAGCAGACCTACAAGCCGCTGGACTACCCGGACGAGATGTTCCGGCGCTTCGGCTACTTCCGCACCGAGTACGAGGTCTACGACGAGGACCGCCATGTCCCCACCGAGAGCACGAAGAAGTACTTCGCCAACCGCTGGGACCTCTCCGGCACGAAGCAGATCACCTGGTATCTCTCGCCCACGAGCCAGGAGGCCATCGACAAGGGCGACACCGATCTGAAGAAGTGGGCCCAGGAGGTCTGCGACGCCTACAACAAGGTGTTCCAGGAGGCCACGGGTCGCACCGACCGTATCGTCGTGCTCAAGGAGAACCAGCCGCTCCTCGACGACGACGGCAACCCGGTGACCCGCAGCGACGGCACCCGGCGCTGGGCCTACGAGCTCGGCGACCTGCGCTACCCGATGATCAACGTCGTCACCAAGCAGTCCCCGGCCCAGCCCGGCGGCTACGGCCCGGCCATGCCCGACCCGGACACCGGCGAGATCATCCACGCCGCGGTGAACATCTACGGCGGCTGGCTCGAGTGGGTGGTGCAGCGCACGCTCGACCAGTACGACGTGGCCTCGGGCAACTGCACCCTGGATGACATCAAGAACGGACGCCACTTCGATCCGAAGACCAACAAGTGTGACGGCGGCACGAGCGGCCCGCCCCTGGATGGCCCCGTGGCGGGGACCGGCGTGGCCACCGTGGGCGGCGCGGCCCAGCCCTACTCCGGCCAGCGCCTGCCCGTGCTCAGCCCGGCGCTGAAGACCGCCTACTGGCCCAAGGCCGACATCACCAAGCCCCTGCCGGCCAACATGAGCCAGCAGATCGCCCTGGCCAAGCCCCAGCTCAAGGCGCTCTACGACTTCGAGCGCAAGAACACGACCAAGATCGACCTGCGCGGCTTCGCCACCGTCGCCGGGACCAAGTACGAGGCCGACCTGCTGCCCCAGAACAACCTCTACTCCCTGATGCCCTTCGCCCAGGGCCCCACCGACCCGGGCGCCATCGCCGAGCTCTCGCCGGCGACCCGCCTCGACCCGCAGCACCTCGCCGCGGTGCAGAAGCAGATGATCAGCGAGATGTCCGTGCGCGACGAGCCGACGATGTTCGAGCCCGCGATCAACGCCTTCGTCCAGGAGATGAAGGGCAAGCCGCGGGCGGAGGTCGAGAAGACGCTGCGCCGCTGGGTCTACTACACGGTGATACTGCACGAGATGGGGCACACCCTCGGTCTGCGCCACAACTTCGCGGGGTCGGTTGACCGCCGCAACTTCCCCCAGGGCTTCGAGCAGGCCTACAGCGCCTACTGGGACAAGATCGAGGACCTGCGCAAGCAGTACGCGGCCAAGATCCAGAGCGGCGACCCGGTGGCCTACGAGGAGTACGTGCGCAAGGTCGACGAGATCCCCTCGACCCACGACCGCTTCGGCACCTCGTCGATCATGGACTACGTCGGCGACTGGATGGACTGGTCCGAGCCCGTGCGGCCCTACGACCGCGCCGCGCTCCTGCTGGCCTACGGCAACAAGGTCGAGGTCTGGAACGACAAGCGCAGCACCTACGATGTCGAGACCTACAAGGCGGGAGACTTCGACGCCGCCGATCCGCTGGACGCCACCACGCCGGCCAAGAGCGGCCGCAAGGTGCGCTACTACCTCTTCTGCTCCGACGAGAAGACCTTCGACGACGCCTTCTGCACGCCCTTCGACCGCGGCACAACGGCGACCGAGATCGTGCGCAACTTCATCCGCGACTCCCAGATCAGCTACCTCTTCCGCAACTTCAAGCGCGACAGCACGAGCTTCGACCGCTCCCGCGGGAGCTACTACTGGTACAAGTGGATCAGGCAGTACTACATGTACGCCAAGCCCTTCGCCCAGATGACGCTCAACACCATCCGCTACGACGAGACCTGGTCCTCGATCTTCGACGGGATCAACAGCATGGTGAAGGGGCCGGAGAGCCGCAACATGACGCCGGGCTACTACAAGAACGGCGGCGAGGATTTGCTCCGGGCCTCCCAGCTCTTCTATTACCACCTGCTCTACGACGTGTTGATGCGGCCGGACTACGGCCACTACCAGCTCAACCGCGACTCGAGCGGCGGGCTCTTCTGGGAGAGCACCAAGGAGAAGTACCTGGACAACACCAAGCCCGCCGTCTACATCCCGGCAGGCGTGGGCTGGGGCTTCACCGATTACTGGGACGCCCAGTCCGATCCGCAGCGCTACGACGTGTTCCTGCGCCGCATCGGCGTCGAGGTGGACAAGACGATCGCGCTCGAGGTGCTCTCGATCCCCATGGCGCTGAACACGCCCCTGGCCTACGAGAAGGCAAACGGCAACTCGTACTGGAGCAGCCTGTGGACCAACAACGGCGTCCAGCTCTGGGAGGTGGTCCGCGGGCTGGTCACCGACAACTTCGCCCACCTGCAGAACCCCTGGTGCATGAAGTGCGACGCCGCGTGCCAGGCCGACCCGGTGAAGAACCCGCCGGCGCTGCGGGCCTACCCGGTGGACTACCTCGAGGGGCTGGGCTCCTCGGGCATCTTCAAGAGCTACCCCCTGCCCACGGGCCAGACCCGCTGCGGCAAGGACGAGTACCCGGTGCAGCCCGGCATGGACGCCCTCTTCGCGATCAAGCCGATCTTCTACGCCATCAGCGGCGCCTCGCACCCCTGGTATCACAACTCGCTGTCGGAGAAGCTCGACTCCCAGGTCAAGGGCGGCAGCCACCGCTTCGACATCCCCGCTGGCGCCCAGGTGGCCGAGTTCGTCAACACCGCGGGCACCAAGACCTACCAGGCGGTGCAGACCGACGACGGGCTGTCGATAAGCTACGCTCTCGTCGACCGGGGGCGGCAGATCCGCAACCGCCTGGACCTGGCGATGGCCTGCCTCGACGGCAAGGACACCACCGACCTGGTGGGCAAGGTCGGGACCCACAACCGGACCTGCACGGACATCGTCAACTGCTACTCGGCGGTGACGCCGGCCTGGTGCGCCGAGGAGGGCTGGGACAGCTCCTTCGCCCTGCCGGCGCTTCGCTACCACGATCTGGACCGCATCGAGGCGATGCTGATCATGATGCAGGACATGATTGACCTGGCCGGGCACTACGCCTGGCGCGTGCCGGGCTACCTGAGCGAGTAGCCCGCCCGCGGCCGCTGTTGGGAGACCCCGTCCTTCCCTGCCTACTGTTGCTCTTTTCTCATCCCATCACTTTTCTGGGAAATCACATCCGCCCTCCTCGTAAGGCGATGTGAGCAACGAACACACCGGCAACACAACAATCTGTTATCAAAGGGAGAAGTCCAATGAGCGCGTGGCGTGGATCCTTGATCTTGGGTGCGGTGGTCGGTCTCCTGGCCTGCGGCAACGATGATGGGAAGGTGGAGCAGTCCTCGGCGAGGCTCGGGCCGCCCCCCCAGGCTCAGGCCAACGGGCTCAAGCGTACCTGCGGCACCCGAAACCCGACGGCGACCGAGATACAAAAAATCAACGACCACCTGGCCCGCAAGGGGTTGTTGAAAAAGCCGGATGGCAAGCCCGGCGGTGGCGCCGGCGGGGGCGACGACGGCAGCGGCGGCGGCGGCGGCCCGACCCTGCCCTCCACCGTGACCATCAAGGTGGTCTGGCATGTGATCCACGATGGGCAAAACGGCATGGTCGACGCCAGCGCCATCGCAGCCCAGATTCAGGTGCTCAACGACGCCTACGCCGGCAACACCGGCGGCGCGGGGACCCGCTACCAGTTCCAGCTGGTGAAGACCGACTTCACCGACAACGCCACCTGGTTCACCATGGGGCATGGCTCCACGGCCGAGGCCCAGGCCAAGTCGGCCCTGCACGGCGCGGATCCGGCCCTGGCCAGCCCCGGCGTCCTGCACCTCTACTCCGCCAACCTGGGCGGCGGCCTGCTCGGCTGGGCCACCTTCCCCTACGACTACAGCACCAAGCCCCAGATGGACGGTGTGGTCCTGCTCTACTCCTCACTGCCCGGAGGCTCGGCGGCCCCCTACAACGAGGGCGACACGGCGACCCACGAGGTGGGCCACTGGCTCGGCCTGTACCACACGTTCCAGGGCGGCTGCACCAAGTCGGGCGACTACGTCGGGGACACCCCGGCCGAGAAGGGGCCGACCTACGGCTGCCCGTCGGTCTCGCAGGACACCTGCGACAAGGGGCCGACCTCCACCGGCTTCGACCCGATTCACAACTTCATGGACTACACCGACGACTACTGCATGTTCGAGTTCACCGCGGGCCAGGCCGCCCGCATCGATGCCATGTTCGCGGCCTACCGCCAGCAGTAGCCTCCGTCGGCTTCGCCGCGCCCCTCCCCTCCCTTCCTCCCCCGCATTCCTGGTTTCAGGCAGCCGCCTTGCCCATGTGCCGGGCCAGGTACAGCGGCAGCGCGTCGCGCGTCATCTTGAGCACGTCCACCTCGCGGTCCAGTCCCTTGGCGATCCCCACGAAGGTCAGGTCGCTGAGGATGATCCCGCTCCACTCCGGGTCCACGCTGACGCCGTTGCGCCGCATCAGGCCGAGCATCTCGGCCATCACCTCGCTGGGCTGGAGCTCCGCGAACCCCCGGGCGAAGTGCCGGCTCATCAGCCGCTCCATGTCGGCCACCGCCCGCTCCCGGGTCCCGGGCGACACGTCGGTGCCCTGGAGGTAGGCCTGGACCACGAGCCGCGCGTTCCCGGTCATCAGGCCGGCGCCCACCTGGAGGAACTTCTGGATGTAGTGCGCGGGGACCTCGTAGACCAGCCCGGTGTCGATCAGGTTCAGGGATCCGTCGTCGCCGATGAGGATGTTCGCCGGGTGCAGGTCGGCGTGGACGAAGCAGTCCCCGAGGAGCATGCGGTGGTACATGTTGATCAGCCGCCGAGCGAGCTCCTTGCGATCCCAGCTCCGGTCGGCTGGCAGGTGGGTCAGCTTGTGGCCGACGACGAAGCCCATGGTGATCACGTGATCACCGCAGACCTCGTCGAAGATCGGGGGGACGCGGACGTGCTCGACGTCGGCGAAGTTCTCGGCGAAGCGCCGGCTGCTGGCCACCTCGCGTCGGAAGTCGAGCTGCGAGCGGATCGACTGGCCGAGCTCGCCGACGAGAGCCGGCAGCCCGAGGGGCCGCAGCGCGGGCACGCGGTGGGCCGTCCGGGCGAGCAGCCCGAGCAGGGCCAGGTCGCGGTCGATGATCCGCCCAATACCCGGCCGCTGGACCTTGACCGCGACGCGGGTCCCGTCCCGGAGGTAGCCCTCGTGGACCTGGGCGATGGATCCCGCGGCCAGCGGGCGCGGATCCAGCGAGACGAACGTGGCGTCGATGGGGCGCCCGAGGTCCGACTCGATCACCTCGCGGATGCGCTTGAAAGACATCGCGGGGACCTGGTCCTGCAACGTCTCCAGCTCGAGGATCGTCTCCGGGGGCAGGATGTCGCGACGCGTGGAGAGGATCTGCCCGATCTTGATGAACGTGGCCTGCAGACCGCGCAGCAGCGCGGCAAGGCAGCGCCCGCGGAGCCGCGCGACACGGCGCGCGTGCGCATCTGGATCCAGACGCCAGCCCGTCAGACCGAGCCAGATCCGGCCCGCGAGGTAGCGGCCGCCCTGGAGCAGCAGGTGCCAGCAGATGACGAGGAAGCGAGCGAGGGTGGCGAGCATCGTGACCTCCGTTGACACCTGGAGGTGTTGCATCGGGCGTGCCGTGCGCCCGGGAACCTATCCGCCTGAGATCAAAAGGACGCCGCGAGACCCTGTTTGCCATCCCGACAATCGGGGTCCCCTCGGTGTCGCCAAACCGACAGCCCTACAGGGGCGAGCGGTCGTTGCGGGCGCGGGCCGTGAGGTAGGCTGTGCCGAAGATGCCGAGGAAGCTGACCGCGAGGAGCACGGAGAACGCCGAGCCGTAGCCCTGATCGTGGGCCAGCATCCAACCGATGATCTCCTCCTGCAGGATCGGCCCGATGGAGCCCAGGCCGTTGATGATCCCGGCGGCGGTCACCGCCCCTCGTCGCCCCCCGACGTCGATGGCGCCAACGCCGGCGATCAGCGAGTCGGGCCCCATCAGCATGAACCCGCAGAGCGAGAGCCCGACGCCGAACAGCCAGACCGAGTCCAGCGATACGACGACGAGGAACACGAACGCGAGCAGCATGCCCACGGTCATCAGCTGGATCGTCTGGTAGCGTCGGCCGGCGAAGTGGCGATCCGAGAGCCAGCCCGCGAACAGGACCCCGAGGAATCCGACCCAGTCGAAGGAGGTCGAGATGTAGCCCGCCTCCTCCTCGTCGATGTCGAACAGCCGCTCGATGGCCAGCGGGGACCAGCTGTCCAGGGAGTAGCGCAGGAACTTGAACACGAAGTAGCACGATCCCATGAAGATCACGGTCAGCGTGATGTCCCGGGACCAGCCCTCGAACAGGCCGCCGGAGACCGGTGTGTCCACGTCGCCGGACCGGAACCGCACGATGGGTCCGAGCCCGACGTCCTCGGGGTGGTCCCGCTCGAACAGCAAGAAGACGACCCAGACCACGGCCATCACCGCCGCGGCGCCCCAGAACGACCACAGCGCCCCGGCCACGCCGAGCATGAACGCCGCGAACACCTTGGCCATGATGCTGCCCAGCTGGTAGCTGGTGGCCCAGACGGCCATCACGCGGCCGCGCTCGCGCCGCCTGAGCCAGTTGCTGAGCACGCCGACGTTGCCCGGCCACCCCACGGCCTGGGCGAAGCCGTTGATCACCATCAGTAGCACCATCGGCTGGTAGCCCGCGGGGCCGACGAGGTAGCACAGGCCGAAGGCCAGGTTGCAGCCCACGGTGAGCGCCATCCCGCCGAGGAGCAACCGGCGGGTGGGGAGCCGCCGGCCGAGGTAGCTCGTGGCGAACTGTCCAAGCATGTAGGCGAAGAGGTAGGCGGTGAAGATGTGGGCCACATCCTCCGTGGAGATCTGCATCGACTCCATCACCGACGACTTCACGATGGCGAAGTTCTTGCGGCAGAAGTAGAAACCCGCGTAGGAGAGCCAGGTGGTGATCAGGACACGGGCGCGCCAGATCCGCGCGTCCCTGGGGAGCTCCTCGCTCACGGCGCCCCCTCTCCGGCGACGGTGGCGAAGAAGCCCGGTGGCAGCTCGGTGTAGTCCGCGATCCGGAGGTCGGCGAGCGCCGCGTGCGGCCTGCCGGCGGCGACCGCCACCGTCATCATGGTCGCGGACCGCGCGGCCTGGATGCCCGCCAGGCTGTCCTCGAACACGAGACACCGACGGGGGGCGACGTCTAGTTTCCCAGCGGCGAGGAGGTAGCACTGCGGATCCGGCTTGGAACGCGTGCAGTCCTCGGCGCAGATCGTCAGGCGGAAGCGGCCCAGCAGACCGAGCCGCCCCATGGCGTGCTCGACGCTCTGTCGGTTGCTGGACGAGACCAGCGCCGTGGGCAGCAGCTCGCCGGCGGCGGCGACCGCCTCCGCCGCGCCCCTTATCAGCGGTGGCGGAGCCTCCACCAACAGCCGGTGGAAGCGTTGCTGGAGCATGGGGTCGAGGCGCTCGTCGGCCAGGGCCGGGTAGCGCTCGACCAGCAGGTCCCTGGTCTGCGCCCAGGTGATGCCGTGGAACCGCTTGTAGTCCAGACCGCGGTCGGACAGCCCGCGCTCGCGCAGCATCTCGGCGACGGCGCGCTCGGTGAGCCCCTCCGAGTCGATCAGGGTGCCGTCCATGTCGAAGAGGACAGCCTCCACGCCCCGCAGACCGGTCATCTCAGACGCCGAACCAGCTCTGCCCCTTGGGGGCGCGGCTCCGGTAGAGGTGCTTGATCTCCGTGTACTCGTCGAGCCCCGCCCGGCCCAGCTCGCGGCCGATGCCCGACTGCTTGTAGCCGCCCCACGGCGCCTGGGCGAAGTAGACGTTGAAGTCGTTGACCCAGATCGTGCCGAACCGCAATGCCCGGGCGACCCGCTGGATCCGCTCCGGATCCTGGCTCCAGAACCCGGCGGACAGCCCGTAGATCGTGCCGTTGGCCCGCCGCACCACCTCCTCCTCGCTGCCGAACCGCTCGACCGAGATCACCGGCCCGAAGACCTCCTCCTGCACGATGCGCATCCCGTCCTCGCAGTCGACGAGGAGCGTCGGCAGGTAGAAGAATCCCCCCGCGAGCTCGACGGCCTCCGGGCGGCGGCCGCCGCAGAGCAGTCGGGCGCCCTCCTCCATGGCGATGGCGACGTGGCGCTCGACCTTGGCGCGGTGCTCGGCCGAGATCAACGGCCCCATCTGGGTCCCGGCCTCCCGCCCGTCCCCGAGCCGAATGCGCTCCACGCGCGCCGCCAGCGCCTCCACGAACCGGTCGTGGATCTCGTCCTGCAGCATCAGCCGCGCGCCGGCGGAGCAGATCTGGCCCGCGTGGAAGAACACGCCGTCCAGCACGCGCTCGAGGGCCGCCTCCAGGTCCGCGTCGGCGAAGACGATGTGGGGGTTCTTCCCGCCGAGCTCGAGGGCGATGCGTTTCACGTTCCCCGCGGCGGCGCGCATGATCGTCTTGCCCGTGGCCACCCCCCCGGTGAAGGAGACCAGGTCAACCTCGGCGCTCTCGGCGAGCTCGGCGCCCACCGTGGCGCCCGGGCCGAGGACCGTGTTCACCACGCCGCCGGGGACGCCCGCCTCCAGCGCGAGCTCGGTGAGCCGCAGGGTTGTCAGCGGCGTGATCTCGCTCGGCTTCATCACGACGGTGCAGCCGGCAGCCAGGGCCGGGCCGAGCTTCCACGACGCCTGGAGCAGCGGGTAGTTCCAGGGCAGGATCTGGGCGCAGACCCCCACCGGCTCGCGGACCAGCACGCTCGAGCAGCCCGCGTCGGGGGTCTCGATCGCCTCGTCCTCCCACGGATCCGCGAGGCCCGCGTAGTACGAGAAGACCCCGGCCACGTCATTCATGTCCCAGCGGCTCTCCTCCAGGGTCTTGCCCGTGTCCAGGGTCTCGAGCTCGGCGAGCTCCTCGCGCTGGCGCGTGACCAGCCCGGCCAGCCGGGCGAGGCAGCCGGCGCGCCCCGCGGCGGGCAACCAGGGTCCGGCGTCGAAGGCCAGCCGCGCCGCGCGGATCGCGTCGCGCGCGTCCTGCCGATCGCCCTCGGCCACGGTCGCGATGGTCTCCTGGTTGAAGGGGTTGATCACCTGCCGGGCCGCGCCCGAGCGGGCCTCGACCCAGTCACCCCCGATCCGCATCTTGCCCCTGATCATCGCTCCGCCTCCGCTGTCCCCTCCCTGGCGCGGCCGTGGCGGTAGAAGCCGACATCGGCGGGGGGGAGGGGCGTGTTGCCGAGGATCATGTCCGCGGCCTTCTCCGCGATCATCATCACCGGTGCGTAGATGTTGCCGTTGGTGATGCTGGGCATCACCGACGCGTCCACGACGCGCAGGCGCTCCACGCCGTGGACGCGCAGGGAGGCGTCGACCACCGCCGCCTCGCCGTGGCCCATGGCGCAGGTGCAGCTCGGGTGGTAGGCGCTCTCGCCCTCGCGGGCGACAAAGTCGAGGATCTCGTCTTCTCCCTGCACCGCCTCGCCCGGGGCGAGCTCCGCGCCCCGGTACCGGTCGAAGGCCGGCTGCGTCATGATCCGGCGCGTGCAGCGGATCGCCTCGACCCACTCGCGCCGCTCCTGGTCGGTGGAGAGGTAGTTGAACAGGATCCGCGGGTGGACTCGTGGATCCGGCGAACGGAGCTTGACGTGCCCGCGGACGTCGGTGTTCATCGGGCCGACGTGGACCTGGTAGCCGTGGCCCTGCTGCGCCACCGAGCCGTCGTAGCGGATGGCGATGGGCAGGAAGTGATACTGCAGGTTGGGGTGTGTCACGCGCTCGTTGCCGCGGATGAACCCGCCGGCCTCGAAGTGGTTGCTCGCGCCCACGCCGGCCCGGCGGAACAGCCAGTCCATACCGATCTTCGGCTGCTTCCAGCGCCTGAGCGCCGGGAACAGGCTCACCGGCTCCCTGCAGGCGTACTGGACGTAGACCTCGAGGTGGTCCTGCAGATTCTCGCCGACGCCGGGCAGATCCTGGACCACCCCGATCTTCAGGGAACGGAGGTGGTCGGCGTCGCCGACGCCCGAGAGCTGCAGCAGC